>Ga0078894_10000882_pt1 | contig 21563 bp, 18 predicted proteins | sample LauGreSu1BDMLBSD_2_FD_67506 | JGI IMG/M metagenome (GOLD analysis project Ga0078894, IMG submission 67506) | Freshwater lake microbial communities from Lake Michigan, USA - Su13.BD.MLB.SD (version 4) (version 4) | ecosystem: Environmental > Aquatic > Freshwater > Lake | place: Lake Michigan... | reverse complement strand
TCAAGGCACACAAGGAACCCAAGGACTTCAAGGCACTCAAGGAACTCAAGGTTCTCAAGGTTTAAGTGGTACTGGAAATCAAGGCACACAAGGAACCCAAGGACTTCAAGGCACTCAAGGTACTCAAGGCTTAAGTGGCACTGGAAGTCAAGGTACACAAGGAACCCAAGGACTTCAAGGCACTCAAGGTACTCAAGGTACTCAAGGCTTAAGTGGCACTGGAAGTCAAGGTACACAAGGAACCCAAGGACTTCAAGGCACTCAAGGTACTCAAGGAACACAAGGTTTAAGTGGTACTGGAAATCAAGGCACACAAGGAACTCAAGGTCTTCAGGGCACACAAGGAACTCAAGGTTCTCAAGGTTTAAGTGGTACTGGAAATCAAGGCATCCAGGGCACTCAAGGAACTCAAGGTTCTCAAGGTATAAGTGGCTCTGGTAGTCAAGGCATACAGGGAACTCAAGGAACTCAAGGTTCTCAAGGTTTAAGTGGCACTGGAAATCAAGGTACTCAAGGCACCCAAGGTCTTCAAGGTACTCAAGGTCTAAGTGGCTCTGGAAGTCAAGGCATACAGGGAACTCAAGGAACTCAAGGTCTAAGTGGCTCTGGAAGTCAAGGAATACAGGGTACTCAAGGTACTCAAGGTTCACAAGGTATAAGTGGCTCTGGAAGTCAAGGCATACAGGGTACTCAAGGTACTCAAGGACTTCAAGGTTCAGGTACTCAAGGTTCACAAGGTATAAGTGGCTCTGGAAGTCAAGGAATACAGGGTACTCAAGGTACTCAAGGACTTCAAGGTGTTTCTGGATCGGGAACTCCTGGGGGAAGTAATACACAATTCCAATACAATGATAACAACTCTTTTGGTGGTTCACCTGGATTAACATACGATAAAGCTACAGATAATATTACTGTAGCTGCTGGAAGTAAATTAATTTTCAATAATAATGTAAAAATTGGAGATTCAAATACTGGAATAAACATTTCTTCTGGTACAAATAATATTTTAATTGGAAATTCAGCAGGAAATGAATTAACCAGTGGTAGTAGAAATATCATAATTGGCGACTTTGATGCTTCTTCTGTAACTGCAACGGATGAACTTCGTATTGGATATGGAACAACTGCTATTGTAAGCAGTAGAATTGCCCCACAAATTATTACAGATATTATAACTGCTATTATAAGTGATGGAACGGTTTCAAATGTATTAACCAATGAAATTGGAGGAAACGATTTTGACATCGTAGAACAAGTTGACCTTGGAGAAACCGTATTTACTGTCAGAGAGGCAGATTTAAATGCTTTATTAGATTTAATTTCTGGAAACCCACCATTATTTGTTAATGGCTCATTTATACAATTGCCTGCTCTTGATAGTGGACGATATTTCCTAGTTCCCAATAATGCCGCATCCACTGGACTTTTTGCAGGAGATCGAGTTCAAATTGTTGGATTTGATGCTGGAAATAATACCATTACCGTTGCATCTGCAGCAATTGTCACTAGAGCATTACCTGCAGTTGGTGAATTCCCCTTTAGAATAGAAGTTATTGGAACATACGCATCTCAAGTTGAACTTGCGAATTTAATTGCAGGTACAGGTACAATTACTGCAACTGGAATAGGAACGAACTTACCAAGATTCCCACTTGAAGTTCGTAACCCCAGAGCCACAGATCTTCCAAATGTACCAACATTATTTGTAGAGGGAAGTGCTATAGTTAGTGGAAGATATTTGAAATTAGGTAGTGGTTCAATTGTATTGGAGGCTAGTCTTGGCGGTGATGATAATATAAAAATAGGTGGTTCTAGTATAGGAGTAAGTACATTAGGATCACAAAATATAATTACTGCCTCTGGTGGATTATCAGCATCTTCTATAATTGAGCACACTGGTGCTGGATCAACAACTATTATTGATTATAAAGTAATTGTTGGAGTCAAGACAACTGGAGACCCATATGTTGGCGTTGGCTCTACGCAACTATACATTATTGAAGGAAATAGATCGCCATATTTGCATGTAACACCAGGAAAAACTTATAGATTCTGGCAAGAAGATCCATCAAATACAGGACATTTAATTAAATTCTATACTGATCAAAATAAAACAACAGAAATAACTTCTGGTGTAACTACATCAGGATATTCACCTGGAATTACAAGTTCTTATGTTGTTCTTGATACTAACCTGAATACAGGTGCTATATTCTATTACGAAAGTCAGAATGGTACATATTTTGGAAATTCAATAGTATCTTCTGTTAGTTCCAATATGACAGGTATTGGTACAATAAGTATCAATTCTGCTCGTATTACTAATAATATTGGAGTTGGAACTACTCCAGATCCAACCAAAGCTATTAGTGTCATAGGAGACATCAAATTAACAGGTGATTTTTATGACCAAAATAACAATATTATTTCATTACAAGGACCTCAGGGAACACAAGGAAGACAAGGAATACAAGGCACCACAGGGTCTCAAGGCACCATAGGATCCCAAGGAACTACTGGTACTACTGGAACTACTGGTACTACAGGATCTCAAGGTACACAAGGTACACAAGGTACAACTGGTTCTCAAGGTACCATAGGTATCGCAGGAACCGCAGGAACTGCAGGATCTCAAGGTACACAAGGTACCACAGGATCTCAAGGTACAACTGGATCTCAAGGTACTACTGGATCTCAAGGTACTACTGGATCTCAAGGTATCATAGGTATTGCAGGAACTACAGGGTCTCAAGGTACACAAGGACTTCAAGGTACAAATGGTTCTCAAGGATTACAAGGTACCACAGGCTCTCAAGGAACTACAGGCTCTCAAGGTACCACAGGATCTCAAGGAACTACAGGTTCACAAGGTACAACAGGCTCTCAAGGTACAACAGGTTCTCAAGGTCTACAAGGTTCAGGTACACAAGGCCTACAAGGTCTACAAGGAAGACAGGGAACTCAAGGACTTCAAGGTTCAGGTACACAAGGAATTCAAGGTGCTTCTGGTGGTGGCGGACCATCCACAATTACGGCAGAAACATCGTCTTCCAATATTTTCTTCCCAACATTTAGCGATGTTGCAAGTGGAACACCTACTGGTACATATGCTGCTGATAATAAATTAGAATTCCAACCAAGCACTGGAACACTTTACGCAACAACATTTAATTCATTATCAGATCAAACTCGAAAAGAAAATATAAGACCCATTGAAAATGCATTGGAACTCGTCAAGCAAATTGGGGGAGTCCGTTATGATTGGATTGACGGTCACAACCAATCTTCAATCGGTGTAATCGCACAAGAAATTGAAAAGGTTTTACCAGAAGTTGTGACCACAAATTCTAAAGGATTGAAGACAGTTTCTTATGGAAACATAGTTGCAGTATTAATTGAAGCAATCAAAGAGCAGCAAATTCGTATTGAAAAAATGGAGGAAAAATTAGATGCCTAATCAGTTTTTTTCACCAGAAGGAGATTTAGAAAATTATTTTGTAACTGAGTATTGGTTAATAGATCAATATATTGGCGATCAGTTGTGGAATTGGGGGTTTGGGGTTAATGGACAACTTGGAAACGCAGCAATAACCGATAGATCCACTCCAGTCACAACCTTTGCTGGAGGAACCAACTGGAAGCAAGTAAGTGTTGGGGATTTCCATATAGCAGCAATCAAAACTGATGGAACTTTATGGGTTTGGGGCAATGGAGCCCAAGGACGACTTGGAAATGCATCAACAACCAATGTGTCCACACCAGTCACCACATTTGCTGGAGGAACTAACTGGAAGCAGGTAAGTTGTGGAGGTGAACATGTTGGAGCAATCAAAACTGATGGTACCTTATGGACTTGGGGAGCTGGAGCTAATGGACGACTTGGAAACGCATCAACAGTTAATGTATCAACTCCAATCACAACATTTGCCGGTGGAACCAACTGGAAACAAGCTTCTTTCGCATCTGCACACACAACAGCAATAAAGACTGATGGTACCTTATGGACTTGGGGAACTGCATTAGGTGGACGACTTGGAAATGCACAAGTAGCAGTAACTGGAAGCAGTACTCCAATTACCACATTTGCTGGCGGAAATAACTGGAAACAAGTAAGTTCTGGGAGTGTACATAATGTAGCAATCAAGACTGATGGCACTTTATGGACCTGGGGAAATTCACCTGGTGGACGACTCGGGAATGCTAATACTACTGGACAAGTAAGTACTCCAATCACAACATTTGCTGGAGGAACCAACTGGAAATATGCAAATGCTGGATTAAACAATACATCAGCAATCAAAACTGATGGTACCTTATGGACTTGGGGATATGGTAATAATGGACAACTTGGAAACGCATCAACAACCGAGGTATCCACACCAGTCACCACATTTGCTGGAGGAACTAACTGGAAACAGATTTCTATTGGATATAGAGATGTATCAGCAATCAAAACTGATGGTACCTTATGGACTTGGGGCAATGGAAATTCTGGAAGACTTGGAAATAATTCAACAACCAATGTATCTACTCCGATCACTACATTTGCTGGAGGAACTAACTGGAAACAGACGAGCGCAAGATATCAGACAGTAGCAATCGAAGCAGGAACATCAGCAGATCTTCCATTCTCATAAATACCTAAAAAGACCGATGGAAATAGCACTTATTCACAACAATTCACTGATACTCGGACCGATGGGTTATAATGTCCGAATGATTAACTCAGAACTGGAAGACCTTGGGGTGGAAGAAACCATCACAACTCAAAGTTATACCAATATTCCTATTCATTTTTCTGATGGTTTTACACATCTTCTCCCATTAGAAAAAGATATTCCACCATACGATCCAAAGTATTACGATGTTGGAAATTTCACTTGGCAAATTATTGAAGAGAATGGAGTTCCCACTAAAGTTTTATTGGCTTATCCAACTGTAGAAAAAACTCTAGAAGAAGTTAAAGCACTTCGTAATCAAGAAGTTGCTCCTTATAGAAGAGAAAAAGAAAATACAATAATTACTTTAGACATTAATGGAACTTCTGTTCAAGTATCAACTTCAAGAGAAGAAAGAGTACTACTAACAAGTAAGCTAAGTGCAGCACCAACATCTTGTAATTATAAGTTCTTAAGTGGTTGGTTAGAAGTTACCACAGAAAATCTTCAATATATTGTTAGTGAAATTGATATAGTAGTCCAAGAAGCATTTGATTGGGAGTTAACAAAACTCCAAGAGATTGATGCATGTCAGACAATTGATGATGTTTATGCAGTTGTGATCAGAGAACAACCACAAATACCAGTAGTAGAGTAAAATGAGTTCTTTAAGAGTTACAACCAACTTTAGGGATAGTAATGGAGTTGATTTGGGTGATGAGTTAATCACCAAAGATTATTTGATGAGCGTTTATCCTGAGATTGGACAACAGATTGGAATTCCTCCAGAACTTTGGACTTGGGGATATGGAAATTTTGGACGACTTGGAAATGCTACGACAACAACCAATAATTCAACTCCAGTCACAACATTTGCTGGAGGAACTAACTGGAAACAAGTGAATGCTGCCAGTACTAGTAGCGCAGCAATCAAAACTGATGGTACCTTATGGACTTGGGGTTATAGTGCTAGTGGAAAACTTGGAAACGCAGTAATAACAGGTAATATATCCACTCCAGTCACCACATTTTCTGGAGGAACCAACTGGAAACAAGTAAGTTGTGGAACTATTCATACAGCAGCAATCAAGACTGATGGGACCTTATGGGCTTGGGGGAATCCGTTTCTTGGAAGAATTGGAAATGCAGTAGTATCTAATACTAGTATATCCACTCCAGTCACAACATTTGCTGGAGGAACTAACTGGAAGCAAGTAAGTGCTGGTGGTAGTCACACGGCAGCAATCAAAACTGATGGTACCTTATGGACTTGGGGTTATAGTGCTAATGGAAGACTTGGAAACGCAGCAATAGCAGGTAATATATCCACTCCAGTCACCACATTTGCCGGTGGAACCAACTGGAAACAAGTGAGTTGTGGTGAAACTCATACGGTAGCAATCAAGACTGATGGAACTCTATGGGTTTGGGGTAATGGAGGTTTTGGACAACTTGGAAATGGAGTAACGACAGGTAATATATCCACTCCAGTCACCACATTTTCTGGAGGAACTAACTGGAAACAATTAAGTTCTGGATTTTCTCATACCGCAGCAATCAAGACCGATGGGACCTTATGGATTTGGGGTCAGAACATTTTTGGTGAACTTGGAACCAACAATTCAACTAATAGATCCACTCCAGTTACCACCTTTGCCGGTGGAACCAACTGGAAACAAGTTAGTAGTGGTAATAGTAATACAGTAGCAATCAAGACCGATGGAACCTTATGGACTTGGGGTTTTGGTAATAATGGACAACTTGGAAATGCATCACTCGGCAGATCTACTCCAGTCACAACCTTTGCTGGAGGAAATAATTGGAAACAAGTGAAATGTGGTAATAGTTTTGTATCAGCAATAAGATCAGTAGACTTCGCAGGGTTCTAATAAATACTGAAAACACATAATATTCTTTATGAACCCACTTGAGTTGGTCACAAAAACGCTATATTCATTCAACGAAAAAGAACTCACAACACAAGTTCTTCAAGCATTTGGAAAGAGAGCAGAAACATTTCAGCAATATGATGATGTAGCAAAGATTTTCTTTGAGATTAAAGATTTCTCAAATGCGATTACTTATGGTGAGAAGGCACTCAAACTCACAAAGACCAAAGAAGAAAAATATACAACAACAAAAAATCTTATTAATGCATATAATCAAAATAACTATCCAGAAAAAGCAATAACTCAGATATCAAAAATCAAATCACAAAATCCTCAAGATACTGAACTTCTTTTAGAGGAAACTTTTTCATATTCTGCTCTCAACCAAAAAGAAAAATCAGAAAAACTTCTATTTGACCTTATCAAAAAAAGATTACCAGAAGAAATAGAAAGAAAAGCATATCATAATCTTTCAGGACATTACTTCAGGAAGGATGATATCCATACTGGACTTCAACACTTTCTCAAAGCAGGAGAAGTAGAAGCATATAAGAACCGACAACTTCCACCATTTCCAAAGTGGGATGGAACACCAGAACCAGGAAGAACGATTATCATAGACAGTCAGTGTGGTGCTGGCGATGAGGTTATTCATATTCGTTTTATGAAGCACCTGAAAGAACTTGGTATGAACCCAATCTGGACTTCCACCAGAAAAGAACTGGTGAAACTCTTCAACTATAATGGGTTTGAAAGTGTTTGTGTCTATGATAAACCAAATTTTCCAGAAGATGCTTGCTGGGTTTATGCTCTTGCTCTACCTTATTATCTAAATCTCAAAGTAGAAGATTTAGGTCAAACTCCTTATCTAAAACCACTACCAGAAAAAGAAGAACAATATTCATACCTAAAGGAAGGCAAAAAGTATAAGATTGGAGCATTCTGGAATTCTGGTTCTGGATTTGAACAGGCACATTTTCGTTCTATTCAACCAGAACCTTTGTTTGATATTATCTCAAAAACTTCAGCATCTTTATATTCACTTCAACTACCAGACCAAGAACCACCAGAAGGATATAATGTAAAGACTTTTGATATTCCAAATCGTGATTTTACTGATACATTTTCACTTGTATCTCAAATGGATTTGGTGATTACTTCTTGCACTTCTATTGCTCATATCGCAGCAGCACAAGGTAAAGAAGTCTGTGTTTTTGTGCCGATTATGGAGTATTATGTATGGACAAGTTCAACAGAAAAGTCTTGGTGGTATGGAGATAATGTCCATCTCTTCAAGCAAAAGAAACCAAGAACCTGGGATGAGCCTTTAAAACAATTAAAGGAGTTTCTGAATGATAGAGGAATATAACCTTTCTTTTCTCAATCTAAATATCATTAAGAATACACTTCTACAGATAGAAACCAGTTCTCACGGTCTTGTAAGCAAAGGTGTTTCTACTTACAATCACGGAATGCCTACTCTAATGTATCCAGAATTGACTGGATTGAAGAATACAATCAAGCAATATGTTAGATTATATTGTAATAAGTATGATATTCCACCACTCAAGTTTATTAATAGTTGGTTTAATATCTCACAACCAGGAAATAAACTCAAGGCACATAAGCACGAAGAAAGTATTATAAGTGGAGCATTTTATATTTCTGGAAGCACTCCTTTGATATTTCCAGACACATCAATCAATCCTTATCCAGGATTATTAGTCATCTTCTCAAGTGATTTAGTTCATTATACGGAAGAAGAAACTGAAGAACGGATTATTATTAGTTTTAATACAGATTATGAAGAAAGCACTCGTTACACTGGACATTAATTACAATCAAGAAATTACCAAGTATACCTATCCTTATATGAGGAAGTATGCCGAACGAATTGGTGCCGATTTCATTATTATAAATGAAAGAAAGTTTCCCCATCTCTCCTGTAATATGGAGAAGTTTCAGTTGTATGAGATTGGAGAGAACTATGATTGGACAATCTTTTTGGATGCTGATGCTCTGGTTCATCCAAACTGCCCTGATTTAACAGAACTTTTTCCAAAAGACTATGTAATCTTCAATCGTCACGACTATTATCCATTCCGTTTCAAACATAATAACTATGTAAGAAGAGATGGGAGAAATATCGCTGCCACTACTTGGGTATGTATTTTTAGTGATTGGACAAGACACGCCTGGAAACCACACGAGAACCCAGAGCAGTTTGTTGACCAAATCAATCCTATGGACTTAGAAAAGAACTTTGGATATGAACCTCATCACATTCTGGATGATTACTTAGTCAGTCGCAATATCGCAAAGTATGGATTGAAGGTGGAAAGTTTTTATAAACTCATTCCACAAGACGGTAAGATGAACTATTGGTTCAATCACGAGTTCTGTGTTAGTGATGATGATAAGATTAGACTACTTGAAATGTGGACTGATAAGATTGAGAAAGGTTCTTATAAAGAAGAACAACAAATAGAAGAACAACTATGGGAATGGATGAAGGAGCAACTATGAAGTTTTTATTTTTAGTAGGTTCAGCACTCAAACACTTTCAAGAAGATAAGTTCAGTGCCTATGATGAAGAGCAGAGATTTAATCAAACATTAGAAACAATTGAAAATATTCGCAAAAAAGTTCCAGAATCATATGTCGTTTTGTTTGAGTGTTCTTCTAAACCTATTGCTGAAGAACAAAAAGAAATCCTAAAAGAAAAAGCAGATTTGTTTTTGGAGTTTTATAATGAACCAATTATACAACAAATCTACGAAAATCTTGAGCAAAGACCTGAATTAATTACTTATGGTAAATCTCTATTAGAAACCAGAGGATTACTAAACGCTCTTTATGTGATCAAAAAACATAATTTATTTAATGATAGTCAACGAGTATTCAAATTGACTGGAAGATATTTACTTAATGATGATTTTGATATTCAAGATTATTACAGCAAGTTTCTTGAGAGCAAGTATGTAATCAAAAAATATGATTACCTAACAGAAGAACAAGAAAACTTTGATGATAAGGAACTTGAGAATGTTTATGCATATCTATATGGGGCAAAAGGTATGATGATAACTGGATTGTGGTCCTTTGATAGGATACTTTTTAGTGAATCAGTAGAGGCATTAGAAAAGGCATTTGTTTATATGGAAAAAATGATTCAATTTACTGCGGGAACTGATGTTGAACATTCTCTCTATAGGTTCTTAAATAAAAATAATATAATCAGTATTCCAAATCTTGGTCTCACAATGGTAAAAGGAATGAGTGGAGAAAATGGTGGAATGTATAACACATGAAGTTAGCAATCTTTTATCATATAGCACAGATTGGATTGGGCGCCTTCATTTATCAACAACAACTTCACAGACTTTATGCTTCTGGGTTGATTAAAGAAGCAGATTATATTCACTTTGGAGTAAATGGAAATCAAGAACTCTTTAATGTTCCTGATAAAGCAATCGTAAAGACCAATCAAAACTGGAAGGAAGAAACAAATACCTTAGTTTCTTTAAGAGATTTCTGCAAAGAAAATTCAGATTATAAGGTTCTTTATTTTCATATGAAAGGAATAAGTCAAGAAAGTATGAATGGAGAAAGTTGGAGATTGATGATGGAATATTTTGTGATTGATAGATGGAAAGAATGTATAAAATACTTGAATGAGTATGGTGCTGTTGGTAGCAATCTTAAGCTTTTAGGGCCAACAACTTGGAGCGATGGGACTCAAACTTGGGAAAAAGCAGGAACAAAACATTTTGTGGGAAACTTTTGGTGGGCGAATGCTTCTTATGTAAATACCTTAAATGATGAGTTTCTAGACAGTAATTTTAGATTAGACCGTGAATTTTGGATTGGAACTGGAAATGGAAATATGAAATCCTTATATCAACCAGAAGACCACGAACCTTATACATATTTTTATAAAGAGGAAGATTATGTTTCGTGAATGTGGAGATTGTACTGCTTGCTGTTCTTGGCTAATTGGTGATGCTTTTGGGTGGAAGTTTGGGTGCAGTCAATCTTGTAGATTTTTAGAAGAAAGTGGTTGTGGTGTTCATAAGGCACGACCAGAAGTTTGTAGAAACTATCAGTGTGCCTGGTCTCAACATTTACTTCCAGAAGAAATGAGACCAGATAAGTGTAATGTATTGGTTTCAGTAGAACAGAATGAAAACGGGCAGTATCTAAAGGCAGTTGGAATAAATAATAAGAAGATATCTGATGATGTAAGAAAGTGGTTTATAGAATGGGGAGAAAAAATGAATACTCCGATTTTGATAGCAGAGTAGTTTTCAATTTTTTAGAGGTTCCGAATGCCTACATTTTATAACTTTACGCAAGGTGGACTTACTTATAGTTTTGATGATGTCTTTGTGCCTGCTGATTTGTTTCGTGATGGGAACTTATGGGGTTGGGGCTCAAGTGGAAGAATTGGAAACGCGATATTAACAGGTACTAGGTCCACTCCAGTCACCACATTTGCCGGAGGATCCGATTGGAAACAAGTTTCTGCTGGAGAGTCACATACGGCAGCAATCAAAACTGATGGAACTTTATGGACTTGGGGTCTTGGAGATTATGGAGCACTTGGAAACGCATCAACACTCAATAAATCCACTCCAGTAACCACATTTGCTGGAGGAACCAACTGGAAACAAGTGAGTTGCGGCAACAGTAATGTAGCAGCAATCAAAACCGATGGAACTCTGTGGCTTTGGGGACTTGCATTTCTTGGAAGTCTTGGGAATACAGAAACAGGTCTTGGCATAGGAATAAGTACTCCAATCACAACATTTGCAGGAGGAACTAACTGGAAACAAGTGAGTACTAATGACAACGCTACTGCAGCAATCAAGACCGATGGGACCTTATGGGTTTGGGGTCAGAACTCTTTTGGAGAACTTGGAATCAATGCAGTTAGTAGTAGGAGTACCCCAGTTACCACATTTGCTGGAGGAAATAACTGGAAGCAAGTCTCCATTGGAGGCAATATTACAGCAGCGATCAAAACTGATGGAACTTTATGGGTTTGGGGAGCTGGAGGTAGTGGAACACTTGGAAACGCAACAACCCAAACTAATACAAACACTCCAGTCACCACATTTGCTGGAGGAACCGACTGGAAACAAGTGAGTTGTGCCAATAGACTTAGCGTAGCAGCAATCAAGACCGATGGAACCTTATGGACTTGGGGAAATGGATCAAATTGGGTACTTGGAAACGGATCATCAACCAATAGATCCACTCCAATTACCACATTTGCTGGAGGAACCAATTGGAAGCAAGTGAGTAACTCAACAAATTCAGTAGCAGCAATCAAGACCGATGGAACCCTATGGACTTGGGGTGACGGAACTGCTGGAATGCTCGGAAATGCATCAACAACCGATGTATCCACTCCAATCACCACATTTGCTGGAGGGACCAACTGGAAACAAGTTACTAGTGGTCTTAGTCATAGATTAGCACTCACCTACAACGACCAAGGCATCTAAATACTCATAACAATCAAAACAGTATGAAGACATTATATTTTCTTGGAGGACTTCCAAGAAGTGGTTCTACATTATTAGGGTCTATACTCAATCAACATCCAGACATTTATGTATCACCAACATCTCCATTAGGTGATGTGGTGACTGATATTGAGCAATCATTCAATAAAGTAGACCAACAGTTTACCTTTGACCGTAAGGCAATATCTTATAATGTCTACAAGGCAGTTCTTGCTAACTTTTATAATCATATTCCAAAGTCAACAATCTTGGACAAGCACAGATTTTGGGGCAAGAACCTTGATACAGTACAAATGTTCTTATCCAACAAACCAAAGATTGTAGCTACCTATCGTTCTATCCCAGAAGTTCTTACATCTTATATTTCACTGATAGAAAGAACCAAACACGAAGATAATTTTATTGATAATCATTTGAGACAAGATAATCTTCCAATCACAAATAACAATCGTGCTGATTATATTTGGAGATATTATGTTGCTCCATCTTATGAAAGTATGGTGTATGGTCTCACAAAGTATCCAGATTGGGTTCATTTGGTTGAGTATAATCAACTAATATCAAATCCACAGGAAGAACTCAATAAGGTTTATGAGTTCCTAGAAGTTGCTCCTCAAGAAAACAACTTCAATGAGATCGAGAATGCTTGTGGAGAACAAAAGGACGAAGCGTGGGGATTGAGAGACCTTCACACCATTCGTCCAAAATTATTCAAAATCTCACAAAATCCTATTGATGTAATAGGAAAAGAAAATGTAAAACTTTATTCCAAATTTGACTTATGAAAACTTTATTTGAAATCTTTAAAGAAAATAACGATAGAACCATTCATAAATGGATGTATTATTTTCCTGTTTATGAAAGACATCTATCAAAATATAGAAATACACCTGTGAAGGTTTTGGAAATAGGTGTATCTGAAGGAGGATCCTTACAAATGTGGAAAAAATACTTTGGAGAGTCTGCAACCATTGTTGGAATTGACATTTATGAGCAATATAAATTTGAAGAAGATCAAATAAGTGTAGAAATTGGCAATCAATCTGACACTAAATTTTTAGGTGAATTAGTAGAAAAATATGGGTCCTTTGATGTTATTATTGATGATGGAAGTCATGTTCAAACTGATGTTTTAACTTCTTTTTTCTTTTTGTATCCATTTTTAAATGATGATGGGTGCTATATTATTGAAGACGGACAAACTTCATACTTTGAATTATTTCAAGGAGGTATACATTCACCTACAAATATGTTTTCAGTTATTCGCGAATATATTCATGATTTAAATTCCGATTACATCAAAGAGCCATATGAGCAAACTTTAAAAAATGTTTCTTCTATGTGTTTTTATGATTCTATGATTGCCGTTGAAAAAAGTTCAAAAATTTCAAATCAAAAACATGTATTGAATTTTTCTAAAGATCATAAAAAAATTAGTCATTGGAAATCATTTTTAGGAGCATTCATGAAATGAAAACTCATTTATTAGTTGTTCTTCAGTCTCATTCAAAAGGAAATAGAGACGATACGCAAAAGCGATACTGCAATGCTCCAAAGATTGAAGTGTCATCGAGATGTATTTTTTCTGTGATTGATAGTCTTAACTATGCTCAAGAAAAATATCCAGATTATGAAATAGAACTCCAAATCTTTGATGACCATTCAGACCAGGAGTTTCTGGGTATTCTCCAACGACTTATTGATACGGCAAAGTTCAAAGTTAACTTAACTCATATTGAAACTTATGGTGTAATGCCTTCTATACTTCGTTGTTATGAGCACGGTAGAGATTATGGAAAGGACTGGGTATACTTTGTCCAAGACGATTTTCTCCATCAACAAAACTCTGTTGAGTTGATGATAGATGCTATTAATCAGTTTAGTTGTAATTTAGGTAGACCTGCGAGCATCTGGCCATTCAATAGACCAGCAGAATATCACGACCCACAAAATACTGCTGTTCCCTGTAATATTGTTGTTGGTAAAGACCGTTACTGGAGAACTAATATTCATATAGCAGTTAACTTAATGACACACGCAAGTATAATTAAAGAAAACTGGGATTTATTTTATAAGATGGGAACAAGTGAAGTGAGTGGAACAATGGAGATGGATAGTATTTGTAAACTTTATTATGAAAGAAATTATTACTGCTTTACTCCAATACCATCATTAGCACTTCACTTACAAACTGAATATGAAAGGGATTTCTTTATTGATTGGAAGTCTTGGTGGAACGAATACGATTTGGAGAAACTGAATGAAAATTAATGTATATCTAAGACACTGTTATTATTCTAAGATACAGGAAAGTCCAGGAAAGCAAAGACCAGAATGGTGGAATAAGGAAAAGGTATTCCAGAACTTCAAGAATACTCTCAACCCAGAAACTACAAGTTATACCATCATCTATGATGAGCACTATGGTAAGATAGAGGATACTTTTCTATCACAAGAAGAGAATGTTCATATTATAAATGCTGGTGGAGAAGCAAAGAGTTTTATTGAGACTCTGAAGTACATTCAAACTCAAAATTATTCAACAGAAGACATCATTTATTTCTTAGAAGATGATTATGTTCATCGTCCAAACTGGGATAAGATTTTGATGGAAGGTTTTGATCTTGGTGCTAATTATGTAACTCTTTATGACCATGCAGATAAGTATATGGAGTTTTATTCTGAGTTTAGGACCAAGATTTTACATTCGAAATCATCTCACTGGATGGCAACTCCTTCTACCACAAATACCTTTGCTGTTAAGTATTCAACTTTAATGAAGGACTTTTCGGTTCACCATAAATATTCTACAGGTGTGGAACCATCAGCAGATCACCAAAAGTTTTTAGAGTTAGCGCAAAACGGAAGAGTTCTAGTTTCTTCTGTTCCTGGTTATTCTACACATTGTCAAGAAGACTTATTATCCCCTTGTATTGATTGGAGCACTTACTTATGAAAAATCATCCTGTAACTGAAACTGAATATTTTAAAATTATCAAAGGAGTCGTAGATAATTTAAAAACCTCTGGAATGCTTGAAGCAGGTTCTGGATACTGTCTAAGTATGAGTGATATTATTCTCAAACTGTTACACAAGCAAGGAATTAAATCAAAATTGGTTGAGTGCAATTTGATGGTTACACTCAAAGATCCTCCAGGTATGTTCTTGATGGGATATCCTGGATTTAATCAAAATAATTACAATTCGGAAAAAATGATGCAAACTCATATTGTTTGTATCACAGAAACTGAAGTTCCAATTTTGATTGACTTAAGTATTTCTCATATTGACAAGAGCATTCCATATATCTGTGCTCCTATTCTTAGGAACTTTGAGCATACAAATCTTGCAGAATATGATTTTGAAACAAGCACTTGGACATATACTGAGAGGGAAGATATTGATATAGAACTACCAAAACTTCATCAAAAAAGTATCATAGATAGAATTAAAAAAGATGGTGAAATTCAAAAACAAATTTCTACCATTCAAAAAATTGTTATTATTGCCTTGTCTATTTCAAGTTTGAACTTTATGAGGGGTGCATATGACTTCTATCAAACTTATGTGAATTATTACAACGGTTGGGGTCCTCAAGAATCGCATTTTAGAAAATCAAAATAAATTAAAACTATGAAAGTTACATTATACGCAATCGCAAAGAACGAAGAGAAGAATATTGAGAAGTTTCTCAAGAATGCAGAGAAGTTTGATGATGTAGTTGTAGTTGATACTGGAAGCACAGATAATACAGTTCGACTACTGAAGGATGCTAACATTAAAGTTTATGAGCATCCACAAACTCGTGAAGAGTTTGATTTTTCAGTAGCAAGAAACCAGGCACTTTCTTATGTAGAAACTGATTGGGCATTTTCTTTGGACTTTAATGAAGATTTAGATGAGTTCTTTCCAGAAGGTCTTGGTGTGATTGCTGGTGAGTTCACACAATTCAGACACGAAAGATATGATAAGGTAGGGGACCAAGAACCAACCCTAGGACAAACTATTCATACTCGGTTCCATAGAACGAAAAACTATACCTGGGTAAATGCTGTTCATGAAAGTCCAATCTTTATCCCAACTGAAGAATATCTAAACGAAGTTAATGTTGATACTACGATTAATATTACTAAGAATGTTCATAACACTGTAGACAAGCAACTCTTCTATCTTTCTATTTGTGAAAGAGAGTTTGAGAAAGACCCAACGAACACCTATTATCTTTGGTTTATCTTCAAGCATTATTTTGAAGTTAAGAATCTCAATAAGGCACTTGAACTTGGTCAAGAGTATCTAAATCTTTCTAGGGCATATTTTGATCCAACAAGAATTGATGTGTTCATTATGTGTAGTATTGCTCTCATTAGTTCTCAAGATATTCAAAAAGCATCGAACTATGCTTTCCATGCTCTGAGTGAAGCAATGAATATCGGTGGTGATGCTATGGGCAAGACATTTACTCATCTACTTAACATTGGTAAAATCACACAAAATCCAAACATTATTGTTTTTGCTTCTGGATTTTCTCCCGAAACTGTAAGTTCAAAAGAAAGAACCGCTGCTATTGATAAACTGTTCTTAACCAATCTTGATGATACTCCAGCAACTGCTTGGTCTGGTCATCGTCAGTTTGCCGAATGGCTAGTTTCTTATATCAAACCAGAAGTTACTGTTGACCTTGGTGTTGACCACGGATATTCATCATTCTCATTTGCTCTTCCTAGAGTGGGACATGTTTATGGAATTGATAACTTTGTGGGCGATGATTTTATAGGAACAGAAGATTTAGGATTAAAATATGATTTTGTTATGATGAAGCGAGAGAAACTTCATCTCCAGGATAATCTAACTTTCATTAAAGGTGATTTCAATGAAGTTGCTGAAACTTGGGATAAGAAAATTGATATTCTTCATATTGATGGTAGTCACCATTATGAAGATGTGAAGAAAGATTTTGAAACCTGGAGTAAGTTCGTAAATGATGATGGAGTGATTTTATTTCATGATACTTGTGTAGAAATTCATAATGGTAATGAGTATGGAGTAAAGAAATTTTTTGAAGAGATTGATTTACCTAAAGTAACCTTTACTCATTGTTTTGGTCTTGGTGTTGTTTCTAAAAATAAAGATCTTATTGAAACTATTAAAAAACAATTTAATCTATGAAGATTACAATTCCAATATCTGTTGGTGAACTTTTAGATAAGATTACTATATTAGAAATCAAGTCTATGTTTACCGATAACGAGTATGTGACTAAAGAACTAAATGATCTAAATGCGATCCGCAATACTGTAACTTCTTATACTGCGGATCACATGGATCAGTTGAGAGAAATAAATAAAAAACTTTGGGAAATAGAAGATAAACTAAGAAAGTTAGAGAAAGAACAAAGATTTGACGATGAGTTTATTGAGTTGGCAAGAAGTGTTTATATTACTAATGACAGAAGAGCAGAAATTAAGAGAAAAATAAATGAAATATGTGATTCTTCTTATAAGGAAATAAAAATATACCTATAGTCCATAAACATAAATATAAGTATAAAAGATAAATATTTTATACTCTGCACCTAAATGTCAACTAATCTCAACATATCTTTAGGAATATTAAATCAAAGTCCTCAAGATACTCAAGAAATTATAGATATCCAAGGTGCTGGTGGCACGCAAGAATATAATTTAAAAGTTCTTTTAAATTATATAAAGTCTTCCAAATCGACTGAAGTAGTAGGAGCACATAATGGCACTCAGGCTTTCTGATTTTCTAGTTAGTACTCCTCCAATTCAAGGTGCTCAGGGAATTCAGGGCTCTGATGGTCTCCAAGGAATACAAGGTACTACAGGTTCACAAGGAATCCAAGGTATTCAAGGATTGCAGGGCAATCAAGGAACTCAAGGATTAGATGGAGATCAAGGTACTCAAGGATTACAAGGCAATTTAGGTTCCCAAGGAACTCAAGGTACACAAGGTACTCGTGGAGATCAAGGTACACAAGGTCTTCAAGGAACTCAGGGTCTCCAGGGAGATCAGGGTACACAAGGCGCTCGTGGAGATCAAGGAACTCAGGGAACTCAAGGTACACAAGGTGTTTCTGGTCCAGTAGCGGGATCTGCAAATCAAGTTGTCTATAAGGACACTTCAAATAATCCTACTGGATCCAACAACCTAACTTTTGATGGATCTAATTTGTATGTTGGTGGAAATATTACAGTAGGAGGTACAACAGCATTCCTTGCGGTTAACGAACTTAGAGTTACTGACAAAGATATTGTTGTTGGATATACGACAAATATACTAAATCAAGAAGTTTCTTCTGACATCACAGCAAGTAGTGGTGGTATTGCAATTGCATCTACCGAAGGTACTCCATTAATTAGTATGAATGCTGGTGGTGAACTCACACCAGATACTTATAAACAGTTAATGTGGTTTAAGTCTGGTAGTTTTACTGGACTTAACACCGATGCTTGGATATTTAATTATGGCGTTGGCATTGGAAAAACACAAATCGCTAATGGTGTCAGACTTGCTGCTGGTGGAATGCAAGTTACTGATACAACAGTAAGTATTCCACAATTAAGCGTTTCTGGTGTTTCTACTTTTGGTGGATTAGTAGAACTCGACAATTCCTTAAAAGATTTCTATGGAAATGTAGGTGTTTCTGGTTCAATTTTAATTTCTACCGGTGCTGGAGTTTCTTGGACCGATCCTTTTGCTGCTGGACTCCAAGGATTACAAGGAACTCAAGGAACTCAAGGAACTCAAGGATTACAAGGCACACAGGGTGTCCAGGGACTCCAAGGATTACAAGGTACTCAAGGATTACAAGGCGATCAAGGTACACAAGGTCTCCAAGGATTACAAGGAACCCAAGGTCTACAAGGTACTACGGGATCACAAGGTACTCAAGGTACTCAGGGATTAAAAGGCGATCAAGGTACACAAGGTATTCAAGGATTACAAGGGACTCAAGGCAATCAAGGTACTCAAGGAACCCAAGGATTAAAAGGCGATCAAGGTACTCAAGGTCTTCAGGGATTACAAGGGACTCAAGGCACACAAGGTACTATAGGATCACAAGGAACCCAAGGATTAAAAGGCGATCAAGGTACGCAAGGAACTCAGGGTCTTCAGGGACTACAAGGAACCCAAGGTCTACAAGGTACTACGGGATCACAAGGAACCCAAGGGACTCAAGGTAATACCGGATCACAAGGAACTCAAGGTCTCCAGGGACTGCAAGGATTACAAGGAACCCAAGGATTAAAAGGCGATCAAGGTACACAAGGTCTACAAGGATTACAAGGTAATCAAGGTAATCAAGGTACTCAAGGTCTACAAGGCAATCAAGGAACTCAAGGTACTACAGGTTCACAAGGAACTCAAGGTACTCAAGGACTACAAGGATTACAAGGTACTCAAGGTCTACAAGGATTACAAGGGACTCAAGGAACTCAAGGTACTCAAGGTACTCAAGGTACTCAAGGTACTCAAGGATTACAAGGTAATCAAGGTACTCAAGGTACTACAGGATCGCAAGGAACCCAAGGATTAAAAGGCGATCAAGGTACTCAAGGTACTCAAGGACTACAAGGATTACAAGGTACTCAAGGTCTACAAGGATTACAAGGTAATCAAGGTCTCCAGGGATTACAGGGAAGACAAGGAACTCAAGGGACTCAAGGTGTTTCTGGTCCAGTAGCAGGCTCTGCAAATCAAGTTGTTTATAAGGATGGTTCTAATAATCCCACTGGATCTGTAAACTTAACTTTTGATGGCTCCAATCTCTATGTTGGTGGAAACATCACAATTGGTGGTACATCATCATATATTGTATCTAATGAACTTAGAATTAAGGATAAGGATCTTGTAGTTGGTATTGTTACTGATGCCATTGGTAATGATATATCTACTGATATAACAGCAAATACTGGTGGTATTGCAATTGCTTCTACTGAAGGTAGTCCATTAGTTAAATTATCTACCGCAGGAGAACTCACACCAGATACTTATAAACAGTTAATGTGGTTTAAGTCTGGTTCCTTTACTGGACTCAATACGGATGCTTGGATATTTAATTATGGTGTTGGTGTTGGTTCTACACAAATTCCAAATGGAGTAAGACTTGCTGCTGGTGGAATGCAAGTCACTGACAATAATATTACTACACCAAATATTGATATATCTCAAATTGCAACTATTAATAAATTAGATGTAAATCAATTATCTCCAAATGGAGTTGATTTTGGAAATAGCTCATATGTTCCAATTGCAAATGGTTCTGGTGGTTGGGATTGGGGTCCAGTAACTGGAGCGGGGGCAGGAACACTAAGTGCTATCGTTATTAAGGATGAAAATATTACCAAAGGTAACGCAACAGAATTAAATTTTGTTGGTGCTGCAATTACAGCAACTGTATCTGGTTCAACTGCAACTATCACTTTAGATATCGCAGCGGTTACAGGCGCACAAGGACTTCAAGGAACTCAAGGATTACAGGGAATCCAGGGTAACTTAGGTACCCAAGGTCTTCAGGGCAATATAGGCAATCAAGGATTACAAGGCAATCAAGGTACTCAGGGATTACAAGGTACTCAAGGTCTTCAGGGACTTCAAGGCAACCAAGGTACTCAGGGGTCACAAGGACTTCAAGGCAATCAAGGATTAAAAGGAGATCAAGGTACCCAAGGATTACAAGGTAACCAAGGTACTCAGGGGTCACAAGGACTTCAAGGCAATCAAGGTACTCAAGGATTAAAAGGAGATCAAGGTACCCAAGGATTACAAGGTAACCAAGGTACTCAGGGGTCACAAGGACTTCAAGGTACCCAAGGATTACAAGGTAACCAAGGTACTCAAGGTCTTCAGGGACTTCAAGGCAATCAAGGTACTCAGGGACCACAAGGACTTCAAGGTAACCAAGGTACCCAAGGATTACAAGGTAACCAAGGTACTCAAGGTCTACAGGGAACACAAGGAACACAAGGAACACAAGGAACTCAAGGTACAACTGGTTCACAAGGAACACAAGGTACACAAGGTCTACAGGGAACTCAAGGAACACAAGGTACACAAGGTCTACAGGGAACTCAAGGTCTACAGGGAACTCAAGGTCTACAGGGAACTCAAGGTCTACAGGGAACTCAAGGAACACAAGGTACACAAGGTCTACAGGGAACTCAAGGTCTACAGGGAACACAAGGAACTCAAGGTACAACTGGTTCACAAGGAACACAAGGTACACAAGGTCTACAGGGAACTCAAGGAACTCAAGGAACTCAAGGATCTCAAGGATTACAGGGAACTCAAGGTCTACAGGGAACTCAAGGATCTCAAGGTACAACTGGATCTCAAGGTACTATTGGTTCACAAGGTACAACTGGTTCACAGGGACTACAAGGAAGACAAGGAACGCAAGGTACACAAGGTCTACAGGGAACTCAAGGATCACAAGGTACTATTGGTTCTCAAGGCACAACTGG
>Ga0078894_10000881_pt1 | contig 21571 bp, 13 predicted proteins | sample LauGreSu1BDMLBSD_2_FD_67506 | JGI IMG/M metagenome (GOLD analysis project Ga0078894, IMG submission 67506) | Freshwater lake microbial communities from Lake Michigan, USA - Su13.BD.MLB.SD (version 4) (version 4) | ecosystem: Environmental > Aquatic > Freshwater > Lake | place: Lake Michigan... | reverse complement strand
TGCCATCCGGCGTCAGCCTGAAGCCGGAGTGGCAGCGGACCTGGGAGGAAGCGGCGCACCATCTCGAGGTCGCGCGGCGGCGCGGCGAGGAGGTGCCGGCGCGGGAGGCGCTCCTGCTCCCGCCGGACGCGGTGGCGCGCCAGCTCGCGACCTTCCCCTCGCTCGCGCTCGTCGCCGCGGAGGCCGCGGATGCGCGCACGGTGAGCTTCCCGATCCGCCCACCGGAGAAGGTGGAGCGCGATCTCGGGCGCCTCGGCGCGCTGGTACGCGACGGCACGCCGACGGTGATCCTCTGCGACAACGCGGGGCAGGCCGAGCGGTTGGAGGAACTGCTCGACGCGCGGGGTGGCGATCGCGCCCCCGTCGCGCTCGCCATCGGCGTCCTCGCCGGCGGCTTCCTCATCCCGCCGCGCGGCGGTCCCGACGGGCTCCGCGTGCTCACCGATCACGAGATCTTCCGTCGCGAGCGTCGCATCCGGCGGGCGCGTCGGTACGTCACCGGCGCAGCGCTCGAGCAGGTCACCGCGCTCAAGCCCGGCGACTACGTCGTGCATCTCGAGCACGGGATCGGCATCTATCGCGGGATGTCGACCGTGTACCACGCCGAGTCGACCATCGAGGTCGCGGTGGTGGAGTACGAGGGCGGTGACCGGCTGAACGTGCCGCTGTATCGTCTCGACCAAGTCGAGCGCTACCGCGCCGCCGGCGAGATCGATGACGACACGCCGCCGCCACGGCTGCACAAGCTCGGCGGGCGCCGCTGGGCCGCGCAGCGCGACAAGACGCGTGCGGCCATCCAGGAGATGACGGCCGAGCTTCTCGACCTCTACGCGCGGCGCCGCGTCACGGCCCGACCGCCGCACCACCCCGACGGAGCGTGGCAGAAGCAGCTCGAGAGTGCGTTCCTCTTCGAGGATACCCCCGACCAGCGGAAGGCGACGGCGGAGGTGAAGCGGGACATGGAGGGCGAACGTCCGATGGACCGCCTCCTCGTCGGCGATGTCGGCTATGGCAAGACGGAGATCGCGGTGCGCGCCGCCTTCAAGGCGGTGCAGGGGGGACGGCAGGTGGCGATCCTCGTTCCCACGACGATCCTGGCGGAGCAGCACGCGCGGACCCTCGGGGACCGCTTCGCGGACTTCCCGGTGCGCATCGCGGTGCTGAGTCGCTTCCAGACGCCCAAGGCGCAGGCCGCGGCGCTCGCCGAGGTCGCGGCCGGTACCATCGACGTCGTGATCGGCACGCACCGGCTGCTGAGTCCCGACGTGATCTTCAAGCAGTTGGGGCTCGTCGTCGTCGACGAGGAGCATCGCTTCGGCGTGAAGCACAAGGAGCGGCTCAAGCAGCTGCGCCTCGAGACCGACGTGCTCACCCTCACGGCGACACCGATTCCGCGGACGCTCCACCAGTCGCTGGCGGGGCTGCGCGACCTCACGCTGATGCAGACGCCGCCGCGGGACCGCTCCCCGGTGCTCACCTCGCTGGAGCCGTGGGACGACGGGCTCCTCGAGGAGGGGATCTCGCGTGAGCTCGACCGCGGCGGGCAGGTCTACTTCGTGCACAACCGGATCGAGACGATCCTCGCCGTGGCCGATCACCTGCAACGGCTCGTGCCACGGGCACGCATCGCGGTGGGGCACGGGCAGATGCCGGAGCGGGAGCTCGAGGCGGTGATGCGGCGCTTCGTCGCCGGCGAGGTCGATGTCCTCATCTCGACGCTCATCGTCGAGAGCGGGCTCGACGTGCCGAACGCGAACACGATGTTCGTCGACCGCGCGGATCGCCTGGGGCTGGCGCAGCTGTACCAGCTCCGCGGCCGCGTGGGGCGCTCGCACCGGCGCGCGTACTGCTATCTCATCGTCCCGGAGCACTGCGACGAGGATGCCGAGCGGCGGCTGCGCGTGCTCGAGCACCACACCGAGCTCGGGTCGGGGTATCGCGTCGCGCTGCGCGATATGGAGCTCCGTGGGGCGGGGAACCTCCTCGGGCCCGAGCAGTCGGGGTTCGTGCACGCCGTCGGGTTCGATCTCTACCTGCGTCTGCTGGAGGAGACCGTCACGCGGCTCCAGCGCGGGGACGAGGCGCCGCCCCCGCCCCCGACGGAGGTCACCCTCGATGTGCCGGCCTATCTCCCCGACGAGTACATCGCCTCCGCCGAGGTGAAGCTCGACCTCTACCGGCGCCTCGGGGCCGCGCGGGATGCCGAACTCGTGGACGCGATCCGTGATGAGCTCCGCGACCGCTTCGGGCCCCTGCCGGAACCGGCCGTCGCCTACCTCGCCATCGCGCGGCTCCGTCGCCTCGGCGCCCCGCTCGGCGTCGAGGGGATCCTCGTGCATGGCGCGGAGGCCCGTGTTAGCTTCCGAGCGGACGCGGTCCCGCGTCTCAAGCCGCTCGCGGCGGCCTTCCGCGACGTCCAGTTCCAGGTGGACGTCCGCCGGGTCCACCCCCTGTCGCTTAAGCTGACGCGGCTCGGTGGCGCGACCCTGCTGGACGGGCTCGCCCGCGCGCTGCGCACGATCGCTCCAACCGACGCGGCCTGAGCCGTCTTCTCTCCTCTCCCCCTCCCATGACCCGCCTTCGTCTCGCCCTGGTCTCCCTCGTCGCCCTGCTGGGCCTTTCCTCGTGTGCGGCCCTGAAGGACGCGATGACCGCGCACGTCGACGTCGTCGCCCGCGCCGGCTCGCAGGAGCTGCACGTCGACAGCGTCGCCGCGCTCCTCGGCGCCACCGACGTCCCGCTGCGTCCGGACGCGATCCGCTCCGTCGCCCAGCTCTGGGTGAACTACCAGCTCCTCGCGGCGGCCGCCGCTGACGGGGACACCCTCGGGACGATCGAGGATGCGGATGAGGGGATGTGGGCCGCGATCGCGCAGCTCCGCTTCCGGAAGGTCTTCGACGTCATCAGCAAGGACTGGGCGAAGGTCGATTCCAGCACCTTCGAGCAGGCGTACAACGACGGCGCGCTCCTCGGCGCGTCCCACATCCTCCTCTCCAAGCAGACCGAGCCCGGCTCGGAAGCCGCGAACGCGGCGATCAAGGCGGAGGCCGAGCGGATCGCCGCGACGGTGACCAGCGCCACCTTTGCCGACGTGGCGAAGCGGCGCTCCGATGACCCGGGCTCGAAGGAGCGCGGCGGCGACTACGGCGTCTTCCCGGCCGGCCAGATGGTGCCGGAGTTCGACGCGGGCATCCGCTCCGTCCCGCCGGGTGGCATCACCGGGGTCGTCGAGACCCAGTTCGGGTACCACATCATCCGCCGCCACACCTACGCGGAGATCAAGGACCAGTTCGGCGAGGCGTATCAGGGGATCGCCGCCCAGCGCGCGGAGAGCGTGTACTTCGCGGCGATGGACAGTGCGGCGCAGGTGCAGGTGAAGGAGAGCGCGCCGAAGCTCGTGAAGGCGATCGCCGAGGATCCCGACGCCTATCGCGACAGCCGTGAGGCGGTCGCGACCTCGCGCCTCGCCGACCTCACCGCCGGCAAGCTCGCGAAGTGGATGGCTGCCTTCCCGCCGCAGTCCCGCATCCGCGCGCAGGTGCTGCAGGCACCGGACTCGCAGATCCCGGTCTTCGTGCAGAACGTCATTCGGAACGAGTTTCTCCTCCGTGTCGCCGACTCGCTCAAGGTCGCGCCTGATTCGGCCGAACTCGCGCAGGTCCGCACCGCCTTCTTCGGCGGCGTGGTCGGCGTGATGGAGGCGATCGGCGTGACCCCGAAGGCGCTCGCCGACAGCGCCTCGGATGCGAAGGGCCGTGCCGCCGTCGCCGCGCGCCGTGCCAACGCCTTCTTCGCGCAGGTGATCCGCAATGAGGTGCAGTACGTCGAAGTGCCCGATCAGGTCGCCAGCGTTCTCCGCGCCCGGTATGACAACCGGGTGACCCCGGCTGGGCTCGACCGCGCGCTCGCCGCCGCGACCAAGCTCCGCGCCGCCGCCGACTCCGCCCGCGCCGCGACGCAGCCGCCCTCGGCCGTGCCGCTTCCGGGCGCGCCGGTCCCGCCGCAGCAGTGAGCCGCCTCGCGCTCCGCGCGGCGCGGTTCGTCGGCGCCTTCGTCGTCCTCGCCCTCGGGCGGACGGCGGGGGCGCAGGCGCGTCCGCTCAGGGACATCGAGGTCGATCGGATCGTCGCCGTCGTCGGGACGCACCCGATCCTGTTCAGTGAGGTCCTCGAGGCGATCAACTTCGCCCGCTCGCGCGGGCTGCAGGTCCCGTCCGACAGCGCGGGGCAGATCGCGCTCGCTCGGGACTTCCTGGGGCAGATCGTCGACAAAGAGGTCCTGATCGCGATTGCCAAGGAGTACAAGATCGAGGTCGCCGAGCCGGACGTCAGCCAGCAGGTAGAGCAGCAGATCGACGGCGTGCGATCGAACTTCCAGACCGAGCAGCAGTTCCGTGAGGCGCTGAGCCGTGAGGGCTTCGGTACCCCGGAGGAGTACCGGAAGAAGGCCGTCGAGTCCGCCATCCGCGACGAGCTGCAGCGGAAAGCGATCGACTCGCTCAAGGCGAAGGGGCGGCTCGCGCCGGCCAACGTCACGGAGCGCGAGGTCGCGGAGGCGTTCGAGCGGCTCAAGCAGGAGCTTCCGCCGCGGCCCGCGACGGTTGCCTTCCGGCAGGTCGTCGTCGCCCCGAAGGCACGCGCCGCGAGTGTCGATTCCGCCCGGGCGCTCGCCGATTCGCTCCGCGCTCTGCTCGAGGGAGGCGCCGACTTCGATTCCCTCGCCCGGCGTTTCTCGACCGACCGCGGGTCCGCCGAGCGTGGCGGTGACCTCGATTGGCAGCGTCGCGGTGTGATGGTGCCCGAGTTCGAGCGGATGATGTTCGCCTTGCCGGTGAACCGGATCAGTCCGCTCGTCGAGACGGTCTACGGGTTCCACATCATCCGCGTGGACCGCGTCCGGCCGGCCGAGGTGCGGGCGCGGCACATCCTGATCACCCCCGCGGTCGACACCATCGACCTCGCCACCGCGCGGGTGCGCGCCGATTCGATGCGCGCCCTGTGGACGGCGGGGACCCCGTACGACTCCCTCGTGAAGCGCTTCCACGATGTGGGGGAGGAACGCGCCATCCCGGATGGTATCCCGCGTGACTCGATGCCGGCGGAGTACCGCGTGGCGCTTCGGGACGTCGCGGTGCAGGGGCTCACTGAGGTCTTCGCGATCCCGGACCGGGCCTCCGGGTTCAACAAATGGGCGGTCGCGCAGGTGACGGATGCGAAGCCGGCGGGCGCGTACACGCTCGAGGAGAACCAGGAGCGGATCCGTCGGCAGCTGCGGGAGGAGAAGTCGATCCGCCGCACGCTCGACAACCTGCGCCGCGAACTCTACGTGTCGCTGCGATTGTGACCCGTCCCGCGCTCGCGATCACCCTCGGCGACCCCCGGGGCATCGGGCCGGAGATCGTGCGAACGGCGCTCGCGACCCCTGAGGTCGCGGGCGCCGCGCGCTTCGTGGTGGTCGGTCCCGAGGGCACCGGCACCCCGGTCGATGAGGCCGTCGGGCGGTGGGACGGCGGGATGGGGGCGAGCGGGGCCGACGTGGCGGGTCGGGAACGGGACGCGGCCGCGGGACGGCTGGCGGGGCTCGCCATCGAGCGCGCCGTGGCGCTGGCACGGGCGGGGACGGTGGACGGCATCGTGACCGCCCCGATCGACAAGGCGGCGCTGCATGCCGGCGGATACCCGGACCCGGGGCATACGGAGCTCCTCGAGCGGCTCACCGGCGCGCCTACCACGATGATGCTCGCCTCCGACCGGCTCCGGGTGGTGCTCGCGACGACCCACCTCGCGCTCCGCGACGTGCCGGCGGCGGTCACCGAGGCGGCTCTCATCCGGGCCATCCGGGCCACGCGCGCCGGGCTTCGTGCGTGGTTCGGTCTCGAGGCGCCGCGGCTCGCGCTCTGCGCCCTGAATCCGCACGCGGGGGACCAGGGCCGGTTCGGCGTCGAGGACGACGCGCTGCTCGCCCCCGTCGCGCGGTCGGAGGGGATCGCTGGCCCGCTTCCCGCCGACACGGTCTTCGTGCGCGCCCTGCGTGGGGAGTTCGACGCGGTGATCGCGCCGTATCACGACGTAGGGATGACCGCCATCAAGGTCGCGAGCTTCGGTGAGGCGGTGAATGTGACGCTGGGGCTCCCGTTCCCGCGCACGTCACCCGACCACGGGACGGCGCTCGACATCGCGGGCCAGGGCATCGCCTCCGCCACCTCGATGGTCGCGGCGATCCGGCTGGCGCTCGCGATCAGTCGCCGGTCGGCTCCACCAGCAGGGAGCGGATCCGCCGGCCGTCCATCGACCGGACGGTGAAGGTCGCGCCGGCGCCCGTGACCTTGTCGCCGACGATCGGGAGCCGCCCGAGCCGTCCGAAGACGTAACCGCCGACGGTGGTGAAGTCCTCCTCGGGGATCGTGAGCCCGAGCTCGGCGTTCACCTCACCGATGTTGAGGTCCCCGGCGATGATCCGGCCACCGGCGGGGATTGCCTCCTGGGTCGTGGTGACCCCCGGCGTCTCGTCGTACTCGTCGAGGATCTCCCCGACGATCTCCTCGAGCAGGTCCTCCATCGTGACCATCCCCGCCGTGCCGCCGTACTCGTCGAGCACGATCGCGAGATGCTCCTTGCGCCGCTTGAAGTCGGCCAGCACTTCCTCCACCTCACGCGAGCCCGGGACCACATGCACCGGGCGGAGTGCGGCGGCCAGTGCGAACCCCGACGGGTCGCGATGGAGCGCCCGCAGGAGGTCCTTCGCGTGGACCATTCCGACGATGTCGTCGACGGTGTCGCGGTACACGGGGTAGCGCGAGAACCCCGCGTCCTCCACCGTGCGAATCGCCTCGTCGAGCGTCGCCTCCACGGGAATCGCGACCATCGCCGTGCGGGGCGTCATCACCTCGCGGGCGTTCTTCTCGGAGAACTCGAAGACGCCGCCGAGGATGCGCGCCTCGGTCGTGTGGAGCTGACCGCCTTCCTCGGCCTGTTCGACGAGGAGTCGGAGCTCCTCCGAGGAATGCGGGGTCTCCTCTTCGGTGACGTTCCGCTGGCCGAGGGCGCGCAGGAGCCAGTGTGAGGAGCCGTCGAGAACGAAGATGAAGGGGCGCATCACCCACGCGAAGGCGAGGATCGGCGGCGCCAGCCACTTCGCGAAGACCTCGGGGTGGTTCAGCGAGAGGGCGCGGGGCGCGAGCTCGCCGAGGACCACGTGCAGGTAGGTGACGATCGTCAGGGCGACACCGGCGGCGATCGCGACGCGCACGCTCACCTCGAGCGGGAGGGGCAGGGCGACGAACCAGTGCTCGAGGGTCTGGCCGAGGGAGGCCTCCGCCACCCAGCCGAGCCCTAGGGAGGCGAGGGTGATGCCGAGCTGGCCCGCGGAGAGGACGCGGGTGAGGTGGGCCCGGGAGGTCGCGGTGACGGCGAAGCGGGCGAACGGGTCACCGGCGCGGACCATCGCCTCGAGCCGGGACCGACGCGCCCGCACGAGGGCGAATTCGACGGCGACGAAGAAGGCGTTGAGGGCCAGGAGGGCGACGACGGCGAGGATGCGGGAGACCACAGTCCTAAGGTATCAGGGGGCGGGGCGGCGGGGTCAGGGGACCGGGCTCACCTCGCAGGCATCTTGGGACAGGGGCCAGCTATGGCGGGCGGGTCCGGCGCTGCCGAGATTCTTGACATGGCCAACATCGACAAGCTCCTCTCCGTGATGCTCACCAGTCACGCCGACGCCCTCGTCCTCCGCGAGGGGGAGCCGGCGGTCCTGCTCGTGGAGGGCCAGCCCAAGCCCGCCACCAAGCCGCTGACGGCGCTGCAGGTGGGCGCCCTGGTGCGGGAGATCGCGACCCCCGCCGCGCAGCAGGCCATCGACGCGCGGCAGCCGACGAAGTTCCGCTATGCGTCGCCGGAGCGGGTTTTCACCGTCCGCGCGATGCTGCAGGGTGACGTGATGGTCGTCGACTTCACGGTGGACGCGGACGCCGAGTTCAAGCGCGCCACCGGGACCTTCCGGGCGATCGACCCCGACGCCGGTGCGCCAGGGGACGTCCCCGACGCACAGACCGCGGCGGGCGACCCCGGCTCCGCCAAGATCGCGATGGAGAAGCTCCTGCGGATGCTCGTCGAGCACGGCGGCTCGGACCTGCACATGCGGGTCGGGGAGCCGCCGATCGTCCGGAAAAGCGGGGAGATGGAGCGGATCGCCGGGCAGTCGAAGCTCGACGCGACCGCGATGGAGGCGCTGCTCACGTCGATCATGCCCGAGCGGAACCGCCGGGAGTTCGCGGAGACCAACGACACCGACTTCGCCCACGAGATCGCCGGGGTGGCGCGCTTCCGCGCCAACGTGCTGCGCGACCGGAAGGGGATGGCCGCGGTCTTCCGCGTCATTCCGAGCACCATCATCACTGCGGATGCGCTTGGTGTCACCCCCGAGGTGCAGAACCTCTGCTACCTCACCAAGGGGCTCGTGCTGGTGACTGGGCCGACCGGCTCCGGCAAGTCGACGACCCTCTGCGCACTGATCGACCTCGTCAATCGATCGCGCTCGGACCACGTGATTACGATTGAAGACCCGATCGAGTTCGTCCACGAGAACAAGAACTGCGTGATCACGCAGCGGCAGGTGGGGGTGCACACTGGCTCGTTCAAGAGCGCGCTCCGTGCGGCACTCCGCGAGGACCCGGACATCATCCTCGTCGGTGAGCTCCGTGACCTCGAGACCGTGGGTATCGCGATCGAGACGGCCGAGACGGGACACCTCGTCTTCGGGACGCTGCATACGACGACGGCGGCGAGCACGATCGACCGGCTGATTGACCAATTCCCGGCGGACCGGCAGGAGCAGGTGCGGACGATGCTCTCCGAGTCACTCAAGGGGGTCGTCTCCCAGGTGCTCTGCAAGAAGATCGGGGGCGGGCGCGTGGCGGCGCGGGAGATCCTCCTGGTGACCCCGGCGGTCTCGAACCTCATCCGCGAGGGGAAGACCTTCCAGATCCCGTCGATCATGCAGACGTCCAAGAAGCTCGGGATGATCACGATGAACGACACCCTCCTCGACCTCGTGGAGCGGAACCTCGTGGAGCCGAAGGAGGCCTGGATGAAGTCGGTGGAGAAGGGGTCGTTCCTCGCCGCGCTCAAGGCGAAGGGGGTCGACACGAGCTTCGCCGACGGCGAGAAGGACGGGGCCCCCGGGGGCGCGCCGAAGCCGGCGAAGAAGTAGGGCGTCGGGTCCCCCCTCCCCTCCGAGCGGGGGGACCCGATTAGGTTTCAAGGCTATGCAGATTCGCAACATCGCCATCATCGCCCACGTCGACCACGGCAAGACGACGCTTGTCGACCAGATGCTCCGGCAGGCCGGCGCCTTCCGAGAGAACCAGGTCGTCGCCGAGCGGGTGATGGACTCGAACCCGCTCGAGCGGGAGCGCGGGATCACCATCCTCGCCAAGAACACCGCCGTCCGGTGGGGCGACACGAAGCTCAACATCGTCGACACCCCGGGGCACGCCGACTTCGGTGGCGAGGTGGAGCGCATCCTCCGGATGGTCGACGGCGTGCTCCTCGTCGTCGACGCCTTCGACGGCCCGATGCCGCAGACGCGCTTCGTGCTCCGCAAGGCGCTCGCGCTCGGCCGCACGGTGATTATCTGCATCAACAAGATCGACCGCCCCGGCGCCGACCCGATGCGGGTCCACGAGGAGGTCCTCGACCTGCTGATCGAGCTGGAGGCCAACGAGAGCCAGCTCGATGCGCCTGTCGTTTACGCCTCGGGCCGTGATGGCATCTCGACGATGGATCTCGACACCCCGGCGGTCGATCTCAAGCCGCTCTTCGAGACCATCGTGAAGCACGTGCCCCCGCCGCCGAGCGACGCGGCTGGGCCGTTCCAGATGCTCGTCTCGACGATCGATTACTCGAACTATCTCGGCCGCCTCGCGATCGGGCGCATCGAGCGCGGGTCGGTCAAGGTGGGTGATCCCGTCGCGCTGCTGCCGGTGGATCACGCGGCCAAGGGGACCACTGGTCGCGTGACGAAGCTCTATGGCTTCGAAGGGCTCGACCGCGTTGAGGTCCCGCAGGCCTCGGCCGGGGAGATCGTCTCCCTCGCCGGGCTCGAGGGGGTCGAGATCGGCCTGACGATGACCGATCCGGAGCACCCGGACCGGCTCGAGGGGATCGCCGTCGAGGAGCCCACCATCTCGGTGGACTTCCTCGTGAACAATTCCCCGTTCGCGGGGAAGGACGGCAAGTTCGTGACCAGCCGTCAGCTCAAGGATCGGCTGGAGAAGGAGCTTGAGCGCAACGTCGCCCTGCGGGTGGAGGACACCGAGAGCACCGACACCTGGACCGTGTCGGGGCGCGGGGAGCTTCACCTCTCGATCCTGATGGAGACGATGCGTCGCGAGGGGTACGAGTTCCAGGTGAGCCGCCCCCGCGTCATCACGCACCTCGGCCCGGACGGCGAGCGCCTCGAACCGTACGAGGAGCTCGCCATCGACGTGCCCGAGGAGTTCATGGGCACCGTCATCGAGAAGCTCGGCCCCCGCAAGGCGAGCATGATCGAGATGAAGAACCCCGGGCAGGGGCTCGTGCGACTGGTCTACAAGATCCCGGCGCGCGGCCTCTTCGGGTACCGCTCGGAGTTCCTGACCGACACGCGCGGCACGGGGATCCTGCACCATCGGTTCCTGGAGTACGGGCCGTGGGCGGGGAGCCTGCAGGGACGCCTCCGTGGCGTGCTCTGCTCGATGGAGGCAGGAACGATCATCGCCTTCGCCCTCGGGAATCTGCAGGAGCGGTCGACGCTCTTCGTGACCCCGGGCGACGAGGTCTACGAGGGGATGATCGTGGGCGAGAACTCCCGGCCGGGGGACATGGACGTGAACCCGACGAAGGAGAAGAAGCTCACCAACATGCGCTCCAAGGGTGCCGATGACGCCATCCAGCTCGAGCCGCCCCGGGTGTTGACGCTCGAGAGTGCGCTCGAGTATATCGAAGACGATGAGTTGATCGAGGTGACCCCGAACGCGATTCGCCTGCGGAAGCGCCTGCTCAGCCAGAGCGACCGCAAGCGGATCAATCGGGACGCGAAGAAGGAGCGGGCCGGGGCCTGACCCGGCCCGCGTGGCCCCCCACCAGGAGAGCGCAGGGATGTTCGTGCTGGAGCAGGAGTACGGGATCGGCGAGGGTGACCTCGACGGCTTCGAGATCGTGGACGGGGAGGACTTGAACGAGGAGTTCTCCGACGAGGACGACGACGAGTTCGACGAGGATGACGAGGAGCTGGATGACGAGGAGGATGAGGATGCAGAGGACGACGACCTCATCGACCTCGATGACGAGTTCGACGATTTCGAGGAGCGCGACGAGTCCGGCACCCCCGGTCGCTACGACGACTGAGTCCGTCCGCCGTTGACCCGGCACTTGGGACCCGCTTGATTTATGGGTTCTGACCGGGCCTGTAGCTCAGGTGGTTAGAGCGCACGCCTGATAAGCGTGAGGTCGGAGGTTCAACTCCTCCCAGGCCCACTTCGCAAGAAAAGCGCCCCGTCCGCGGTCACCGCGGACGGGGCGCTTCTTTCGTCGCCGCCCGCTGGGCGGCCTCGCGATCACATCGCGATGCGCCCCTGCTGCTGGCGGATCTTCTCCAGGTACTTCTTGAAGAACTGCCGCTGCATGTCGTTCATGTCGATCTCGCGACCCTGGATGTACGCCTGGATGACGTCGGACGTCATGTTGAGCGGCGTCCCCGACGTGATCAGCAGCGTCGCCTGCTTCCCAACCTCGAGCGAGCCGACCTGGTCGGCGATCCCCATGAATTCGGCGGCGTTGATCGTCACCGCCTTCAGCGCCTCCTCCTCCGGGAGCCCGAAGGCGACCGCGACGCCGGCCTCCCACGGGAGGCGATAGGTGTAGAGGCCGCCGGAACCGCCGGCGATCGCGAAGCGCACCCCCGCGGCGTAGAGCTGCGCCGGCGCGTTGTAGCCGCCGTCGTAGCCTTCATAGTTCCGCTGCGGCGCATCCATCGTCGAGGTCAGGATGACCGGGACGTTCTCCGCCTTCAGCCGGTCGGCGACGTGAATCGCGTCCCGTCCGCCACGGATGACGAGGCGGATCCCCTCAGCCTTGGCCCAGGTGAGAGCGTCGTTGATCTGCGAGACCGAGTTCGCCGCAACGACCACGGGGATTGCCTTGTCCAGCGCGGGAATCATCGACGCATACCGGACGTCGGTGCGGACGATCTGTCCCGCCGCCTGCGCATCACGGTACGCGCGCGCCTCAGCGAAGAAATCCTTGATCGCCTGCACCTGCTCCGCGTAGGTCTTGGGGGCCGGCGCTCTCCCGGCGCCTGGGCCGCCCGGCGGCGGGCCCCCGAAGCGGCGCGGCCGACCGACGGGGTCGGGCCAGGTGACGTTGAGCGCCGCGGCGCCCTTCATCGACATCTCCTCCCAGGTCCAGCCTTCGAGCGACATCGCCGACGACAACCCCGAGATCACCCCGCCCTCAGGGGTGCTGAACGCGACGAGTACGCCGGCGGAGCGCGAGGTGCCGATGTGCCGGCTCTCCGCGTTCACCGCGACCTCGGCGCGCACGTTCGGGTTGAAGTCGCCGAGCTCGGTGATGTCGTTGGAGACGTCCACCGCCCCGATTTCGGTGAGGCCGACGGTGCTGTAGGCGTCGATGAGCCCCGGATAGATGTGCTTCCCGGTGACGTCGACCACCTTGGCGCCGCGCGGGATCACCACATCGGCGCCCCCGACGGCGACGATGCGCCCGTTGTCGAGCACGATGGTCCCGTTCGCGATCGTGCCTTTGGTGACGGTGTGGATCGTCGCGCCGCGCAGCGCGACGGGCTGCGACTGCCGCGCGGTGGGGATCGTGACCTGTGCCTCGGCGACGCGCACCGGGAGCGGTGCGGCGGCGAGCACGACGGCGAACGCGGCGGCGGCCTGCCGCCGCATCGACCGCGCCGGGGCGCGGTCGGTCCTGCGGTCCGTGGAGTTCATGGGAGTCGAGAGGGTGAAGGTCACGGTCTGGCCGGCGTGGCGGTGGTGGCGGCGCCGCCCGCGGGGGCGGCGGCGAGGATGGCCTGGATGAGCTGCGCTCGCTGGCGTGCGATTTCCACGCGTGTCCGGGCGTCCTCCTCCAGCGAGAAGTACCGGCGCCCGTCCACCCAGGTCTGCTCAGCGCGGGTGAACTGCGAGAGCGGGTTGCCGTTCCAGATCACGAAGTCGGCGTCCTTCCCGGCCTCGAGCGACCCCACCCGGTCCTGGATGGCGACGGCGCGCGCTGCCTGATTCGTCACGGTCGAGAGCGCCTGGATCTCATCGACGCCCGACCGCAGGAGCTTCCCCGCCTCCCAGTTCATCCGGGTGGAGATCTCGGCGTTGTCCGAGTGCAGCGAGGTCACGACGCCCGCCTCCATCAGGAGACGTGCGTTGTACGACGTGGCGTCGTACGACTCGAGCTTGAACGCGCCCCAGTCGCTCCAGACGACGGCGGCGACGCCCGCGGTCTTCAGCTCGTTCGCGATCTTGTACGCCTCGACCCCGTGCTGCAGGGTCTGGATGCGGAAGCCGAACTCTTCGGCGAGCCGCACCAGCGCGAGGAACTCGTCGGCGCGGTAGCCGTGCGACGACACGAGCAGCTTCTGGTCGAGGATGTCGAGCAGCGCCTCCATCCGGAGGTCGCGGCGCGGCGGGATCCCCGTCTTCTCGCGCTCCCACCGCTGCCACTCGCGCCGGTAATCACGGGCGGCGTTGAAGTGGTCGCGGATGATCTCCTGCACGCCCATCCGGGTGTTCGGGTACCGGTTGGGGCTGCGCTTCGGGTTCTCCCCGAGCGCGAACTTCACGGTGCGCGGCGCGTTCTCGAGCCGGTAGTCGTCGGGGAGCATCCCCCACCGGTTCTTCACGAAGACGTTCTCGCCGCCGATCGGGTTCGCGGACCCGTGCTTCACCATCTGCATCGTGAGACCGCCGGCGAGCTGGCGGTACATCCAGATGTCGTTGTGCATCAGTGCGTCGCCCATCCGCACCTCGGGGACGATCGCGAAGCCGCTCTCGTTGACCGAGCTGACGCCGGTGTGCGTGTGGGGATCGATGAGGCCCGGCGTGACGTGCTTGCCGGTGGCGTCGACCACCACCGCGCCGCGCGGCGCCGTGAGGTTGCGTCCGACCTGCGCCACCTTGCCGGCGCGCACCAGGAGATCCGCGTTCTCGAGTCGGCCCTGCGGCCCCTGCGTCCAGACCGTCGCGTTGCGGACGAGCAGCACGGCCGGCTGCTCGGGGATCGACGAGCGCCCGAACTCCACCATCGGTCGGATGAAGGGGAGGTCGATGACCGGCACCCGCTGCGCGACCGCGCCGCGGGCCGGACCCTCATACGCCTCGGTCCGGGTCCCCTTGAAGGTCGGGTCGGTCCCGTTCGGCAGCGACGTCCAGCCGTACACCTCGTCGCCGCTGACGGCGCCCGACATCAGCACGGTGCCCTCGTAGCCGAGGGGTTCGCCGTTGAAGGTGACCTCGAGACGACCGGTCTCGGCGATCACACGCACGCCGGCGAGCGGCAGCTCGCGCCGGCCGGCCCGCTCGATCGTGCCGCGGATGCGGTTGATCGGCCCCTCGAGCCGCAGCGTGGCGTTGAAGCCGTCCGCGTCGGTCGAGGTGATGGCCCAGGTCCCGCGCGGGTCGATCTGCGGCGGGCGCGTCACCCCATACCGCGTCCCCTGCACCCAGACGTCCCGAACGCTGGCATCCTGCGTGAAGAGGTCGCCGTCGGTGACGACGAGGTTGGCGACCTTCCCGACCGCGATGGTGCCGTGCGTGCGGTCGATGCCGAGCCACCCGGCGGGCACCGTGGTCAGCGCCGCAAGCGCCTTGTCAGCGGTGAGGCCGCGCGAGACGGCGAGGCGGAGATTCGGGAGGAACTGCGTGAGCGTCGAGAGCCCGTCGGTGGTGAGGGCGAACGGGACCCCCGCCGCGGCGAGCTGCGCCGGGTTCGTCGGCGCCTGATACCAGTGCCGCATCGTGGCCAGCGAGGCGTTGAGCGCGGCCTCGGGGCTCGAGACGTCGGGGGCGTCGGGGAAGTTGAGCGGGACGATCAGCGGCTGCGTGCGGCCCTTGAGCACATCGATCAGCCGATACTCGGTCCCGTTCCCGCGGAACCACGGGGTGAGCTTGTACTCGGTCGCGAGCCGGTACGCGCGGAGGTACTCCTCCTCGCTCTCGGTCTGGAAGAGAACCGCCTGCTTCCCCTGCACGGCGTTGCCGAGCGCGCCGAGCGCCTCGCTCCGCTCCGGCGGCAGGACCGAGCGGCCGCTCGCCTCGTAGGCGGCGTTCGCCCGGATGTACCACTCGGCGTCCATCAGGGTCTGCCGCATCAGCGCGACGGTCCCCATCGTCGAGTTGGGGTACATCCCGCCGAGCAGGAAGGAGCGCTGGAAGCCGATGGTCTGGACCAGGTCGGCACGGAGCACCCGCTCGCGCACGCCGGCGTCGCTGAGGTTCACCACCGAGGCGGTGCCACGGAAGATCCCCTGATGCGGGACGGCGAGCGCGGTGCCGAAGCCGAGCGACCGTAGCGCGACGCGCCGGGTGGAATCGTCCTTGAGGTTCGTCGTCGTGCTGAACCAGGCGCGCACCTGGGGATTCCAGTGCGTCGGCCCGACGTCGCCCCCCTGCGGGACGGCGTCCATCCCGAGGTCGGCGTGCGCGTCGATGAATCCGGGGTAGACAGTCAGCCCCTTGAGGTCCCAGACCCGGGCGCCCGCGGGCGCTCTGAGGTTGCGGCCGACGGCGGTGATGACGCCGTTGCGGATGACGACGGTGGCGCTGTCGATGGCCTGGCCGGGCGCGGTGACGACGCGTGCGCCGACGAGGGCGTGGAACCCGGTGCCGTTGTCGCGCAGGCCGGTGACCGGCTCGAGGCGCGACGCCTGCTGGGCGCCGAGCGCGCCGGCCAGCCAGAGGGCGAGGGCCGGGATCGTGCGGGAAGCTCTCACGAGGTGCTCCGTGCAGGACGGCCGGCGGGGCAGGCGGCCATCGAGGGTCGGGGGTCAGGGCGCCTGCGTCGCCGGTGCGTGGGCCGCTCGCACCGCCCACAGTATGCGCCCAAGAACCGGGGGCGGCAAACCGTGGGGGAGCGGGGAACTCACGAGACGTACGGCTGGCGCGGCCCGAATGCTGGGCGAGCGGGGCGCTGGATCGGCTGCGGCGGTACGGTACAGCCACGGTGCCGCGGTGCGGGGACCATCGCACCAGACGGAATGGTCAGTTGCCGCCCCGGTGCGTCCCGGGTCTATTTGGACGGTTCGGGTCTCCGTCTCCTTTCCCTCCGTTCACCTGCGGCGATGCATCTCCTCCGACTGACCCTGCTGCTGGGCTGCCTCGCCGCCGGGCGCGCCGCGGCGCAGGTCGCGCCGCCCCCGGAACGTGTCTCGATCGTCTACTCGGGGCGCTCCCTCGGCGCCTTGGGGGTGCGCCGTGCCCAGGATGAGCACGAGCTCCTCACCGAACAGGCGCGCGCCGAAGGGCGGACGTTCAAGCTCGTCAGTCACGTCGCGTATCGCGCCCCGGGGATCGTCGTCTTCCTGCCCTCCTCGGAACCCACGGGGGCAGAGCTCGCCGAGGTGATCGCCCGCCGAAGTCAGGCGGAGGTCGCGACCGAGGTGCGCGCGCTCGCATCAGCGACCGTCGTCCTCCTGCAGGACCCGTGGAACGCCGAGCTCGATCTCCTGGCGATGCTGCAGCGGAACCCGCGGCGCCCGAGTGAGTTCCCGGATCTCGTGCCGATCACGCTCCGGGTCTCGCGCCTCCGTTCCGCCGCCGACGACCGGGTGATCATCGTCGAGCAGCCCGGCGCGGTCTGGCCGGCCGATCCGACGGCGTGGACGGTTGGGGAGATGAACCGCGTGGACGTGGGCGAGGCGCGGATCTTCGAGCTGCCGTTCAACCTCGGCGGGATCGGGTCCCGCGCGACGGTGCTGCGCGACGCGGTCGCGGACGCCGGCGGGCGTGAGCGGACGCTGGTCGTCGACCTCGGGCAGCAGGAGGGGGACTTCGGCGTCCAGCGGGCGACGCGGGCCCGCGTCGATTTCACGGCGCTACGCGACATCGGCTACACGATGGTCGTCCCGTTCGAATTCGAGCTCGCGCTCGGACTCGACGGGCTGCGCCGCCTGCGCACCGAGTTCCCCGAGGTCACGCTCTTGGCGGCCAATGTCGGCGTCGGTGACACCACGACGTTCACCCGGAGTCGTGTCGTCTCGCTCGGTGGTCGCCGCGTCGGGGTCATCGGACTGGTCAACGCCGCGATCCGCGACCGCCTGCCGCGGGCGGTCCTCACGGCCTACACGTTCGAGGCGCCCGCCCCCGTGGCGCGTCGGGAGGTCGCGCGGCTCCGTGCCGCCGGCGCGGAGGCCGTCGTCGTCCTCTCGAACCTCGACCCCGCCGACAACGCCCTGATCGCGCAGGAGGTGCCGGGCATCGACGCGATCGTCGCCGACCTCCCCGTCCGCGCGGCGCCCGAGGCGATGCGCCTCAGGGTGGAGCTCCCCGACCGCCCGTTCGTCCGCCCGGGGACCCCCGCGCTCGTCGCGCGGAGCGCGGCGAACGGCATCGGCGTCGGTATCCTCGGCATCGAGTTCCGTCCACGCCCCGACACGGCGGGGGCGTTCGTGGCGGCACTCGAGCACCGCCTCACGATGCTCAGTGACCGCACCGCGCCGGATACTGCGCTCGTGCGACGGCTCGCCACGCTGGCCGGACGCCGCGCCGAGGACCGCGGTGAGCTGATGTTCCCGGCCTTCCCCGACATCGTCGAACGGCATCCTGCGCTCGCGGAGGTCGATGCGACGACGCGACGGGGCCGTGTCTCGAAGGCGCTCTGGGAGGCGTTCATCGCCCGGCGACTCCGCGAGCAGGCGGGCGCGGAGGTCGCGGTAATCCGGCGGCTCGACCAGTTCCCGCCACTCATCGGGAAGCTTCACGAGAACGAGGTCGGGGAGTGGCTCTGGACCGAGGACGAGATCGTCGTGCTCGACCTCCCTGGGGCCGACCTGAAGGCGCTGCTGCAATCAGACACCCGCGGTGAACTCGCGACGAGTGGCATCGATGTGCCGCGGAACCTCGTGCTCGGCCATCGCATCGAGGACGGCGTCACCTACCGGGTGGTCGCGTCGGATGTGCTCGTCGACGGCGCGCGGGCGCGGTTCTTCGCGCGCGGGCTCCGGGCCCGTCGGCACTTCACGGTGGCACCCGGGAGCGGGGCGCTCCGCGCAACCCCGAGCGCACCGACGATCGCCGTGCGCGATTTCATCCTCGGCGAGCTCCGTCGGGTCCGCGCGGTGGCGAAGGGCGAGGCGCAGATCGATACGCTCGCCGGTTACCTCGCAGCGGATCCCGCGTTCGTTGACGTCACCTCACTCACCTTTGACCGTCCGACCGTCTGGGCCTCCGTCAACCGGATCGCTGGCAACGACGGGTATGTGGGGGTGCCGGAGAGTCGGATCCTCGCGCAGGATGCGTGGGTCGCGGGGGTGAGCGGGCGCGTCGTGCGGACGACGAGCCGGCGCTTCCGAGCCACCGATCTTGCCGTGGGGTTCGCGGTCGCGCAGCAGCGCGTGACGGGCGCGGGCACGGGCCCGATCGAGACGGCGGACGACATCAAGTTTGACTGGACGCTGCGGCCGGCGTTCGACCAGGCGTCGCCGCGTCGGATGCATCCGTTCGTCCGCGCCCTCTTCGACACGGAGTTCTCGCCCACCGTGCTCCCCGCCACCGGGGCGCGGAACCCGCGACAGCTCTCGCTGCGTGCCGTCGCCGGCCTGATGGCCCAGCCGACGCCGCGCTGGCGCCGGGTGGATCTCGGTGTGGTGCTCGAGAACGACTTCGGTCGGCCGAACCCCCAGGCGGGGCTCCAGTCGCGCGTTGACTACGAGCGTCCGCTCGGTACCGGGATGACGTACCGGATGCGCAATGATCTCACCTATTTCCTCCCCACCGGCGGCGACACGCCCGCCGACCTCGCCCTGCGGTACGGGATGGTCCACGATCTCCTCGTTCCGCTCGTCGACGAGCTCTCCCTCGCGATCAGTGCCGACCTCTTTTTCTTTCAAGGGAAGGTGCCGGCGACCCGGCAGCTCGGCGTCAGCTCGCAAGTGCGTGTCGGGCTCACCTACGATCGCCTCTGGAAGCCCCGATACCAGCCGTTCCTCTGACGCCAGGCCCGTGGAGGCGCCTCGGCGACGATGCTGGACGGGCTGGCACCGCGGTCCACTGCGAACCCGACGCGGTCCCGCTCCTCCCCTGACGTCGCCTAGAGCGTGAGGTCGCCGCCTGGATCCTTCTGCCGGAGTCTCGCCACGGTCTCCGCGGCTGTGGTTCGCCGTCGTGCTTCCTCCGCGGCGTCGCGCTTCGCCGTGGCCCAATCCGGCGTGCCATCGGCGCGAAGGCGTACGGTGATGACGGCCCCCTCGACGGCCGATCGCCCCAGCGCCGACTTCGACACCTCCGTGACGGCGCCATCCGCGTCGGCGACCACGAGGACGATCGCCGTCGATCCCTCGCCTTCGATGCGATCGACGGCGTAGCGAACGGATTGCGTCATCGGCCTCCCTCCCGTGCCGTGGTGGTGAAGACGCGTCCATCGGCGCAGCCGCGGACGCGGATCGTGCCCTCGAGATCGGTGCGAAGGATCCGTCGGGCGGGCGCGCGCCACGCGGCGAGCGCTTCTGGGTGTGGATGCCGGTAGCGGTTGGCCTCCCCGACCGAGATGACGACGAGGCCGGGCGACGCCGCACGGACGAGGGCGGGGGTGACACCGTTCCGGCTCCCGTGGTGACCCGCTTTCGCCACCTGCACCCGCGGGATGCGGCCGTCGCGGATCCACGCGCCGATGGCGCGCGTCTCCGCATCCCCGGTGAACAGCGCCCGGAACGCCCCGTGGGCGACGATCACCCCCACGGACGCATCGTTCTGGTCCGCTGCTGCGGACCATGGTGGGAGGATGCGGAGCGTCGCCGTGCCGAGGGTGAGCTCCCGGGGCGTCGCGGTGAGGACTCGGCTGCCGCGTCGCGCCATCGCGTCGACGAAGCGTCCGTAGATGCGTGTGGTCGCAGGCATCCCATTCTCGACGACATTCGTCACGGCCCGCGCGGCGAAGACCGCCGGCAGTCCGCCGATGTGATCGAGATGGTGATGCGAAGCGATCACGAGGTCGAGGCGGTCGATCCCGTCGCGGGTGAGGTAGGCGTCGAGTAGGTCGCCGTCGGGCCCGCCATCGATCAGCGCACGGCGGCCATCGCTCGTGAGGACGAGTGCGGCATCGCCTTGGCCGACATCGAGGAACCGGATTTCCACGCCAGCGGTATCGGGGCGTGCGCACCAGGCGGGCGCCCCCTGCGCCCCGGCGAGTCGGGTCGCGCCGAGGAGCGTGAGGGCGATACACTGCAGGAGCGGCGTCTGACGTCGCATTGGGTCAACCTACGTCACGGGACTGACATGCGACCAGTCGCGATGCGCCTCCTCAACCTGGCGGTCTTCGTCGGCGTGCTGTACGGCAACTTCGTGGCCGCCTCCGGTGGCCTCAGCGGCCGGAACATCGGCGAGATCGCCAACGCCTATCCGTCGCGCTTCCTTCCCGCGAACTGGGTCTTCGGCATCTGGAGCGTGATCTACGCCGGCCTCCTGCTCTGCCTCGCGTATCAGCTCTGGCCCGGCGAGCGGGGTCGACGCGCGGTGGAGCGCCTCGGCCCGTGGTGGACCATCGTCGGCGCGCTGAACGTCGGATGGATCGTGCTTTTCTCGTATGCGCGTTACCTCGAGGCGATGGTTCTGATGCTCGCCTTCCTTGGCGTGCTCATCGCGATCGGGGAGGTGTTGCGGCGCGCGCCGGCCCCGGATCGCTGGGAGCGGCTCTGTCTGATCGTGCCGCACGATCTCTACCTCGCCTGGATCTCCGTCGCGGTGATCGCGAACAGCTTTCAGGTGGCACACGTGGTCGGTTTCGGTGGCTTCGGCATCCCCGAGCAGGTCTGGGCCATCGGGATGATGGTGGTCGCGACGGGACTCGCGGTACTGATGGCCGCCCGTCGGGGGAACTGGACCTTCCCGTTCGTCGTCGCCTGGGCGCTGCACGGCATCGCGGCGCGCTATGCCGGCGAGGCGACGCTCGCAGGGGCCGCGCGAGCCGGGGTCGTGGTGGGCATCGGCATTGGTGCGGCGGCGATTGTACGGGCCGTGCGCGGGCGGGACGTCACGTCCGCTTGAGCATCACCCGGTCATCCTCGTCCTGCGTCCCGAAGCGGAAGGTGGCCGTCCCGACATGTTCCCATCCGGTCCGCGCGTAGAAGCGGTGGGCGTCGTGATTCCCCTCCCAGACCTTCAGCCAGAGTGCGTCAGCGCCAACGGCCCGCGCGTGGGTCACGGCGGCGTCGACCAGCTGCCGCCCGACGCCGCCGCCCTGCGCGGCACGCACGACGTAGAGGCGCCGGAGGTGCAAGGGGCGTGCCGTCGTCACGCACGGCGGGGCCGGGTCGGACGCCACCGCCACGAACCCTCGCCACTCCCCATCCGCCGCGGTGACCG
>Ga0078894_10000878_pt1 | contig 21603 bp, 21 predicted proteins | sample LauGreSu1BDMLBSD_2_FD_67506 | JGI IMG/M metagenome (GOLD analysis project Ga0078894, IMG submission 67506) | Freshwater lake microbial communities from Lake Michigan, USA - Su13.BD.MLB.SD (version 4) (version 4) | ecosystem: Environmental > Aquatic > Freshwater > Lake | place: Lake Michigan... | reverse complement strand
AAGAGCTTGAGCGGCGTCACAAGGCCATTCGTCAATTGATGGTGGATGAAGGTTTGGATGCTGTCGTTGTTTACGGCAGTTCCGGGGTTAATCGCCATGATCAGGCAGATGTGCATTACGTATCGAATTTTCTCGGTAACCGTAATAACTATGCCGTAGTGACGCATCACGAGCCGCCGGTAATTTTCGTGCAGTCATTCAATCATGTGCCCAATGCCCGGGAGTCTTCCGGAATCCATGTTGAGTGGGGCGGTCCCAGTTCTGCGACGACTGTCGGAAAATACCTGCTTGACGTTGGCCTCAAAAATGCAAAGTTAGGCTATGTTGGTGATGTTCCGGTGCAGACCTATCTCGCATGGCAGCGCGATTTGCCCGGTTTCCAGATGGTCGATGTCACTCGCACATTCCGCCGTTTGCGCCTGATCAAGAGCGCGGAGGAAATCGATTGGATCCGCAAGGGGGCGGCATTTACGGATCAAGCCTTCAATGCACTGGTTGAGGGTGTTCGTCCAGGGCTTCGGGAATACGAGCTGGGGATGCTGATTGAAACGGCGGCGCTATCGGCAGGCGGTCTGCCACACCTGCATTATCTTTCCTCCGGACCGCAGTCGGGGGGAGGTGCCTGCGTGCCGAGGCAGAATCTGTCTTCGCGCCTGATTGAGCGCGGTGATGTTATCAATACTGAAATCAGTGTCAGTCACTGGGGCTATTCCGGGCAGATGCACCGCCCGATTTTCATGGGGCAGCAGCCGAATGATTTATACCGGCGCCTGTGGGATGCGGCACTCGAATCTTATGAACGTTGCGTTAGGGTTCTTCGTCCCGGTGCTACCAGTGAAGATGTGTTGGATGCGGGGGATATCATTGCCGAGCGCGGTTTTACGATTAACGACGGCTTTTTGCATGGCTTTGGCATCGGCTTGCTGCCGCCGAGCATCGGCACCCGTCAGTCTGCAGGCCGGCGCGGTCCGGCAGGTCCCTTATTCACCTTTAAGGAAAATATGTGTGTTGTGGTTCAGCCCAATGTGGTCACAGATGATGAACGGGCGGGCGTGCAACTCGGCAATCTCTTCTTGATTACGGCCGATGGGGCCGAGTGCCTGCATAGGGTTCCTCTCCAGTATTTTGTTGTTGGCGTTTAAAAGTTCTTTTAACCGAAAACCGGAGCCGCGATGAAATCCATGAATTCAAAAGCAGCGGGATTATTTTTGCTGATGGCGCTTACAGCGCATTCTGCTCATTCAGCATCCGAAGCCTATCCGACGCGACCGGTGCGGCTGATTACGGGCTCACCAGGAAGTACATCCGACATCAGCGCCCGTTTTATTGCGCAAAAGCTCGGAGAGCGCTGGGGGCAGCAGGTCGTCGTTGATAACCGGCCCGGAGCAGGGGGAATTATCGGTGCGGAAATCGCTGCGCGAGCCGTTCCCGATGGCTATACATTGTTTAACGGCCAGATCGGCACACATGCCAGCCCGCAGTTCCTGTTCAAGAAGCTGGCTTACGACCCGATCAAAGATTTCGCGCCGATCGGCCAACTTACAACTTCCGGAATCGCTCTGGTAGTGAACCAGCAGGTGCCTTCACGTGATCTCAAGGAATTCGTTGCTTTCGCACAATCCCGTCAGGGAGGCCTCAGTTACGGCTCTGCAGGTGGCGGAACCAGCAGCCAGCTGTCGGGGGAGTTGTTTAATCAGATCACCGGTGCAAAGCTCGTGCATATCCCGTACAAAGGTGCAGGTTTTGCGTTGACGGGCGTGGTTGCCGGGGAGGTCCAAGCCGCATTTTTATCCACGACAACCGCTGCTGCACAGGTCAAGGCCGGGAAACTGCGAGCGCTGGCCGTTCTGAGTAATGCACGTTTTTCAGCATCTCCTGAGATTCCGACTGCCGCTGAACAGGGTTTCCCCGGTATCGACAGTACGGTGTGGTTTGGTCTTTTTGCCCCGGCAAATACCAAAGATGCGATCATCCAGAAAGTCAGTCAGGCCGTTGGTGAAATCATGCGTACACCGGAGGCCCGCACCTTGCTGCTGTCCCAAGGCGCTGAGCCCATGCCTTCGACGCCACAGGAGTTTGATCGGTTCCTGCGGCAGGAAATCACCAAGTGGGGAAGGGTGATCAAGACGGCCGGTATCCAGCCCAATTGAAAATTTCCTGAGTTGAAAATGTCATTCGATACCCCCGCCTACACGATAACAACCCCGATTGAGGGATCTCCGTATCCAGCCCACCTGACTTTCATTCCGACCCTGGATGAGCTTTATGTGCCCGTCATCCTTCGTAAACCGGACGGTCCCGGTCCGTTCCCGTTAATCACGATGGGCAGGGGCGATGGTCGGGGCGGGATGCCTCACGTATTAGCCCAAGTCGAAAGACTCGTCCCGATGCAGGATGAAATGATTCGTCGGGGCTATGCGGTGGTATACGTCAATTATCGTAACGAGATTCCCCATTTTTACGGCAAGCGCGGTCCTTTACGGAATCTCGAAGACGACATGAGCGGTGGTGAGAATCGCACGCTCAAATCAAACGCCTCGCTGGACTCTGATGACTTGATCGCCATTTGGCAGCATTTCAGGACGCAGCCTTTTGTTCAGGGCGATGCGATGGGGGCAATCGGCATCAGTCATGGCGGCGAAATGATACTGAAGGCTCTCGCTGAAGGTGCTCCGCTGGCTGCGGCGGTCATTGCCGAAGGGGCTTCTCACGAGTTCCTGTCGGTGGATACCGGACCCAAGGCACCCCGAATCAACGGGGAATTGCAGTATCAGGATATGGACGTCGTTAAAGCCAATGCAGACAAGCCGGCTGCAATGAAGCGTATACGCAACATTTCGGCACCGGCTCTTCATATTGGGCGCGAGGGTGACCATCTGCAGGGTATATTCAGGCTTGCCCATGAATGGATGCTCGAAGCTGGTTTGGCTGTGGAGTGGAAGAGCTTTACCCACCCTGATCACGGGTTTTGCCTGATATACGGTGACCAATCCAGGGAATTTTTAGCTAATCCAGTGCAACTGGAGGCTTTCGAAACCTGCATGTCCTACTTCGACCGCTACCTGAAGAACGTCTAACCTTTTTTCTCCGGAATATTGCTACGCATGTCGCTTTTCAGTCTGATTTATGCAAGCTCTGCAGCACCCGATCTAAAGCTGGTTGATCTTGAGGAGATTCTCGAGGCCTCCGTGAGAAACAACAAACCCCGTGATATCACAGGCATGCTGGTTTATGTCGGCGGCGGTTTTCTGCAATCTCTTGAGGGGGAGGAGGCTGCGGTTACTGCGATGTACCGCAAAATTGAGAGTGATCCGCGGCACCAAGGTATCGTGGTTATCGAGCGTACTCCCATCGAATCGCGCTGTTTTCCGACGTGGAGCATGGGTTTCAAGTATTTGGGTGTCGAAGATTCATCGAAGCGGGAAGCTTTCCGCAACCTCATCGACAACGGTTTTAGTTCTGTGACCCGCGACGTGAAACCAGGTGCTGCATTGGCCATGTTGAGGGAGTTTTCGACCTAACTGCGCTAAATGCGCAATTTGTAATTCCTCTTCATAAAATACTGCCAAGTATGACTCGATCTGCTGAGGGGAGGTCGATGGCAGTGGGCTGAAAGGTTGTTCTCCTCATTAGAGTTCCTTCGTAAAGCACCAAATCTCCCTACAGCACCAATAACCTTACGACTTCGCTGGCTCAGCGATCTGTTGAACCTAGGCCTGCCTTTCTTGACAGTCTAATTAATATCCACGGTATGTCTAAATCCAGCTGATTGTTGAAAGTTAGCTGTTGTTGCTGTTTAAGTCTCTGTCGGTCAAAAATACCCCCGCCTTGATTTTTGTTTCATAAGTAATTGATTTAAATGGTATATTTATTTTGTGTGATTTTTGCATCGGACGTCATTATTAAAGGGCTTTTTTATTGACAATAAATAATGGACTGTCTAATAATAATTGGACTGTTTAAATTATTTATTTCATCCGAGGCATTTTTGCTGAACAGCAAAGAACTGATCGAGAAGGCAGGCATTTCAAGGGCTACCCTTAACAACTACATCAGTTGTGGGATTGTTCCTAAACCTGAAGTAATGCCTCCCAACGCACTTGATGGTGCTGCGCCTCGTCTTGGCTATTTCAATGATGAGATCTTGATGCGCATTGCTGAAATCCAGCGACTCAAAAAGAGCGGTTGGAGCATGTCCCGAATTGCTGAACATTTTGCCTCCGGTAAAGAAGAGGCTGAACAAAAACGTGCCGATCCAACAGAAGCGGTTTTGCCGGGATTTTCAAGGACTCAAGGTCCCAAAGTCTCAATTGATGAAATTGGGTACCCGGCCTATATGGTCAATTACAATTTTGAATTGACCTGGTTCAATGACGCCGCGCGACAGGACCTTCTTGGCAATATCGCTCAGCTTCCCTCTGAATCAGAGGCGAGAAGCATCTTCAAATATCTGTTACACGCCCAGATTACGGGAGCTGATGTTCGTAGCGAGATTTTGCGGTTTCATTTTGGGCTGGCTAAGCTGCGTGCCCCTAAATCCAGTTTCTTCAACCTCTGTCGAGAAGTGCCCAGGGAAGCCATGGGTATGCTGGAGCGCCTATACAATGAGGCAGAGATGCCGGGTGGTGGCCTAATTAGCCAGACGTTCATACCAGGACGAGGGCCCGGAGCAGTTGAAGCGATGAGCCTTTATGGGGTGCAGTTCAGGGAGGGTATCCTGTTTGTGATGGCCCCCAGCGAAGGCGTTTCAGAGGATCTGTTGTCCTTGCTGGCTCGTCGCGACCTCGTGATCAGGGATTTGGTACGAAAGCGCCTGCCAGTCTTGACGCATGTGGCGGTGTTAGTTGCCGACTTGCAGGGGTCAACCAAAATCTGTTCGGAACTTCCCCCTGAAGAGTATTTTGAACTCATCAATCAGATATGGCTGACGGTTGATCCTATTTTCAGACGCTATTACGGCACGCACGGAAAGCATGCGGGCGACGGAATGGTTTATTACTTTTTCCCTCAGCCAGATTGCAATTACATTTGGAATGCGATTTCTGCTGCTAATGAAATGCGTCAGGAGATTCGCCGCATCAGCAAAGACTGGCAGTTGAGAAAAGGGTGGGCCAACGAACTTTACCTGAACACCGGAATTAACGAGGGGCAGGAGTGGCTTGGAACTTTTCAGTCTGCGACACACGTCGAATTTACTGTTCTCGGGGACACTATCAACTACACAGCACGACTCTCTGATTTTGCGCGAGGCGGCTCGATCTGGGCTACAAAAAATCTTCTAGGGAAGATGAGCGCTGAAGAGCGGCAGCGGCTCAAGTACGGCGTGAGGCGTAAAAACAGCGATGGCCAGGAAGTTCTGGTTACCTCAACTTATTCGACAGTGGATAACTTGATTGACTTAAACAATGGGCGAGGGGAGAAATTGAAGGATATCGCCAGGCTGCCGATTACTGAAATCATCGAGATAAAGGCTTAGTAGGCTTTAAGGACTTTTTTCGATTGGGTCCACTCTTATGATTGTTTAATTTTTTAAAATCGGTCTGTTGAATTCAAAATACTTGTAATATCAAACTATCAGTGCATTAAGAATTAGGGTAGCGCCCATTCCAAACTGCCCCTTCCGGGTAAGGTGGATCGCCGAAAGGCAATGTGACCGTTTAAACGGTAACCAAGCGGAAGCTTCAGCCCCCAGCCTTTGGTGGGGGCTTTTGTATTTATGGGACCAACCCAGAGTCATTTTTGATAGCCGGTTCCGCTATTAGCGTAGTCTTGATGGTAGCTTCATCAGGAATTGCCTTTACGTTCCACCTGTGAATCTTGACTCCTGCATCCCTAAGCGCTTGATCTTTTTTTGCATCGGCTTCTTGCTGATTTTTCTTATTGTGACTCGAATCGTCGAGTTCTATTACCGCCAAAACAGTTTAATTGAAGTCTCCCCGTTAATTTGATCCGGTTTGAAGTAGAGTTTTCCCTGAAAGGAGCTCTACGTGAAGAAATCAAAGTTTAGCGAGACCCGGATCGTATCAATTCTGCGCGAGGTGGTCCGTGATGACGGTCTGGTGATTGCGGCCATCTAGGGGCATATGCAGGAAAACGGTCGGGATGTCTTTGGTCTTTTTTATGACACCCTGGGCACAAACCGGCCCTGCGGCAAGACGCGGCTGTGGCGGGTCTACTGCGAGCTCAAGCTCAACTTCAAGCGCCGGGGCAAGAAAAGGCTGCCTGACCGAATCAGCGAGCCCTTGTTGGTGCCGAGGGGCCCCAATCAAACCTGGTCGATCGACTTCATGGCTGATGCGCTGTGGAACGGTCGGCGTTTTATAACCTTCAATGTTCTGGATGATTTCAACCGCGAGGCACTCAGGGTCGAGATCGATACCAGCCTGCCAGAAAACGTGTGGTCAGGGCCCTCACCGAATTGGTCGAACTGCGGGGTCAACCGCAACGCCTGCGGATGGACAACGGGCCTGAGCTCATCAGCCGTGAACTCGTCACATTGGCGGCTGAACGTGGCATCGCCCTGCAGTTCATCCAGAGGGGCAAGCCAACCCAGAACGCCTACATTGAGCGATTCAATCGGACTTACCTCACGGCAGTGCTCGACTGCTACGTGTTCAACAGCTTGGGGGAAGTCCGGGCGCTGACGCAGGAGTGGCTGCATCAATACAACCATACGGCACGGTTGAGGATGACGCGGAGCTGGCCTATGATGGGCATCAACAGGGTGCAAAACATCAACTAAAAAAATTCACCTAAATTTGGCAACTAAAAATGTCAACCAATTCACGTCAGAGACCGGCTCTAGCAATGCGAACATTAGGTTACGTGGTACTTGCCAGCGTGGCTGCAGGAGCAGTGTGGACGATCTGGGTTCTTATCTACCAACTGGCGTTTCTTGATCGTGCCGCACCGACGCTTGTTCGGGTTCTGGAAATGTGGCTATTCGGGGCAATTGGAGCGTGTTTCGTCAATACCTACGTCGGACTCCCGATTGTTGCGTTGCTCAAACGCCTGGAAATATTGAGGTGGCCTGTCGTCGTCGCGGCAGGTGCATTCGTGGGTCTTGCCTTGTGCGCGCTTTTGTCAATGCTTCCGAATTTCGATCCGCCAGCGACCCCCCCCTTATCGCACCAACTCCAACTATGGCTCAGTTTTGGCGTTATCGGAGCACTGTCGGCTGCCCTGCTTGGGCATTTTCTGCGCCCGAGCTCTAACAGCACGGTTGAAAGGGACGCGCGCAATGGCGGCGCCCCCCCACCGTAGACGTTAGAGCTCAAAATTCATAGAAGGGTCTGACCAATTGGAGCAAGTAAAAGACCTGGCACTATTTGCTGGTGGACTTCTTGGTGGCAATGGACGTATCGGAAGAATCCTCTTGGAGGATCAATTGGCCTTTCTGTTTGGAAAGACGGTGACATTCAGGCCTAGTCTAGAAGACTATTACCGCGCACTTCGAATGCTTAATATGGGCGAGCCATCTCATCTGCGAGCACTCATTGAAAATGAACTACGCAGGTTTCACGTTGAGCTCTAACACTACGTTCGAGGCACCAGAGTATCGTGGTTATCGAGCGTTCTCGCATCGAATTGCGCAGCTTTCCGACATGGAGCATGGGATTCAAGTATCTGGGAGTCGAGGACTCATCGAAGCGAGAGGCTTTCCGCAACCTCATTAACAGCGGTTTTAGTTCTGTGACCCGCGACTTGAAACCAGGTGTTGCATTGGCCATGTTGAGGAAATTTTCGACATAACCGTGTTTAATGCGCACCCAAGGACTTTCGGTGTGCCGGGCTCCACAAGCAAAAAAGCCCCGCCAATGTGGCAGGGCTTAATGCAGACATCTTGCTGAATTCTGGCTCCCCGACCTGGGCTCGAACCAGGGACCTGCGGATTAACAGTACAGATCACACTGATTTTTATGGCGTAAAAGTCGAAGATGTTTAACGGGTTTTCGGCTTTGCCCCGGTCTTGGCTTTGCGGACCGACCCTATGCCGAACCTTTTGGGTTCCGGTGCCTGATTATTTGCAATTTTCCCCAACTGATTCAAGGAAGTAGCTTCGGATTTACCGATTTGAAACCGACCACTGGCCTCTTCCGCAGTCCGAGGGTGGGTCGTTGCGTGTTTCACAGCAAAGTGGCCCGAGGTGAGGCGGGGGAGGAAGGGGATGGGTCATCACCGCGATGTCGGGGCCACGCTGCGGGCCGCCAGGGGGGCAGGTGGGGGCAGTTTTGCGCCGAGGCACTCCCTCCCGGGAGCCAGCTGACTCCCGGCCACAGAGGGGCGGTGTGTTACGCCAGCCTTGTTCGCTTTGCTGATGATGGACACATTGTTTGTAGACTCGTACAGCTTCTTGGGAATGAAGTGCTTATAGAACCGGGTGACCTTAGGGTCGCTGTTGCCCGGTTTTAGTCATTTCGCAACAGTTTTTGCTTTTTTTAGTCAGTAAAGTCGCAAACAAGCAGTCTCATCAATCCCAATTGTCATGTTGCCGGGGCAAAAGAGCAGAGAAAAGCCAAATTCAGTAGCGATCTGCTACGCCAGGGTAAATCGTGGCCGGACCGACTTCCGCGACAACCCCGTGTGGCGCGCGGAACTTTATCGGGAGCACTCCTGGCTGACTGAGTATGGTGCAACCTTGGCTCTCGAGCTCTTTTGCCTTATTCGCATAGTCAGAAACCGCAAAACCGAGATGATGAAGCCGGGGTCCAGGCCCCGCCCAGTCAGCCTCAACGGTTTCCTCGCTCTCGTATTGCACCAAGGCGAGATCAAACTCGCCATCGGTAAGGTGGCAGGACGTATGCCCACGCTTTTTCTGTACATCTGAGCGCCTGAAACCAAATACCTGCTCCCAAAATGCTGCCGCTTTCTCGATGTCATCAACTTTTATTGCCAGATGTACGATCCTTGCCATTGATATGCCTCGAAATCAGGGTTTAAAAACATTATCTGGATTCGCAAGCGCCTTGAACTCAAGCCCGTTACCGCTCGGGTCAAGAGCCATCATCGTAGACTGCTCCCGAACGGTTCCAGCGTGCCGGTTTTCCGGAGGAATGATGAAAGTTGCGCCAAAGGAACGAAGTTTCTCAGCCAACCGGTCAAACTCCGCTTTAGTCACGATAGCGCCAAAATGTCTAAGCGGATACCGCTCTTTCCCTACCGGCTCGGATCGATGCGAAGCTTCTTTTTCCGAAAGTTGAGCAACGATATGGTGACCAAAGAATTTAAAGTCGATGCGGTCGGGTTCTGTCCGACCCTGCTGGCAGCCCAAAACATCGCAATAGAAATGCCGCGTCTTCTCCAAGTCTTTCACTGGGAACGAAAAGTGGAAAATTGTATTCATAGGATTAGATCCTTTTAACTTTTTTTACTGAGCCATAATCTTTGCTTCAGCAATTAGCTTTCCCCATTTCTCAAACTCGGATTTCATATACTTCCCCAGATCCTCGGGAGTGGATGGCGAGGATTCCAGTCCCTGCTGTAAGAGTAGTTGCTTGATGGCGGCGTCATTGAGAATGCTTGTTATTTCTTTGTTCAGGCGTGAGATCACAGCCTTAGGCGTTTTCGCTGGTGCGCCCATCGCATACCAGTTGTTGACCTCGTAATCGGGCACGCCGGACTCAGCAATTGTCGGCAACTCGGGAACAATCGCTGACCGTTTACGAGTAGTCACTGCTACAGCGCGAATCTTGCCAACCTTCCACTGCGGGATCGCCGAAGAAGGAGACGCGAAAATCATTGTGATACGCCCACCAACCAGATCCAGCATCGCGGGGCCGCCACCCTTGTATGGGACATGCGTCAAATCAACTTTAGCCATGCGCGCCAGCAGTTCGCCTGCCAAGTGGCCAGCGTTACCCGCGCCCGATGAACCGTAGGTCAACCCTGGCTGCTTGCGTGCTAGTTGAAGCAATTCCGGAAAAGTTTTTGCGGCTACGCTGGGGTGAACGACAACAATATTGGTTGCATCGACCATCATCGTGACGGGTGCAATATCCTTCAGTGGATGATAGCCAATGTTCTTATACAGGCTGTAGTTGACGGCGAAGTTACCAATTGCGCCGAGATTGATCGTATGGCCGTCCGGTGTCGAAGAAGTGAGTATCTGGCCGGCTACGGTACCTGCGGCACCAGGTCGATTTTCGACAATCACGCTCTGTGCAAGTGCGGTAGAAAGTTTGTCGGAGATCGCGCGCGCGGTAGTGTCAAGACCGCCGCCGGGAGCCGATCCCACTAAGATGCGCAGCGGCTTGGTGGGAAATTCTTGGGCCGGAGCCTGTATTGAAAAGGCGACTGATACGGCGACTATTACCGTTCTAAAAACTAAATTTCTCGACAACATGCATTGTCTCCTTGCTTTAAATTTTATGGTGTAGAAATATCTGACACAGCACTACAAGCACTTGTGTGCCGTCTGTCCTGATGCCACTACCTTTCCAGCCTCATCCAACACCTCGCCGTATGCAAAGAACACTTTGCGTCCGGCGCCTTTAAGGTGGCCAATCGCCCGTACTTTGCCACTCAATATCCGATCCATATAGTTTACTGAAAGCGAAATCGTTACCCCGTGCCGCTTGGGTTCATCGGGTTCAGAGTAGAGCCCGGAGTAACCGCAGGCGGCATCAATTAATGTCGCTACGACACCCCCTTGAAGAGCGCCGCTCCGGTTGAGCATTTCGGGTTTCAAATCGCAAGTGAGCTCAACGTAACCAGAACGCCACATCACAATCTCTACGCCAAGGCTTCGCAAAAACGGATTCTCGTCCATCGGGCTACTCCTTAACCCTGAAGCAGGGGACGCAACGGACGTACCGATGGCAGGCGATCGAGCCTCCAGACGTTATCGAGAAGAGTCCTGGCTTTGCGAGACCCAACAACGCCCGCGATCAAGTCAAAACACTTCTCGTCGACATCTTTGCGAGTCATCGGGTTTTCCCATGCACCCTGAACAACTGGCGTGTGGTGACGTAAGTGACTACCGTCTTTCAGCCATAGCTCAACAATCGCCTGTCTGCCACCGGAGCGCGTCAGCTCTGCACTGCCTTTGTACTCAATGCGCTTGCGTAGTGCGACAACTGCCTTGTCCTTCATCCTCTTAACATCGTGCGACGACTTGAAGGTAACCTTGCCGTCGAGCAGCATCACCGCAATCATGTGCTGCATGCAAATGTCCGGCATGCTCCTGTTGTTGACGATGTCCGATTCTGAATCCTGTACTTGCACCAGCACCCGCTCGATTTGTCCCGCTTTAACCCCGTGTTTTGCGATCAGATTCGATGCGGCGTCCAGCGCCGGTTGAATAGGGGAGCCAACAGACCATTTTTTAATGTTCGATCGCATGATCTCATAAGTCTTGCCGAGTTCGCGTGTGACATGGCTGGTGTCGACGTTGCCGTCGTAAGCCATCCAGAAGTTACGTGTTCCGCTGAATGGATCCTCCACCCCAGTAAATCCCTGCTCGACCATCGTCGCAGCATAGACAGCGTTACGCGAAGGCATACCACCAAAATCGAATGCTTTCTCGATGTGGTCTGGGTCGCGCATCCAGCACGAAATGCCAGACGCCTGTTGCGATGTGTACGCAAGCAGATGGCGCATTTGCGCAGCATCTAAATGCAGCAGCGCCCCGGCAGCCGCAGAACCACCGAACAGCGAACCAAAGGTATGTGAAGAATGTCCGGCATGCAGAAACTTGACGCCACCAAGCGCCATGTTGATCCGGGCGCCGATGTCGTATCCCAGCGCAACTGCGCGTATCAGGTCCTTGCCGGAGGATCTTAAGCGCTCGGCTGTCGCCCAAGCAGCCGGCACCACGCCACACCCCGGATGAAACAACCCGGCCTGGTGAGAATCATCCGTTTCATCCGCGTGCGCAGACATCCCGTTCGCAAACGCTGCATGAATCGCGGACGTTACCAACTTGGTGCCCATGATCGTGGCCTCTTTCACGCCACCCTGACTGCGCACGAACCCGATCGCCTTTTTCCCCGGTAACAGTTGAGCCCCTGAGACAATCGCTGCAATCGTGTCTGCGATATGGTGCTTGGTTTTCTCCACGACTGTTGCGGGTAATGGCTTGCTTACAGCGCGCGCCATGTACCCTGAGAGTTTGACCATCATCGGCGAAACTGGATCTTTAGTTTTTTCGGACATCTTCTTGCTCCACTTCTATGAATAATTCAGCGCCGGAATCCGGCCCCACCGTCTACTGTAATTACTGCACCAGATACATAGCTCGCCCGACTTGACGCCATGAAGGCAACGACGTCGGCAACTTCACTCGACCGAGCCAAGCGACCAAAAGGAAACCCCGTTGTCAGTTCACGCCAGCGCTTCTCATCGCCCAGTTCTGCCTGTGCACGTGCCTTCCAGCGGTTAATCTGGCGGTCGGTTTCTGTGGCTCCCGGATTGATCGCTACCACCCGGATACCATGCTCTACGCTCTCTACACCCAGCGCTTGGGAGAATGAAAGCAATGCGGCGTTGCCAGAACAGCCAACGATGTAGGCGGGTGCCGGATGGGCTCCTGCAATGCCAACGATGTTGATAATCACCCCGGAGCTTCGGTGAACCATCCGCCGATAAACTGCACGACTAAGGTTTATGTAACCGAATACCTTAAGCTCCCAGGCTTTTCTCCAATCTTCCTCGGAGATACCGAGTAGGGTTTTTTGAGGGATCGCCCCGGCGCAGTTAACCAAAATATCCACTTCGCTGACCGCCGCCGCCAATCGCTCTGCAGCACCCGGTTCCGCAAGGTCTGCTTGATGCGTGGTGACTGCAGCACCGTAGCGGTCTGACAGGCTCTGTCGAGCCACTTCCAGGGTATTCTTGTCGCGGGAGGCGAGGTGCAGGCCACATCCTTCGGCCGCAAAAGCCTCAGCGACTGCAAGACCGATACCTCGGGAGCCTCCAGTTACCAAAACTTGCTTGCCGGAGAGATTCAGATCCACGCCAGCTGCCTTTCCGAGAAATCATTGAGTAGCCAAACGCGCGGATGCGTCAACTCAGGCGACATTCTTTTGTGCCTCCGTGTTTGCCGGATCCGTAAGAACCGAGGTGCGAAATAGCTCGTCGAGTTGATCGTCAGTCATGCCGAGCAGGTCTTGCAGCACACCGCGCGTGTCGGCTCCAAGCCCCGGCGGATAAACTTTCGCTTCCTCCTGCCCGTCAGCAAACTTGACGGGGTTGCCGGCCACGCGGATGTGGTTCTTGCTTTGTGTATCTTCCAACTCAACCACCATCTTACGATGCATCACCTGCGGATCGCTGAGCGCCTTGTCGAGGGTATTAACGACTCCAACCGGAATTGATTTGGCGCGGAATCGCGTCACCCAATGCGCCGATGGCTGCTTCTTGAAAGCCGCATCCAGTAATGGCCAGAGAGCTTCGCGGTTTTCATATCGGTCGGCATTCTTTCGGAAGCGCTCGTCTGCGATGAGGTGGCTCAATTCCAGCTCGTTGGCCATGTCTTCCCACATACGCTCGGTATTCGCGCACACCACCACGTTCACCTCGTCGCCGGAAACAAAGGCGCGGTAAGTTGGAATCGAATCGTGTCCGCGGCCCTGGGTCTTTGGCACTACCCCATTGATCAGGTGATAACCAGCCTGATAGCACAACATCGAAATCTGACAATCCAGCATGGCGACATCGATCTGTCGGCCACGCCCGGTGCGGGCACGCTCAACTAGTGCCGATTGGATGCCAATGACGGAGAACATACCCGCCGACAGATCCCCCAGTGGGATGCCTGAACGCACGGGAAGCCCGCCATACTCGCCCGTCAAGCTCATGCCGCCGGACAATGCCTGTACGATCATGTCGTACGCCGGATAGTCCCGGTATGGCCCATCCTGGCCAAAGCCCGAAATGCTGCACCAGATGAGCCCCGGATTTTCGCGACTCAGCTCTTCGTATGAAAGACCAAGCTTCTGTATGACGCCAGGCCTGAAATTCTCGATGACCACATCACATTTTCGCGCCAAATCCTGAACAACCTTGCGGCCAGCAGACTGTTTCATGTCTACCGCCACACTTTTCTTGTTGCGATTTACACTAAGGTAATAGGCGCTATCGGCGCCAACAAAATAGGGCGGAATATCCCGCGCGGAATCGCCCTGATGCGACTCGAGCTTAATGATTTCTGCGCCTAAATCACCAAGAATCATCGTGGCGTAGGGACCAGACAGAAACTGCGTCAGGTCAAGAATGCGGATACCTTGAAGCGGACCGGTTAACTTTTGCTTCTCTTGTTTAGACATGAATCTCTTTCTAAGCGTGAAGTTTTTTCTGGTATCCGAGCGCTCGCGACAAATCGCCCGATAAACGGCAAATGGTCCGTGAGAGAACGGGCAAAAGGCTTTTTTTATAGCGTTGCTCCGGGATTGTGCAACCCAGGCAGCCAATGACTTCACCTTGCATGGCGAACACGGGAGAAAAGATGCCTACTGCGCCCGATATGCGTTTGCCGAACGTCAGCGCATATCCTTGGGCGCGCACCTTGGCAAGCTCGGATTCGAGGTTCTTTCTGGAAGGAACGGCTTTGCGCGCTAGCGCATCATCTCGGCTATCTTCATAGGCGCGATCTATGTCTTCCTTTGGCAGATACGCCAAGATTGATAACCCAGAACCACCGGTCAGAAGCGACAACGGTTCATTCTTCCTGACCCGGTAACCCAGTGAATGCGATGACTCGCAGTTATCCGCAAACATCATCTTCCGTTCGCGCGGCAGGTAGATCCCGAGATATGCGGTTTCGTTGCACTTCTCTACGACCTCGAGCAACAGCGGCTTGGCAATGGTAGCCAGCGAGTGTCTGCTAGTCACAAGCGACGAGAGCCTAAAAAATTCCCGCCCCACGCCGTAGGATCGCGCCGAGCTATCACGCTCGATCATGCCTGTTTTTGCCAGCAATTCGAGCAGCCGATGGACTGTCGACGGCGGCAGCGACAAAAGGTCGGAAAGGGTCTTTATCTGGACGTTGCCCTCGGCCTCAGCTATCGCCCTTAGCACGGCAATCGTACGGCTTACGGTGCCGGTGTCAGTCGATTTTATTGCCATGCCGCTACCTGTAAGAGCAGGGCACTTAGCGCCCAAACAAGTGAATCGCGCATGCCCCGTGGTCAAAACCGTAGGTGCCGCCACCGGTGACGTGGGTCAGTCCGATTTTGGCGTCGGCAACCTGACGATGGCCACAACGTCCCTGCAACTGGCGAACGATCTCGACCATCTGCGCTGCGCCACTCGCCCCCACCGGATGCCCCTTCGACAGCAGGCCGCCGCTTGGATTGACCGGAACGCGACCACCCAATGATGTGGTGCCGTCGTGTAACAGCTTAGGCGCATCACCACGCTCGCATAAACCCAGTGCCTCGTAATACAGGAGTTCGGCAATCGTAAATGCGTCATGGCATTCGACCACATCAAGGTCTTCTGGACCGACGCCGGCTTCTTCATAAAGCTCCCGGCTGCAGCGGACCGTGATTTCAGGGATCGTCATGTCGCGGAATCCGGGAATGTATTTCCCAGACGCCAAGTGTGAACCCAGCACTTTAATCGGTTTCGGATTGTGCTTTGGCGCTCGGTCCGTAGGGCACAATACCAGTGCTGCGGCACCATCACCGGTCGGGCAACATTGCAGCAAAGTCAGCGGATCCGCGATCCTACGCGAACCGAGCACCTCTTCAACTGTTGTCTCAGTACAGATTTGCGCATCAGGATTGAGGCTGCCATGGCGGCGCGCCTTGACGGCAACCGACGCCAGGTCCTCAGATGTTGCGCCAAAGTCGTTCATATAGCGCTGGGCACGCATCGCATATAGGCCGGGCATAACCATCCCGTTGGAAACCTCGATGTCTTCCTGATCAAGTGGCAAAGTGCCGCCGCCAAGTCGGGTCAGTTGCTCGACTCCGAGTACGAGTGCGTAATCAATCATGCCGCAGGCGACTGCTATCCACGCCTCGCGGAATGCGGTGGCACTGCTCGAACATGCGTTCTCGCAATTTATGATGGGCACTCCGCTCATGCCGGTCTCACGGGCGACACGCTGGCCAGCCATCCAACCTGATATGGCCGCGCCTGAGTAAATCGCTTGGATATCTTTTTGCGAAACCTGCGCTTCCCGTAATGCATTCATCACGGCGGGTCGCGCCAGTTCCGGGACTGTAAGATCTCGATGCTTACCGAACTTGACGATACCCGTGCCAACCACCGAAACGGATCGGAAATTATTGTTCATGTTGCTACGCCCCTCTCAGCCTTGCGGCGCGAATGAGTAACGGTACTGACCCTCAGACTCCGTGACCACGACTTTGACCGGCATGTCCACCTTCAAAACCTCAGTCGATTTCGCATCGACTTTCCCAAAGAGGCGCACTCCTTCCGGCAGATCGACGTAACCAATGATGTACGGCACGACCCAAGTCGGCGGTGCGATATGGATTTGAGTGTAGCTGTAGAGCTTACCGCTGCTGCTCAGGCGCAGTGCCTGTTGGTTCTCTGACAGGCAGTTGGGACATACCGCCGAAGGCGGAAACACGCTCAAGTCACAATCCTTGCACTTTGAGGCGTTTAACAACAGATGCCCTTGGGTATCAACAACAACCTCGTTCGCCTTGAGCGTTCGTCCTTCATGTGGCTGCAGCGCAGCGGATTGAATTTTGTGATTTGCTTTGGGGGTTGGGCTTGTCATGTCAATATTCCGTTTATCGGAATGTAATTTTGATTAATGGAAATCATACTGCCGCGATGCTAAATCACGCAAGGGTGCTCGTTGGTGCGCCGCACAACAGCAGTTCTGTCTATTTGGTTGGCTTGGAATTGCGTTTAAAAATAGAAAATTCACCGACAATCCGGGAGCGCTAAGCCCCCGGAATTCACTATCGGTAGCAACTTCTACGCCGCCTTGGTTGCCCCGTTGATAATCACGGAAGCACTGTTGGCAGCCTCGTGCAATGTCTTAGTGCTCAAATGACTGTAGCGCTGGGTGACCTTTGCGTCGCTGTGGCCCAAGATGCTCTGGACCTCGTATAGCGTTCTGCCACTATTCACTAGGAACGAAGCGTAAAGGTGCCGGAGAACGTGACAGCGGAGGTGTAGTACCCGATTTGCCTAAAAAGATTGATTGTCGAGCAAAATGTCTGTTTTAGGCATGCAGACTTACTGTTAAAGCGATTCTCGTTCCGCGAACAATAGCGCCAATCCTATGGCGATTAGTAAATGGCCCAGGACTTTGACGTCCACCAATTCTTAATACCGACCCGCGGACTTTCGGTATTGCGATCCCAGAAAAACAAAAGCCCCGCCGTGGTGGCAGGGCTAAGTCCAAGATCTGAAACAATTTCGGTGGCTCCCCGACCTGGGCTCGAACCAGGGACCTGCGGATTAACAGTCCGTCGCTCTACCGACTGAGCTATCGGGGAATAGTGCTGGAAAAACCGATTGTTACAGCTGCAACGAGGGGCGTATTCTATCTGCGGATGGATGCACGGTCAACGCAGGGACTCCAGGGAAATGAAGTGGTTTAAGCGCCTGATTCTGGTTTTTACGGTGTTAATCGCGATTTTGGCAGCGGTTCCGCTGTTGGTGTCGCTCGATGACTACCGTCCACAGCTTGAAAAAATGGTTTCCGACAAGCTGAAGGAGCCGGTTTCGCTGAAAAAGCTCCGGCTCGTCGGATTGCCGCTGCCGCATCTCATTGTTGAGGGCATTGAGGTCGGCAAGGCCGTTTATTTGAAGATCGGCGCCGTTTCCGTCACCCCGGATCTGATGTCGCTGCTGGGTTCAACCAAGGTCATCCGCAGCATCGATATCGAAGGGCTGGTGATCACGCAGCGAGCGCTCGACATGATGCCGGAGTGGACCAAAGCTGATCCCAAGGCCGAGCCTGCCGCATTCAAGGTGCTGGTGCAGACCATCCGCCTGAACAATGCGAAATTGCAGTTGAATAAAACCACCTTTGGGCCATTTGATGCGCTGATTGCCATCGGGTCCGATGGTGCACCCGAACGTGCGGACATTACGGCGCGTGACGGAAAGTTCCATGCATCGATGGAGCCCGCTGGCGAGAAATTCAAGGTCAAAGTGTCCGCCAAAGACTGGCTCTTGCCGGCAGGCCCGCCAATTCATTTCCAGGCGCTGGATGTCACCGGAGTGGCATCGCCGACCGAGGCGGATTTTCGTGATATCAAGGCATCCCTCTATGGCGGCAGCATCGCCGGCAGGATTGCTCTCGGCTGGCAGAAGGGACTGCAGCTCAAAGGCGATTTTGCAGTGAAGGATGTTGAGCTGCGCGATCTCGTCCCGCTGTTTTCACCGCAAACCCGCCTGAGCGGGAGGCTGACTGCAAAGCCGGTGTTCACGGCGAATGCGCCGAAGCCGGATCAGATCGCCAACGCCATGAAACTCGAAACCCCGTTTGACATCCAGGGTGGTGTGCTCAAGGGCGTGGATATCGAGGAAGCAGCGACATCGCGCAAAGGTAGTGGCGGCGAGACGCGTTTTGACACGCTCTCCGGGTATCTGGCGATGGATCGGGGCACACAGCGCCTGACCGGACTCAAGGTGGAGTCGGGTTCCATGGGCGCCGAAGGCCATGTGACGATCGCGCCGGACAAGTCTCTGGCCGGGAGGATCAATGCAAAGGTCAATGTCGTTGGCAAAGCCGGCGTATCGGTGCCTTTGAATATCAGCGGCACGGTGGCATCACCGATGGCCTTGCCTGCGGTCGGCGCGATTGCCGAAGCCGGCATTTCAGCAGGCGCATCGGTCGGCTCCAAGTTGAGTGGCTGGGCCAGTAGCCTCTTCGGCGGTGACAAAAAGGACGACACAAAAAAATAACCGGCCCGCAGGCCGGCTATTCGTTGTAACGATGATGCTTACGGCTTATACCAAAACTTTGGCTATGGCCTTGGCAACGTAATCGATGTTCTTGGTATTCAGCGCAGCAACGCAGATACGTCCGCTGTCGATCGCGTAAATTGAATATTCATCCCTCAGCTGCTTGACCTGCTCCTTGGTCAGCCCGGAGTAGGAGAACATACCGCGCTGCTCGATGATAAAGTTAAAGTCAAAGTCTGAACGCAGCTCGCGGATTTTTTCAACAAGCAGTTTGCGCATGGCCTTGATACGTTCACGCATCTGGCCCAGTTCCTGATCCCATTGCTGCCGGAGTTCCGGGGTCGTCAGCACCATCGCCACAGCCTGACCACCGCTGGTGGGCGGACTGGAATAGTTGGTGCGGATCACGCGCTTCAACTGGCTCAGCGTGCGCGAAGCTTCTTCCTTGCTGCTGGTGACAATGCTTAGCGCACCGACGCGCTCGCCATACAGCGATAGCGACTTGGAGAATGAGCTCGACACGAATACCGCTTTGCATTCCGCGGTAAAGCGGCGGATCGTTGCGGAATCCTCTTCCAGCCCGTCTGCAAAACCCTGATAGGCGATGTCGAGGAAAGGCACGAGGTCGCGACGCTTCACTACGTCGATGACTTTTTCCCATTGCTCAGGCGTCAGATCAACGCCCGTCGGGTTATGGCAGCAGGCATGCAACAGCACGACTGTACGCGCCGGCAGCGCTTCGAAGCAGGCCAGCATCGCGTCAAACTTAAGGCCGTTGGTCGCGGCGTCGTAGTAGGGATAGGTTTTGACCGTATAACCCGCGTATTCAAAAATTGCGCGGTGGTTTTCCCAGCTCGGATCGCTGATGTAGAGATCAACACCGGGATTGACGCGCTTGAGAAAGTCGCCGCCGACCTTGAGGCCACCGGTGCCGCCAAGCGTCTGCACGGTCACGATACGGCCGTCTTTTACTGCAGGTGTGTCCTTGCCGAACAGCGTTTCCTGGACCGCGCGGTCATAAGCGGCAATGCCGTCGATCGGCAGGTAGTTGCGGGGCGTTGCGTTCTCACCCAGTTTTTTCTCGGCCGTGCGCACGCATTGCAGCACCGGCACCTTGCCGTTGTCATCGGTATAAACCCCCACCCCCAGATTAACCTTGTTCGGGTTCTGGTCGGCGACATAGGCTTCAGTGACGCCCAGGATCGGATCCTTGGGCGCCATTTCAATTTTTTCGAGGATGGAGCTGGTCATTTGGGTTTTAGGCGGAAAAGTGGCTGGAAAACGCCATTTTAGCTTTCTTTTCCACTGCACCCAAATCAGGTTGTGAAAAGTGCGTTTCCAATCATCATATGGTTCCCGAAAATGGCATGGTCAACGATCGCTGTGCTAACTCGTGCCTGATATTGAAAATGCACGAAAGCAAGTTTCACCATTCAATCGTATAGCCATGTTGGTCGATAAATGTCCCGGTTCTCGACGCGTTGAGCCCATCAATCACCGTCAGTAATTTTCCCGCCGATACTTCCGGGGTCTGCACTTCCAGTCCGGTCTTGGCGAAGCGCTGTGTGAATGGTGTATCCACGGTTCCCGGATGTAATGCCACGCAGATTGCTGCCGGTTTGTTGCGCCTGAGCTCGACGGCGGCAGTGCGTACGATCTGATTCAGCGCGGCTTTGGAAGCGCGATAGCTGTACCAGCCGCCAAGCTGGTTGTCGCCGATACTGCCGACGCGTGCCGACAGGGTGGCAAACACGCTTTTACCTTCACGCGGCAGCAGCGGCAGGATGTGTTTCATCAATAGCGCCGGTCCAATGGCATTGATCTGAAACGCTCTTGCCATGGTTTCAGGGTCGAGCTGGCGCCAGCTTTTCTCGGCAATGCAGCCTTCGGCGGCAAGGGCGCCGGTGGCGTCGATCACGGTGCGCAGTGGCTGACCGCTTTCCGTGATGCGAGCGGCAGCTGTAGCAATGCTGGCGTCATCCGTCAGGTCGAAAGTGAGCGGGCCACTGCGACTGAATCCGAGCACCTCCACGTAACGTGGGTTTTGGGAAAGGGCAGCAACCAGCGCGCTGCCGATGCCGCCGTTCGCGCCAAATACGACGGCAATGCCAGGGAGGTTAGGGATTTCTTGGGGCATGAACTGGTTCAACTTGGGTTTTGTCCAGGAAAGATCCAACAATATTAAAGGAATGTGCCGTAATTACCGGATTAATGCTGTTCAATACCTATACAGTAATGATTCAAAAGGAAACCCCAAAACCATGAGCCTCGTCAATCAAGAACTAAACACCTTTGCTGCAAAGTCATTTGCTGATGCTGCCGTCCGTTACCCGATTGGTGTGGCAGCGCGGCTGACCGGTATCCAGGTTGAAACGTTGCGGGTTTGGGAGCGTCGGTATGGGGTTATCGGACCTCAGGTCAGCGCCAGCGGGCGTCGAATGTATGCCGCGGAAGATCTGGAACGGCTGCGTTTGATCAAGCAACTGGTTGATAGCGGACATCCGATCAGTTCAGTGGCATCTGTTCCTTCGGAGAAATTGCGCGAGCTGCGTGAAATGTCGATGGAACGTATCAGTACGGCTTCGGAAGAATCGGCTGAAATGCTCAATCTGCGCGCGGTGCTGGTGGGCGAGGCGCAGCGTGCCGGTCGTGGTCGCGGGTTGATTGTTGCCGGTTACTGCGTGGATATGGAGCGTGCAGCGGCACAGTTCCGGAATACTGAGGCAGATGTGGTGATTGTCGAACTGCCTTCGCTTCTCGATC
>Ga0078894_10000877_pt1 | contig 21608 bp, 19 predicted proteins | sample LauGreSu1BDMLBSD_2_FD_67506 | JGI IMG/M metagenome (GOLD analysis project Ga0078894, IMG submission 67506) | Freshwater lake microbial communities from Lake Michigan, USA - Su13.BD.MLB.SD (version 4) (version 4) | ecosystem: Environmental > Aquatic > Freshwater > Lake | place: Lake Michigan... | reverse complement strand
TTGAAGAATTGATAACATAAAAATATTGAAAGAAAACTACCATAAAGACATCTATCTCTTTCACTTCATTTAATCAAATAAAAAATCATTTTCATAAATTATTCATCACTTAAACTCATTTCGAAGTAACCATTTGTCGAGGTATTTAACGAGATAACGATTGATCAGGTAGAAGTTGACAAAATAAGTGATAGACCAACCCAAAAGTTTTGTACCTGGTACAGGAAACATCCAAGCAAACTGAAATATCGGCGCAGAATAACAGATTCCCCAAACAATATTATAACCCTTTAACAAAAGAGATTTGTACATCCAGCCAAATAAGAGCCCAAACAAGAAAATAGGAATAAACATGTATATTGGACCAAAGTCAATATATGCTTCAGGTACAGCACCTAGAGAGAAAGAGGTACCCTCATCTCGACCAGCAAAGCTTATACCAGTATACTTGGTTGTGAGGTCGGAGTCATAAATAACATTCTTGTCAGGAAACAATATCCTGGGCTTCAGCACATGCTCAAGTGCATTTTGTAATAGTTGGCCATTCTCATGTGGTAGAAATGTTGGAACCTGTTTCAATGCTAATGCAAAATATTCTACATAGGAAATTCTATAAACCAGTGCGTTCCTACCTCTTTCAAAACTCTCAGAAATATTTTCAGCATTAAAATCCTCAGATACAATGTCCCAAAGCATTGAAATATTTTTTAATTGATCCGTTTGCACAATATTCTGAGAGCGTGCACCACCAGTTAGAAACACCCTGTACTTTCCCTTACTGGCCGACCAAACAACAAGTAGGAAAAATGTCACAATAGCAGTGAGACACAAAGCAAAAAAAGCTTTTGCAGATATTTTTCTATTTAGCGTATAAAAAGCACCGATTGCAACCAGGATATAATCCTTAAATGAAGCCCAAAAGCCAGAAAAACTTAATAAGATCTCGAAACCAACAAAAAGCAGTACGTATTTGGTGTTAGAGGGGATAACTGATGTATGAATAATCAAAAAAGTCAAAAAAACCCATTTGAAATATACAAGCCCCATCAACATTTGTCCACCAGAGACTCCCAGCAAAAAAGAGCTTAAGATTGCTGTAAAAAAGGTATATGTGATGTAGGCGGTAAAAAGCTTTTGTCCATCATAGTGTGAAAGTACCAATTGGAGTTTGTCTATTTGCGTAACAACAAGGTTTCTTAAGGGCATATATACACCCAATAGATAAAAGACCTGAGAGATAACTGCCAACCATGTAGCGTATACAAGTGTATCTGACTTGTATACACTCAAATCAGCTAAAGGATTCTGGAAAATAGCACCATAGGGCAGAAGAATGGCTACAACCATCCAATTAAGCACAAGATTGACCAACAGGTGCTTGGGTTCGTTCACTCTCCACATTAATCTGAAAGTCAGGAATAATACCAGGCCAGACACAAGCATGAGAAGTGGATCCGGTGATATCAACATGAAGAAGGCAAGGATGTAGAAATGAATCAGTGTAATCTTCATTTTGCTAAAACTTGTTCAACATTCTGTAGAAACTTCTTTTTTTCAATGTTCCAATTGTATTTTTCTTTTCCCAATTGAAGGGCATTTTTTCGGTGATTATCAAGTAACTCAGGGTTATCCTTATAATAGCTCAATACCTTGAAAAGATTAGTCGAGTTATCCTTTAAGTATAGAGATCCTATAGAGGGATTAAGATCAAGAAAATCTTTTTGAGAGACAGTATCACTACATAACAATGCATTGCCAGTGAGCATATACATCATAATTTTATTTGATAAGGCCAATTCATTATTTAAATCCCTTCCAGGCTCAGATGCAACTCCAATATGATAATTTGATGCAATAGTAGCAATATCAATTTCCATTACGGGATGCAAAAAAATTAATTGATCCTCAGAAAGATTTAAATCAATCATTAATTCTAGTAAATATTTTCTCATTTCAGCAGAAACAACGCCCAAAAGGGTTAGGGAAATCGATTTCTCTGAAAATAAACTCATCGCAGTAATTATTGCTTCTAATCCCCTTCTCTTACCAACATATTGTGAAAACCAAAATAACCTTAAAGGTAACTGAGGAATTGGTTTGATTTGTTCAATAGCATATTCCAAAGGGAAACAATTGTTGATTGTTGTGATGGAATGTAAAGGAAAAACCAAACCATAAGCTCGGGAAATAGCTGGTGATGCAGCAGTTAAGGAGGAAACATGAGGAATATATTTATTTTCGACGCTAATTATCATACTGGTATATAGAGCATTTTGTTCTAATTCACCCCGATGATAATCCTCAAAATCAAAAACAGACTTAGCGCTATACTTTTTTGAAGCTCTTACTATTGCTTGCAAAGCTCCAAGATTATGACCAATATACAAATCCGCCTTATTTTCCAATGCAAGTGAAGTCAATTCCTGGCTGTATAAAACCAATGACCTTATTGCTGCATCACACTGGTTGCCAAATATTTTGAAGACCAATTGCCAAATCTTTTGTCTTACCCTTGCATACCAATAACCTAATGGTCGTAATTTAGTATGATATCCTGCTTTTACCCAATTGATTTCAGGAAGAATAGCAAAGAGTTTTTTATCTAATTCATCTGCCCATGTTGAAAAAGGACACCAGATTACAGTTACAAAATAACCTTCTTCAAATAAGGTTTTTACTTCTTTTAGTAACCTGGGATTGGCGCTAGGCTGAGCACTTGTTACAAATACTACTCTTCTAATGACCGTGTAATTTTAAATACTGTTGTGCTATTTTTCTGACATCAAAACTATTTTGGGCAGATTCTTTTACCAATGACCTATCAAAGAAATTTATATTATTCGTCAATTTTTTCATGCTATTGTAATCACTTGCCACATATCCAGTAACCCCATGCTCAATAATCTCTGGAATTGCGGCATTACCATAAGCTATTACAGGTGTTCCGCAGGCCATTGCTTCAACCATAACCATGCCAAATGCTTCTTCAGTGCATGCAGGGAATAGCATGGCCTTTGATAGCCCCAAATAATTGTTCTTTCCCTCATCATCTAAAGTCCCAACATATTTGATTATGTCACCGTCTATAAAAGGTTCAATTTCAGTTTTAAAATATTCTTTTTCTTCAGGCAAACCTGATATATTCCCAGCCAGAATTAATCGATTCCCTGTTTCCAAAGCAATTTTTATTGCCTCATGAGCCCCTTTTAATCTTTCTAATCTGCTTAAAAAAATCAGTGGCGCATCAATAGGAACATTTCTAACCAAGGAGTATTTCGAAAAATCTATAGCATTATAAACTCTATGCCATATTCCAGAGACATTTCCTGTAGATACGCACCATTCGCTTGGAGCAGTAAAAATTAAATTCTTATTCGGAAAATTGTTGACACGAAAAATGTTTTTTTTATCAATAATCCTACCATAAGTCATAATTTTTCTTATACTATGACTCAAAATAGGAAGTAAATAAGCAAGACGTCCAAAATTGTGGATCAATTCAAACTCATTACGATTCTTCCAAAGAAACCACCAAACTTTGGGAATTGCCAATAATGCTTCTATTTTTTTAGGAGGAAAGCCCTCCGTACCATAACCATGTACCGTACATCCCTCCACTTTAGAACCCTTAGTAACCAATAAATGTACCTCATGACCTAATCTTGCATATTCTTTTGCAAACATATATACCAGGCGTTCATGGCCGCCATATCCTTTTGGCGGAACAAGAATGCCTGGATCCATTACCAGCAGTATTTTCAATTCAGTAAACTTTTATACAATGCATAATATTCTTCCGCCACTTCTTCAAAAGATCTTGGAGTCTTTATATTTTTAGACAAATTAGTTATGAGATCAGGCTCATTTATACATCTTAAGATCTGAATTTTCAGATCATCTACATTATTAAATTGAAAAAGTAATCCATTATGATTATGTTGAATTTGTTCCGCATTACCATAAACATTTGATGCCAAAACAGGAATACCAGCAGCAAAAGCTTCTTGTATAACCAATGCACTCATTTCAGATAGAGTAGAGCATAAACACAAAATATCATGTTGCTGTAACGTTTTTATAACATCTTTTTGGTTGAGTTTTCCAATCCATGAAATATTCTTTTTAAAAGCTATGACTTCTTTCAGGTAAGATTCAAAATAAGAATCATCGGTACTGCCAAAAATTGAGAGTTCTACTAAATTAGGCTGAATGGCATCCAATGCCTCTAAAAGTAAATGCAAGCCTTTGGATTTATTTATGCGACCCAAAAAGATCAACTTTAATGGCTTATGAAAGCTTACATTTTCGGATGAAATTTTCTGTCGATTATCAAAAGGCAGTCCTTGTTTGATTACTGTTATTTTGTTTTCATTTAAACCATTTACAATCAATATTTTTTGATACCAGTCAGTAATAGAAATTACACTATCGCATAGAGAAAATAATGAATGAAGGTCTTGTTTAAATTTTGAGATTACGGATATAGTCCCTAATGCTGTACCCAACTTATTTTTCCATAAAATGGTATTAAATGAAAAATAATGAAGGATTGCAGATACTACAGTTAAAGTTGAAGCAATTTTCCCATTCCCAATTGATTGTAAATGGCAAATACTGCATTTTTGTAAATCAATAACGCCATTACACTCTGATTTTCCAAGATGAAATAAAGTTCCAGTTTTACAAGAATATCCAGCCAAATGAAAAGTCATTAACACTTTAGCAGAACTGCGTTTGGCCAGCTGTACATGTTTTATTGTAATTCCATTGCTTCCTACAATTTCGTGAAAATGAATGATATCAGGTCTTTCATGACGGATGATTTCGTCAAAATAAATCAAACCATCTGGTGCACGCAATCCCATAATCAATGAACGATCTACTATTGAAGGTTCTGCATATTGATGAACAAACAGATCATCATACACATAGTTAGAAGATTCTCTCTTTCCATAATGAGGAATAACAATTTTAACTTCTACCCCTCTTTTCTGTAATTGTTTGCTTAAGGCACAAGTGTACACTTCAGTACCAGCAGTTTGGTAGGGTAGGAAATGATTAAGCACTTGTAATACTTTCAAAGCTGAAAAATTGCAATTAAAAAATCTTTAAAGGAAAAACCTGATAATTTATAAGCGGAGAGGGTTTCTTTGATACTAAAAGTTTTAAAATAATGTTTTAAGGTGTTTACCAAAAATCTTCTTTTGTTTTTTCTCAACAAATAATTAATGTCATTCTGCTTCAGGGGAAAGTAAGGCAAAGTCAAAACATCATTAAAATAATGATATCCATTGTATAAATAACTCAATCTATTATTGATTTCTTGATTAGCATGACGTCTATAGTTTAAATAATTATAAGGCATTAAAATTGTAGAACTATTTGAAGCAGCACAAATGTTATAGTACATATCTCCAACGGGGCCATATTTAGTCGGAAAACCTTCTATTTTATAAAATAAAGAACGTCTAATTGCAGTACCCCCAGGTCCAATGTGTAAGGTGCTTTTTTCAAATAAATGTCGATTCATGATTTCCAAGGGGGTCATTATTCGAGGTGAAAATATTGTTTTATCATGGCAAATAGAAGCAAATGATGCATTAGGAAATTTCAAAAATATATCATAGATATAGGAAATCGCATCATTCGCAATTGTATCATCTGAATCCACATATATAATAAACTCTCCTTTAGCTAAAATTGCAGCTTTATTTCGATTTCTAAATTGACCCAAATTGAATTCATTTCGGAACAATTTAATCCGCTTATCATTTGCTGCATAATTTCCTGCCTTTTCATATGTATCATCTGAGGAGCTATCATCTACAATAATTAATTCAAAATCATTAAATGTTTGTGATAATACACTTTCAATTGAATCATTAATGTATTGACTTCTGTTAAAAGCTGTCATTAAAACACTAACTAATGGGGTAGCTGACACCTAGAAGAAGTTGATTGTTTGTTGTATAGCACCTTAAAATATTTAAGTAAAGAACGAACAGCTGTTACAAATAAATTGGGAACTAAGTGCTGATCAAGACTACTTCCGTATGATTTGAAACTTTGTTTATGTTTCAGCCTAGAAATAGTACTTAAAAATGCATTCTCATACTTAAATGTATTTACATGTGGAGAAAATAAATCTTCAGCTGTTTTCTTAGACAAAATACTCATTTGCTGCATTCCAGAAGCATCATTAGTCAATTTCTGAATGCGTTCTGCATAAGCAACAGCATCCTGTGTTTGAAAACTAAAGCCAGTAATTCCATTAATCACGAGATCAGCAACTGCGCCTTCCCAATAGGAAACAAGAGGAATTAGGCCGTACTTCATTGCTTCCACCACAGCTACAGGGTAACCTTCGGACAAAGAGGGAAGAATGATCACATTACTTGTTCTCAAAAGTTGATCAATTTCTTTTCTGTTCAACTCACCGCTGAAATGTACATTTTCGAAATAGGAATCACCCCATGCTTGTGCCAACTGCTCTTTCGTCATACCACTGCCTGCCAAGTACCATTCAACAAAAATACTTCGCTTACGCAATTCTGTTTCTATTTTCGGCAATAATTTCATCTGCTTTCTGTCGTCCCGAAGATCTCGCACAAAAAATGCAATCTTTAATATCTTAAATTGAGTATTCAGATAATCGACCTCAGGAACAGGATAACGCAGATAAGCAATTCTTTCATCTGGCATAATCATACTTAGCTTTCTCTCAATCACAGGACTTACACAAATGAACTGATCTACATTACGCTTATGCAAAAATGCAAGGTTGTAATAGTATTCGAAATCGCCATGCAACACCTGAACCAACGGATTCTGCAAGCCTAACATACTCACCATTCCTAACTCCAACCAATCGTGAGCTACAATAACAGCTTTATCATCGGGCAACAGTTTTGCCAATAGCCTGCAGGTATGATAAAAATTCCAATTAGGTGAATAATAAAATATTTGTACACTGGTGGCCCCTTCTAAAATTGGTACTGAGAATGCAGGAGTGTTCTTTTTATTAATAGTGTAAATAACATGATTTTCAATTTCAGGATGCTGTCGGTATCGTAAAATATTACGGATTACAGACAGCACGCCACCGCCACTGCCATTGTGAAAATGATATACTTCATGCTTAGCCATTGATGATTGAACGATAAAGATTAATAGAATGTCTGAGCACTTTTTCGTTCCTGCTTGTTATGCCACTTTGAACTCGGGCTAATCGCGCCATTTCAAAACAGGATTCAGGATTTGTAATAAAGAAGTTGATAGCATTATATAATGAACCTTCACACTCTGGATCAATCAACAAACCAGTTATACCGTTCTTAATTAAATCATTCATACCGCCACTTTTACTAGCAACTATTGCCTTACCTGCAGCCATCGCCTCTAAACACGTATAAGAAAAGCTTTCAAAAAGGCTGGGCAGTATTACAATCTCTCCTTCTTTTAGAAGCTCAGGCAGCTTTTCATAAGGAATTCCATCATAAAAAATTACTCTGTCCCTAGAGTTGATTAGCTGTTCTATCATCCAGGCACGCATTTGTAGCCCATTAGGCACTGGACCAGGTCCATCATCTCCAATTACTTTAAATTTCCATTCAGGATGGGTTGCCAGAATTTTTTTCATTGCTTTTGTTGCATTTACGAGACCCTTCAGCACGTTGAGACGTCCAAAGAAAATTACAGTTTTATCGTTAAAAGCATTAGGTGCTGTCAAATTCAGAAATGCATTGTCTGGTTTAAACGGATTGCCTATTACAGATATTTTTTGGCAACTGATAGCCCAGTTGTTCACAGCCCAATCTTTCATATAAGTGGAAGGTGCTGTTATAGCATCAGCCATTAATGTGAATTGATAATCAGCATCTTTTTTAAAGCTATATTTACGCCAGTACCCTGCATCCCAATAGCCCCTGCGTAATGCGCCTAACACAAACCGCAGCTTTTGCAGGAATGGAACGTATCTTTTTTTTAGATTTTCGACAATATAATTAGGAGCATGTAACCGAACAACCAGAGGTAATAATGGAAAAACTTTTTTTATTTCTAGTGCATTGGCATGAATTTCGGCAGACTCAATTATATCAAAGGGAAACTGTGCATGAACTGAACAAAAACAGGGTACTACTTTTTCCCTGAAATCTTGCACCGAAGTACAAAAAGAACGATGGACAAAAACTCCATGAACTTTTTCGAATACACTCCTTGTATGACTACCAGTAAAAACATGAACTTCCACGTCAGCCTTCTGAAGCAAATCAGCTATCTGTTTTGTATAGGTGCCAATACCTCCCTTTCCCGTATAAGGAGGATACTCATAGCTTATAAAAGCAATTCGCATTAAAAATATTTTAGCTTAATTTGCTTCATTTGAAAAATAAATTGCGAAGGTAATATTGCTGATTTAGCAAAAAGTAGCAAATATTTTCTGTTCCAAAAACCATGATTTAAAATCCAGCGCATTGCCATTTGAGAATCCGATATTCTATTGTGAACGTAATGATATAACGCATAGTGATAAACAAAAACTGATAATATTTTCTTTTTTAGTTCACTTTTAAATTCGCACTCACAAAAACTTGAACTTAGGCCAAAAAAAATGCCTGCCTTTTGTTTATGGAATTCAATCAGCCATTCAGGAGCACCTAAAGCTTGCAATAAAACAACTCTCATAGCTTCAAACTCTTTTTCAAATAAATTTTTCTGACTCACTGTTTTAGAAGAATCATGCAGCCTAAAATTGGTAAAATATTGATCAACCTTTATTATATCCGCAATGCCATAAGTTAACAAATAATTAAGCCACAGCTCACGATCCATAACATAATGTATATCATCTGATAAAGGGAAAAATAATCTAACAAAATCACGTTTAAAAAAAGTGCAGGGCTGATCTATAATACCAGTATATATTGTTTCTTCAGTTGTCTTGTGAACAATAGAACCAGGATGACTAATTTTATTTTCCAAATTATTTTGGAAAAATCCATACTCAAGTCCCGATATGACTTTTGTCTTATTGTCTTGAACGTGAAGTTTCGCAATAGTTTCAAAAACTCCAGGTTGATAAAAGTCATCGCTGTTTAACCAATTAAACCAAACACCTGTCGTTTTACTAAACCCTTTATTGATAGCATCTGTTTGACTTTTGTCAGGCTCACTAACCCAGTAGGTTAAATATTTTTCGTACTTTTTTATTATTTCGCATGTTTCATCTGTACTTCCTCCGTCAATAATTATATATTCAAGATTAGGATAGCTTTGATCTAGAACAGAACAGATTGTTTGCTCAATGTATTGACCCTGGTTAAAAGAAGGTGTAACTATGGAGATTTTTGGATAGGATTTCACGAATAAACTTCATTTACTATATCAACATATTTTCTTTCTAAATCATTTGTCTTGAATGTATGTTTCTAATCTTGAACCTTATTTTCACTTTGTAATTGGTTGTAAATTTTAAAGAAAGATTTTTACACCGAGGAGTTTAATATAAATCCTTTAATCACCTATCTGATAGCTGTAGGCTTTAAATTCGATACTAGCCGCTAATCATCTATAGTATCAAAGTGCGACCTAGTTTCATATTTTTCAAATTCAGGAGCTTTATCATGCTTAGAATGTATATCGTAAATTTGTACCTATAAAGAATTATTTCCTCTATTAATCTACTAAATTATATTATGCATTTAATATCCGGGAAATATCAATTCCCGACTTTTTAAAAATTATTTGCCAACTCTTTACGTCATTCTTAAACCATGCATGACAACCAAATGGCAATTGATTATTTAGTAATCCAAAACCAACTGCCGGATCATTTTCAATTGAAAAAGATAAAGCCTCCTGCAGTAAGGGTACTTTAAATACCTTTTCTTTTGCTGATACATATTTACCCCAAAACAGATCTTCATTAATATTTAGTGAGGAAAAGACTGAACTATAAACTTTGGCAAATTTTATATGAGAGCTTATTTTCCTAAGAGAAAAACCTCCATTACCAACTAAACCATCTTTTCCTTTCAATATTTTAAATAACCAAGGAACTTTTGTAAAAAGAGGAAGGTTTTTATGTATTTCTTTATTATTTATCCATTTTACATTTAACCAAGGGGCACCAATATAATCGTAATCTTTTGCACACCATTCTGATAATTGGTCAGAGAAAACAAAAGCATCTAACTGATAAATTAGTAAATATGTGAATGCAGAATACTTCTTATAGAAAGAAGGACTTACCATTAAGCGATTATAACCATTAGTGTCTTTAAAAAATGTTCTGTCAAAATATGTGTAAGTAAAATTAACATTAAATGATTCCATGATATCTGTATAAATTACTGTATCAAGATCGTTATGCGTAATAATAGCAAAGGGATACTTGCCAAGTACTTTACAACATCGTTCGAATGAGTATAACTCATAAGGGCAAGGATTAGCTTTGTATATTGGAATACCAACTGTAACCAAATTATTATTCGTTTTATTCAAATTCTGAAGTTATGATAGATAATAAGAAATAGAATACCAGGTTCATAATTTTGATATCATAATTCTTCTCACTGCTTTTATTGGTAATTTTATTATTTGTTTAAGAAATTGAGCTGGGTTATTTAATTTTCGTACCAACACTTTGTTTCTTTTCTCTAATTCCAAACTTTCATCTTTTAATTTGCTGTATAAATTAAAGATATCATTGTTTGAGAACACAGAGGTATTTAGTGAAAAGTTTTCCAATGAATTATCAGTAGCAATACAAAGAATATATGGGCAATCCTGAAGCCCAGGTTTATTCACAATACCCGAATAATCACCAGAGAATTCAACCATCTGTGCTGATTCATTTATAGTTGAACTTATTACTGAACCAAATATTGTTTTCTGTTTTAAGAATACACTATTAGCAAAATATTTTTCGATAAGCTGTTCAAATTCAAAAGAATATAGTTCCTTTACGTGGTAAGGATTTTTATAATCCGGAATATCTGAATAAAATTTTTTATCTGGTGAGGAAATAACTAATTTCCCTTCCGGTTTTAAAACACGCTTAATCTCCTTCATCATTTTATCATGTTCATCATGATGTTCTATGGTTTCAAAACTGACTACAACATCAACGGAATTGTCATCCAAAGGAATGTTAGAGATAGATCCGGTTTTAAATGACAGATTAGAACTTTGATATTTATGAGAAGCGTGACTTATTACTGCTTCGGAAATATCAACTCCAATTACACTTATCGCATTTTCTGATAATAAATAAGTTCCATATCCTTCTCCTGAGGCAATATCAAGTACCCTTTCCCCATGTACTAATGTCATCGCAAGAGCATACCTATGTAAATGCTCTAAACTCCAGTACTCATAAATACCTGTTGTCAGTCGTTCTCCGGTAAATTCAAATTCTTTTTTATTCATTGCCCTTATTTTTGATCAAATTTCTTAATGTCTCATAAGGCTTCCTGATGATCCTCATAAATAAAAGATAAATAGATTTTCTTTTACCTACAGGAAGAAAGGGTTCGCTATAAACATTATAAAATGTATAAGAATCAGCTTCATCATCAGCTTTCATTTTGGATGGGATTATATCTTGATCGTATGCAAACATGTTTAAGTTAGCAAGCTTATGGTTAGGGGTTTTGGTATGCGTTGAATCTTGTGAAAAGCCAATGTTTACAACAAGGTTTTTATTCGGCATTACATTAATTCCATTAGTTATAAGTGATAAATAAAAAAGTTGATAATCCCATGTATCTATTTCTTTTTTTGCTGCCAGGTCAAATATATTATTCCAATAATTATACTCTTTTTCTATTGTAAACAACTCTCTCCTCTTTTTAATATTACAGCTCATCCATTCTTGCAAATCGAAATCATAAGACTGCCAGGTTCTTTTCCACGTTGCCCATCCCCAAATATGAACGTATTTAGAAAAATAGTAACTACCATCGCCTCTAATAATATTATTTTGAAAATTGTTACCTGAGATAATCTTTATATTCTTAGTACTAGCGTATCTCTTTAATTGTATTTCACAAAAATTAAAAAAACTTAAATCTGGCAAAGTATCATCTTCGAGAATTATTCCTTCTTCTACATTTTCAAAAAACCAGTCAATAGCACCTGATACAGATTTGCCACATCCAAGGTTTTCATCCCTGAATAAAGTTTTCACTTCACATTGCCAGTCAATCCCTGCTAGCACTATATTTCTTACCTCATCAGTTTTCTCTTTTTCTCCGAGCTTATCTTTTCTTGGTCCATCGGCAACTACATATAGATGCCCAGGCTTTATTTTTCTTATCTGTTCAAAAACCTGAATGGTTGTATCTGGTCGATTATAAATAAGAAAAAGTACTGGTGTATTAAATGCCAAAATATTAAACTTTTTCTTAATTAAGGATTTGTATTAAATATAATTTCAAGTAACTCTTTAAATGTCTGTTTATCTACCATAAAATTAGCATTTAAAGTCTCATGAGCATTAGTATTGCATTGTAAATAATAATATGAATGTCCGAGTGCTGAAGCAAGTGAAAAATAACAGTTGTTGTGCGAATCGTCTATTCTTCGAAATTCTAGTATAACAGATTTTTCAGGCATAAATAGCATATTGCTTAATCCGGCGCCATGTAAGCCAATTAGGCATTTGGCTTTTGAACAAATAAGTACCTGTTCATTCCATGAATATTCTTCAAAATAAATAATAGAAAATCCAAAATTTATAAGAAGTGAATGCAAATCGGATTCGTTGATTATTTTTCGCCTTTCTGCCTTTGCACGACTAACAAAAATACGCTCACCTATATTGATTGAATCACCCTTTAACTTGCTGACACATATTTCACGTAGTTGCCGAACTGTTTTTTCGTTGTAATTACCAGTTGGAGCAGAATGAGTATTGAATATAAGATGTTTAAAGAAATAGCTTTTATTAGCCTGCATAAATTGTATATTGTAAAACCCCATGGCTTCTAGCGATGCTTTTACATAAGATTGGGAGTTAAAATGCGATGGCAAAAATATCTTTATTTCCTTTTTTACCTCCGATTCAAGCAGTCGTGGCAAAGCATCAAACATCCAATGAAAATAACCAGCACTCCAACCATCTGTAAACCATACAGATGTTGAATATACCAACACAAAATCCCCTTTAAATATTGATTTTAGAAAATATAAGATTAAATTAAGGAGGGATTTCCTATAACAAATACTTTTCTCCTTAATTAGACTTTTAGGCTCTTTATAACTTATAAATGCACCATTTGAGTCGATCAAGAAATATTTCAATTTGACTTTCCTACTTAATGGAAAAGTTCTCTCAAATTCATGATTAAAAAGGTACATTTCAGTAATTTGTACATTACTGGGCTTGCTCCTTTTTACGTAATTCATTTTCTAATTATTTTTAACGCAATCTATCAACACTTTATCCAATTGACTAATTTGATTCTTTAGATCGTAGTTATTTAAAATATGGTCTCTTCCATTTTTTCCTAATATTTCGGCTAAATCAGGATGTTCAGCCAACATAATAATATATTCAGACATAGTAAGAATGTCTAACTCGTCAACTAAATAACCGGTTTTTTCGTGAACTACGGCTTCATTTATGCCTTCATGCTTTGTCGAGATAACTGGTAATCCTTTTGCCGCGGCCTCTAATATAACATTAGGCGTACCCTCTCTATCTAAATCGATTGGTGTTATTGAGTGTAACAAAAAACCTCTGGCAGAATTTAGCATATTATTTACCTCTTCGGACGTTTTTTTACCAGTCAAAATTACATGCTTTGAAAGATTTAATGCCATGATTAACTTATTGCAAACATCAAATAATGGGCCATCTCCAACCATAATCAATTTGCAATCAAAATGTTTATTGACAACGTAGCTAAATGCAAGAATTAAAAGATAAGGTGCTTTCTTTTCTACAAATCTACCAACTGATACAAAATTTGGTTGATTAATTGAAGGGTTAATAACTGAAAAATATTCTGAACAGACACCATAAGGAATAAGGCTAATTTTATTCTCAGGATACCCGAAATTATTCAGTCGCATTGTCATATCATCAGAAACTGAAATAACCTTAGCAACCTGATCAATACTTCTAACAAAAATATCTTCATATGGCTTCATTGCAGGCATGTCGGGCAAATCACCACCATGAAAGTGAATAACAACAGGTATATTCAAGTCTTCACATATAGTGGTTAAAATTGCACCTTTTAAACCAAATTCAGCCAATACAATATCAACTTTGTTTTTTTTTAAAAAATATTTTAATGCTAATACATGAAACTTGTCATCATTCTTATTGTATTTAAATCTTGATGGTAGTCTATTATAAATACCAACAGGAATTAATTTAGTTAAATACAAATAAAAAATTGAAAAAATATTTCGATACAGATAGATATCTACAATATTTCTATCATCCCAAAAAATTGGTATCCAAGGCCCGTGTAAGATAAATTTATTTCCCTTTAAATACTTTTCATGATTTCGAATAAAGGTTTCAGAATAGGCGTTTTTATTGGGCTGTATTATACACAGGTTCATCTTATAATTTTATAATTTATTAAGCCTACCAATACCTAGCTTACTAAGCAAATTACTAGATTCGACAAACGAGTGCTTTGTCTTCAATTTTAACAATTCAATATTCCTATTCCTTTCTTGATTTGAATTATTTGAAATACCCCCTGTATAAAATGTTGAAACAATAAAATCACCATAATAAAACGAAGCATTTTTGTTAACTAGAGCTCTTAAATTCCATTCATAATCCGCATAAATTGAATATTCTAAATCAAACACTCCGTATTTGTCAAATACTTCTTTTCGATATACTGTAGCTGGGTGGGGAAAATTTTCTTCAAGCAACTGATGTTTGAATTTTATATGCTCATGCTTAGATGTAATTATAATATTGTTCTCAACATCTACCCAAATTATTTTACCGAAATATATTTCAGCATTATGTTGTTCAATAATTGTATTAACTGCTGCAATCGAATATTCCGTAGTAAATTTATCCCCCGCATTTAAGAATAATATATATTCTCCAGTAGAAACAGAAATACCCTTATTCATAGCATCGTAGATACCTTTATCCGGCTCGCTAATAAAGTGCGCTATTCGCGAGTCATATCTTTTAATAATATCAATGGTTCCATCGGTAGATTGACTGTCAATAATAATATATTCATAATCTATAAAATTCTGAGCCAAAACCGAGTCAATAGTACTAGCAATAATATTTATAGCATTTTTACAAACAGTAATAATACTAAACTTTGGCATATAAGTTATTCTTTATTTGGACTAAGGAATCGAATAAAATTGGTGGAGTTAATCTTTTTAATAAATGTTTTATTTGATTTACTTTCTTTTTTTCACCCATTGGATCTTGTATTCTAGGTTTAAAGAGCATACAGTTTAAACTACTGTAGGATTCTACGTTATTGTCGATTAACTCCTTATGGTATGTAGTATAAATTTCTTTTAAGTCCGGTCGGTTTTCGAAATTATACCTATTATAGAAAGGCTTGTTTATGTTTTCGGGTTTGTTAAAGTCGTAGGAACTAAAATGGAAGAAAATAAGCCTTTCTGAATTATTTACGACCCATTCTTCATTAAACTTTGACAATTTCCTTTCGTGTAGATTCCAGGGGCCCATATTACTCCCCATGTGTCTTAAAATGTGAGTTTCAGAATAATAAGAGGGCGCTAGATTAAGCCATAATTGATCCACAAATAAACCTTTGCTAGTATCTCTAAAACATATACTTAAACAACGTTCTTCCCACCAATCTAATAAACTTAGAGCTTGTTGTTTTTTTACGTTAAGCGCCAAAAATCCTAAATTATAAATACCGTGCATTTGGAAGGTTTGTTCATTTGGACTTAAACTATCTATAGCTAAAGGCGTATAAATATGGGGCGTAAGTAAAATAGAATATTCGTTGAGTAAATTGTTGAATAAACCCATTGATGAAAATACTTTAATGTCTGGGTCTAAATAAATTATATGTTCACAATTTCTATATTTATCACACAGGTATTTAAATGAAGTTGGCTTAACTGCTGTGTTCAGCTCAACAATATCGTATTTTTCAACCATCAATTCGAAGCCTTCAATTCCCATTTCCTCAACCTTTATCACTACAATTGGCTCAAATAAATTACAACTAACTTCAGTATTAAATCTGTCAACCAAAACAATTACAACTTTATATTCAGGATTATGAATAAGTACTGAGTTGAGAAGGACTTTAGCTTGTGCCAAATAATTATTTGAGCAAATTGTAAAAACAATATTCATACTAAAATAACTTCTTTAATATTTTTATAGGTAATAGAATTAAAGATCCGATCTTATACGAGTTACTTTGTTTTGCAATTTCAAGGCCTTTTTGTACAGCAGTAACCAGTTGAGCCTGAAGATTAATATTTTGTACAACACTCGCATCAAACAACGAAACTTGATTGATACTTACTTGTGAAATGACTGAATCGGAAGCAATTATTATATTATATACGTGGCTGTTAGCTAAAGATTTATTGTTTACTGATTCAAAATCACCTTCAAAAAAGTCATAGTAAGACAAATTCCCTTCTTTTGAATAGACTACCGAAGCATTAATGAATTTTTGATGAAGAACTTTTAAAAATTGAAAGTTTTCAGAAATTAACTCTTCAAACTCATGCAGACTTAACTCTTTTACATGGAAAATATTATTAGGATCAAGTTTTTGATAATTTTCCTTTTCAGGTGTCGAAATTATAAAGACCCCATCCTTCTTTAATACGCGTTTAACCTCAATCATCATCTCTTTATGCTTATCATGATGTTCTAGTGTCTCAAAACTTACAACAACATCTACTGAATGATCATCAAGTGGTATTTTATCTGCCGCCCCGGTTATAAAATCAAGATTATTTCTCTTATACTTTTTCGCTGCATGTAAAACCGCTTCCTCAGATATGTCAACTCCAGTTACTTTGAGTGCGTACTTACTCATTAAGTTTGAACCATAACCTTCGCCGCAGGCAATATCAATTACTATCTTATTCTTAATAAAATTTAAAGTAAGAGCATAACGGTGTAAATGATCGACCACACCACTACCTAAACTCATATCTGTCACTAATCGCTCACCTGTCCATTTCATATTTTGCCAAGTTAAAGGGTTGCTATTTGAGAATAATTGGATGAAATCATCTGAAGATCTAGAATAGTTGAAAATGAATCTTATTAATCTGATTATTTTCTTAACATATTGCGAGTATGTATCACCTTTTTAAACTTAGACTTAGAAAAATAGAGTTTTAACTAACAAATTTCGTTAAGCTAAAATACTTTTCAAATTACTGGAAAACCCGGAGATGGAATGATTTTCTCTTATGTATTGCCTTAATAAATAGGATTTTCGCTTAATCTCCTCTGTAGTTAACGTGTCATATTTAGCTATTGCCTTTTGGATACAATTGTCTTCAAAAATATCTTCTATAAATATTTCATGATTTTTAAAATCTAATCCAATATTTTCAGGTACAATTGGGATCAATCCAGCACATGCGATAAGATTAAGCATTGCACCACCACCAGCTTCCCAACATGTAGGAAATATTGCAGCACAGCATTTATTCATAAGTTCTAAAAACTCAACTGACTCCATTTTAATAAATCCTAGGTTTTTTACATTAGGCAAACTCAAATATTCATCAAATAATCCCTTAAATCGAAACTCGGATTCACTCAACCCGCAAACATAAAGATTCTTCTCTGGGTTTTTCTTGAAGTACTCTAAAGTTAAGTCAAGGCCTTTTCTGATAGCACCATTACTTCCAAACCAAATAAAATTATTTTTAGAATTTTCAAAATCTTTTCTTTCCAAGTCAATACTCCCAACATCATGAAACATCAGGTTTAAATTCACTGTATTATTATTCAAATCCTTGTATGTTTCCGACACCCATTTATTTCCCAATGTAATTACTTTGTCAGCGAATGCAACTTGTGTACGAAGACAGAAAGGATATATAGGCACAGACTCTGGTAAGATTTTCCCATATTTTGAATAAAAATGTTGCATCTTTTTTAATGAGATATTCTCGGTAAATCCCTGTTCTGTTCCGTTTCTGTATAAAATAAGTCTGAATGTCTTGTCGTGCTTCAACAAAACTTCTTCGAAAGGCTGGCCAAAACCTATCAACATGTCATATTTTTTTTTAAAATCAAAATGAAAAGTGTCAAAGTTTACCACATCAACATTAAATCCTAAGGAGTTTAAAACGTCTCCAACAGCTTTCGATTCCAACCTGTTGGTATGATAAAAAAAATGGTCTGGATTTACAAAAGGATCAACCAGATAACAAAGGAGTGCATTTTTATTGAAATTTGTATTATAAAAATTTTCAATAAAATTTTTATGATTTTTTAAACTTTGCTCCTGTTTGCCCAAAAAAGAGAAAAAATTACCTATTGATTTTTTAAATCTTCCCATTTGAGTATCGGGTTTATTATTCCGTTACGCCCTTCGCCACTCCTGAAAATAGCATTTCTGAAATCACGATATACAAAATTCACTTCTGCCGGAAACGTATCTAAAATTTCAACTATGGGTATAGCAGCAGCAGCTGTGACATAATATCTCCCTTCCTTAAGTATATAAGAAGGGAGATTTATTTTAAAAACATACCTCCCCGGGGGCCATTCCTTTGAAGCTAATTTCAAATAATCTGAGTCAAATAATTTTGTAGTTAAAATACAATCATGCCTTTGATTCCATAATTCTAAACCAACATTATATCCAACTCCATTTTGAAGCACATCAAAATTTATTACAATAAATACTTGATCATTTTGAGTAAACTCATTTAACACATGTCCTTCTTGATTTTGAACTTCAACAGAAGTTATTGCAAGTTTCTTGTTGTTTTTATTAAAATCCAGCTGTCTATCAATTTTAGCTGTTCCAGAGTATTTATTTCCACTAGCTGAATACTTATCTAGAATTTTAGATACGGTATCTTTTTCTAAAAAATCTCCATTACTAAGCAGCATTGCCGAATTACATAATTTGCTAATAGCTGATAAATTATGACTAACAAACAAAACTGTACGACCCTGTTTTTCACTAACGTCCTTCATTTTCCCAAGCGCTTTCTTCTGAAACTCAGCATCTCCTACCGCTAAAACCTCGTCTACAATCAAAATCTCAGGTTCAAGATGTGCAGCAACTGCAAAAGCCAATCTTACATACATCCCTGATGAATATCGCTTTACAGGAGTATCAATATATCGTTCAACACCTGCAAAATCTACAATCTCATCAAACTTGCTCTGAATCTCCCTTTGGGTCATCCCCAAGATTGCTCCATTTAAAAAGATATTATCTCTTCCACTCAATTCTGGATGAAATCCTGTACCAACTTCCAATAAACTGGCGACCCTTCCTTTAATCTTTACAGAACCAATAGTGGGTGCAGTGGTTCTGCTCAATATCTTCAACAAGGTACTCTTGCCCGCGCCATTCCTTCCAATAATGCCCAACACTTCACCTTGCTGCACCTCAAAGTTAATGTCTTTCAATGCCCACACATAATCACTGTCTCCTTTTGCTGTTCTATCATTGGATTCACCAATCTTTAGGTAGGGATTTTCCTTACCTCGAATCTTGTGCCATAATCGGTTCACATCGTGGGATATGGTTCCAGTGCCTACTTCGCCGAGGCGGTATTGTTTTGAGAGGTTTTCGACTTTTATTACTGCTGACATGATGTAAAAATGTTGAAGGCTAAACTGTATCCATGAACGTTTTCTCCACTTTGCTGAAGATCAACAAACCTATAAACAAAGTGACCAGCATGAATCCAATACTGTATCCGAAACTTGCAATATCAAAAATCCCTACACCAAGGATGGCATAGCGAAAGGCTTCTACCATTGGAGTGAGTGGATTTAATGTAATCCAGAACCTTAATTTTTCACTGGTGATTGCAGACAATGGATAGACCACTGGTGTGGCATACATCAAGAGCTGAACAGCAAATCCTATCAGTACTGTCAGGTCCCTGTACTTGGTGGTCATGGAGGAGATGATGATGCCGAGGCCAAGACCGAGGCCCGCCATGATCAGAATAATTAGGGGAATCAATACAAGAGTGTAAAGAGGCTGAGAGAGAGTGAAAGTAGTTGAACTGATTTTATACCAGAGCATAGCGGCAAGAAGCAGTAAAAACTGGATGCCAAACTTTACAATATTGCTCATCACGGTAGACAATGGAATCACGAGCCGCGGGAAATATACTTTACCAAAGATGCCTGCATTGGCAACAAACGTATTGGAGGTGGCGTTAAGGCAGGAAGAGAAATAATTCCAGATGGTGATGCCGCTCATGTAAAACAAAACAGGTGGCACGCCGTCTGTTGAGATTTTGGCGATGTTGGTAAACACCACCAAAAACACAACAGTAGTAAACAGTGGTTGTATGAAATGCCACAAAGGGCCAAGGATGGTCTGCTTGTACTGTGCAGTAAAATCACGCTTCACAAACATCCAAAGCAGGTCTCTGTAATTCCAGACTTCCCTGAGATTGATGTCGAGTAGGTGGGATTGGGGTTTTATTTCAAGATCCCAGTTGGTATCAACAGTTTCACTATCAATGATTTGATTTTCTTGCATGCTATGAAATACAATTATTTATTTTTTGCTTTAAAAAGCTTGGTGGCTTTCCTCCAGATACTGTTTTTCTTTTTCAACCCTACATCAAAATAATTCGAAATATACCGCTCTGATCCATAACCATATCCGATATATCCATAGCTCACATACCCATAATACTTACCATAGCCAAGTGCTGCCTGTACGTCGTTGATCACTATACTGAGGTGTGGCAGTTTTCCACCTTTGTATAACTCCTCTACCAGCTGTACCTGTTTTTTGTATGTATAATCATGCCTCACGATATAAACGGATGCATCGGTGTATTTACCCAACTCAACCGCATCGCTAACAAGGCCTACCGGTGCGGTATCAATCACAACGATATCAAAACGCTCTTTTACTTCCCGGAACAAATCATCCATCCTTGGATCCAAGATCAGCTCTGCCGGGTTAGGTGGGATGGGGCCGCAACCAATCACATACAAATTCTCCATCTGGGCCACCGGCATGATGATATCTTCAATCGTTGCCTTGCCCATCAGGTAATTGGTGATGCCTTTTACATTTTTCCTGTCAATCCCCAATCCTTTGAGGATCTTTGGCTTGCGGATATCGAATTCAAGAATAACGGTTTTTTTTCCCGAAATGGCCATCACCCCTGCCATGTTAGTGGCAACAAAAGATTTTCCTTCTCCACTCATGCTGGATGAGACCAAAATTGTAGACTTTGCTTGGCGGGGCAAGACATATTGCAGGTTGGCACGGATGATTCTGAACTGCTCGGAAATGAACTTCCTGTCTGAACCCGTGATGATCAATGAATCCTTTTCGTCTGAATGTCCTACCTCTCCCAACAATGGTGCTGATGTAAATTTATCAATATCCACTTTGCTGTTCACCTTGTCATTCAGCAGT
>Ga0078894_10000876_pt1 | contig 21652 bp, 14 predicted proteins | sample LauGreSu1BDMLBSD_2_FD_67506 | JGI IMG/M metagenome (GOLD analysis project Ga0078894, IMG submission 67506) | Freshwater lake microbial communities from Lake Michigan, USA - Su13.BD.MLB.SD (version 4) (version 4) | ecosystem: Environmental > Aquatic > Freshwater > Lake | place: Lake Michigan... | reverse complement strand
GACGTCCGGCTCGGCAGGAGCCTCGCCCTCCCGGATGGGGATTTTGCAATTACTGAGCACTGACCACTGACCACTGACCACTGACCACTGACCACTGACCACTGACGTACTGACGTCCGGTCCGGCGGCAGCCTCACCCGCCCAGGGCCGGTGGTGTCGCCGCCCCGTTCAACTGCACCAACTGAATCTTCCTCGCGTCCTCGCTGTCCACATAGTCGCTGTGGCAGTTGGCTTTCCCCGCATCAGCACCCACCGTGCGACGCGTCTTGCTGGCCAGACGATGAATGTCCTCCGGAGACAACACTCCGCGTTTCTCCAGAATCTCCTGCTGCTCAGACGTCAGCGCCGCTGAGACCTTTGCCTTCTCCCACTGCAGATGTTCGGCCTTGCCACTGGCAAACAACTGGATCTCCTTGCTGATTCGCACACTGCACCAGTCATGGCCACACATCGCACAGAAGTCCGTATCGACGTCCAGATCCTCGTCGTGATAGGCCCGGGCTGTGTCCGGGTCAAAACTGAGTTCAAAGTGTCGCTCCCAGTTGAGCGCCGCACGGGCTCGAGTCAGCTCGTCGTCGCGATCCCGACTGCCCGGAATCCCCAGAGCCACGTCAGCCGCATGCGCCGCAATCTTGTAGGCAATGCAGCCCTGCTTCACGTCATCCTTCTTGGGCAGCCCGAGGTGTTCCTTGGGAGTCACGTAGCACAGCATGCTGGCTCCGTGCCACGCCGCACTGGTCGCTCCGATACAACTGGTGATATGGTCGTACCCGGGGAACATATCCGTCACCAGTGGGCCCAGCACGTAAAACGGAGCCCCATGACACAGGCGACGCTGCAGTTTCATGTTGAATTCGATCTGATCCAGTGGCACATGCCCTGGCCCCTCGATCATCACCTGCACACCCATCCGCCACGCCCGCTCTGTCAGTTCCCCCAGCGTCGACAATTCGGCCAACTGAGCAGCATCGGTGGCATCCGCCAGACCACCCGGGCGCAGGCCATCCCCGATGCTGAATGTCACATCGTGACGACGCAGAACTTCGCAGATGGCTTCCCAGTGCGTATACATCAGATTCTGAGCATCGTGCTGGATCATCCACTTGGCCAGCAGTGAACCGCCACGACTGACAATGCCGATCAGGCGGTCCTTCACCAGCGGCAGATGCTCCTGCAGAACCCCCGCATGAATCGTGAAATAGTCCACACCCTGCTGAGCCTGATGCTCCAGAGTTTCCAGCACGATTTCAATGTTCAGTTGCTCGATCCGCCGACCAATGATCATCGAATAGATCGGCACAGTGCCGATGGGGACAGTGCTGTTCCGAATAATCGCGTCCCGGCAGGCATCCAGATCACCACCGGTGGACAGATCCATGACCGTGTCAGCGCCCCACCGCTCCGCCCAGCGCAGCTTCTCAACCTCTTCGTCCGTTCCCGAAGACACCGGCGATGCACCCATGTTGGCGTTGATCTTGGTCCGCGATGCCCGACCAATGCACATCGGGTCAAGCTGATACTGCAGGTGCTGGCGGTTGGCCGGAATCACCATGCGCCCGGCGGCCACTTCATCCCGGACCTGCAGGGCTGTCAGATGCGGTTCCCGCTCAGCCACCCGCTGCATCTGCGGAGTGATCACGCCCAGTCGAGCAAATTCCAGTTGAGTGCACGGCTGAAATCCCGCCGGTGCCTGCCACGCCTCAGGACGCTCATAATCCGCCTCAAAACCCGGCCGCAGTGACCAGTCCTGCGGCATGAAATCCCACGCCGTTTTCTCGGAAGGAGCCGGCATGCCGGGAGTGTCGGGGGAGGCATAGGTCAGAGCACCGGCCCGACCGGATGAAATCCGCGGTGCCCGGGAAAAGCTGCCCGGAGTGGTTCCGGCAGGCTGGCTGGCCGGGCTGGAAGCTTCAATCTGAGGCAGATATCCGGCGGCTCGTTCAGCGTGATTCATGAAACATATCCTGAAGACCGCTGCCCGGTCCTGTGACCGGCGGCATGGTCTGCGTCTGGAAGAACTTTGTGGCAGGCTTGCAGCACTGCTGCTGCACGCTGAATCCTAGTGAGAACGGGGTGTTTTGCAAACTGCGACTGAAATCCACGCCATCGATTCCGGGATCGGGCGAAGTTGAATAGCGGATGGACTTGTCAGAATTTTGCAGCATTCGAACCCCGGCATCCGGGAAAAGCCGTTTGGGGAACTCGCCTGCGCTGCTAGAATTCGGACCACCGCGGACGAACGCCCTGCGTACACAGCCACCCCGTTTGGAACTCGGAACCTCAGGAATGAGCCTGCCGGAGCACGCCTCTGCCGCCGATGTCGCCTACAACTCAGCCATCGCATGGCTGTATGACCGCATCGACTACGAACGCACGCGACCAGTCAGCCAGGAACCATTCCGGCTGGAACGCATCCAGAGATTGCTCACACTGATCGGCTCGCCACACCTGCGTATCCCCGCCATTCATATCGCCGGGACCAAGGGCAAAGGGTCGACTGCGGCGATGATCGAGTCCATTGCCAGGCATGCCGGGATTCGCACGGGATTGTTCACGTCACCGCACATTGAACAGTTCGAAGAACGCATGCGAGTCAACAGCCATATGCCGTCTCCTGAGACGCTGACGCGGCTGGTGCAGCAGCTGCGAACCCTGCTGGAATCAGCCGATGTCGATGATGCCGATCGCATGCCCACATTTTTCGAGGCTGCCACGCTGCTGGCGTGGATGCTGTTTGACGAGCAGCAGGTGCAGTTGGCCGTGCTTGAAACCGGCCTCGGGGGACGCCTGGACTGCACCAATGTCTGCAATCCCGTGGTCACGGTCATCACCAGCATCGGCTTTGATCACATGGCAATTCTCGGCAGTACCCTCGACCGAATCGCATGGGAAAAAGCCGGGATCCTGAAGGCTGCAGTGCCTGTCGTGCAGGGGTTGCTGCCCGCCGAGGCTGATGCCGTGGTGGCGGCCCGCGCTGTCGAGCTGGGATGTCGCCGCTATGTCTGTGGCACAGATTTCACGTGGACGGAGGACGAATTCGCAGATGCCCGTCACGTCCGCCGACGCACTCAGCGGCTGGACTTCTGGACGCCTCGCGGAGCCTGTCGCGCGGCGACCCTGCCGCTGCTGGGAAAACACCAGGCACACAACGCCAGTCTTGCCGTGATGGCCGCTGAACTGGCGTCCTCCCGCTGGCCGCAGATTGACCAGCAGGCCATCATTGCCGGGCTTGGCGATACCCGCTGGCCGCTCCGGTTCGAAGTGCTGGACGGACATCCGACGGTGGTGCTGGATGCCGCCCACAACACTGACTCGCTGCGCGCCCTCGTGCAGGTTCTGACCGCTACCGAATGGCGGCAGCGGCGACGGGTCCTCGTGTTTGCCGTGTCTTCGGACAAGGACTACCGCAGCATGCTGCAGGAAATCCTGCCGCATTTTGACCACGTGGTGCTGACAAAATTCCGCATCAATCCACGCAGTGTTGCGCCGGAAATGCTGGCCGAGCTGGCTGCTGAAATGGCATCAGCCGGGCTGCACGTGCCGCCGCTGCAACTGACCGATTCCGCAGACGCGGCTATGCAGGTGGCTCGTGGCCTTGCCGAGCAGGATGGTGTCGTGGTTGTCACCGGCTCGATTTTTCTGGCCGCGGAAACGCGAGGTCTGCTGACGGATGCCCCGCCCGTACCCTGAGCCTCGCTTTTCCGGATGGGCCGGTTTTCGGTGGCCACTCGACTGACAAGGCCCCCAAAGCTGCTACCATATCACTGTGCGATCATGGCTGTCAGGCACGGCGGAACGTCACGGGGCAGACCGGATCGGAAATCGAAACAGTTCAAAAGAATTCTGCGGAATTCAGGCTTTCACGGAGTCCCTGTTATGGCGCGTTCGTTGTGGTCGGGAGTGATTGCGGGGCAGTCATTCTGGGCGGGTGTGATTGTGGGTGTCTCTGCTGTCATCGCTGGCAGCGGTTTGCTGCTTTCAGCCAATGCAGCTGATGAAAAGCCGAAAGGGGAAGGCATGCTGTACGAACTACGAACCTATTACGCGCCGGAAGGCAAGCTGGAAGAACTGAACAATCGCTTCCGCCAGCACACGATGAAGCTGTTCGAAAAGCATGGCATGAAAAACATCATGTACTGGACTCCGACCGACAAGCCCAACACCCTGATCTATGTGATTGCCCACAAGGACAAAGCCGCAGCGGACGCCTCCTGGGCGGCCTTCCGGAATGATCCGGAGTGGAAAAAAGTGGCCGAAGAGACTCAGCGAAACGGCAAAATCGTGGACAAGGTTGAGTCTGTCTACATGAAGCTGACTGATTACTCACCCCAGCCAACTCCCTGAGCAATCCGGGAAAGCAGCACTGGCGACTGTCACCTGCAGTGGCAGTCGCCCGATGACCACGCGGTTTCCGGCAACAGGCACAGGAGCAGGCGATGACGGCAGTCTTTCAGTGGTTGATGCTGGCACAGGCAGCAGCGGAACCCATGAGCTTCAGCAGTGTGCTGATGATCTCGCTGGCCACAATTTTCGGCCTGATTCTGCTCGTTTTCGTGCTGATGTTCGCCACCGTAGCACAGCTCTGGTTTCGTGCGTGGATGTCCGGCGCTTCGATCGGACCCGTGCACCTTGTGGTCATGAAACTGAAGCGGATCAATCCCGAAGTGATTGTGGACTGCCGCATCAACGCAGTGCAGGCCGGTCTGGCGGGTGAAATGTCGACGATGGCCATGGAATCGCACATGCTGGCTGGAGGTCGTGTGCCACTGGTGGTGCGAGCCATGATTGCCGCGCATCGCGCACAGATTGAACTGGACTGGAACACTGCTGCAGCCATCGATCTGGCCGGGCGGAATGTCCTCGAAGCGGTGCAGACCAGTGTGCGGACCAAGGTAATTGACTGCCCCGATCCGGCTCGCAGCGCCCGCCCGACTCTGGACGGCATTGCCAAAGACGGAATTCAGTTGAAAGCCAAAGCTCGTGTGACTGTCCGCACCAATATTTCACAACTGATCGGCGGCGCCACAGAAGAGACCGTGATCGCCCGTGTCGGCGAAGGCATTGTTTCAGCAATTGGGTCCTGCGAAACGCATAAGGAAGTCCTTGCCAATCCCATGTTGATTGCCAAAGCGGTACTGGCCAAGGGGCTGGATTCGCAGACCGCCTACGAAATTGTTTCGATCGACATCGCCGACATCGACGTCGGTGACAACGTCGGAGCCAGGCTGCAGGCGGACCAGGCCGAGGCCGACATGCGCATCGCCCGGGCGCACGCTGAAGAACGCCGCGCCGCCGCTGTGGCTCATGAACAGGAAATGCGAGCTCTGACGCAGGAAAACCAGGCGCAGGTGGTCCTGTCAGAAGCCGAAGTGCCGCGCGCCATGGCAGGAGCCTACCGTCGCGGAACGCTGCGAAAAGCGGAAGATGAGTCGCGTTGAGTCCGCAAGGTCAGGGTCACAATCCGCGACTGTCAATCCTGCCGCCAGTGCACAGACAGCGTAGCCTGAGCTTTAGCCCGGCCAAACCCTGAAAAACACCGCGTTTCTGAACAATTTGAAGTCGGTTTGACGCCTCACTCCGACTTTTGTCCATCACAAACTTGCCTCGGCGACCACACGCGGCTCAGCCCACTGCCCACCGACCACTGACCACCGACCACCGACCACTGCCCACTGACCACTGCCCACTGACCACTGACCACTGACCACTGACCACTGACCACTGAAAACTGAAAACTGAAAACTGACCACTGAAAACTGACCACTGAAAACTGACCACTGAAAACTGAAAACTGAAAACTCACTCCGCCTGCGACACCTGAGCGTCCGCCTTGGTGCTGCCGTCCTGCTGGCGAATGGTCTGGAGGAGTGTCTGGCGAGTTTCCGTTGCGGTTTTCAATCCGCGTCGCAGTGCATCCACGTCGTTCTGGATGCTGTTTCGCTCTTCTTCCAGATCTTTAATGGCCGTCACCAGCCCCACGCGGTACTCGGGATGATCCGCCACGTCGGCACCGTTCGGATCACCGGACAGTTCGCGTTTGCGAGTATCCAGGGCGGCCTGGGCTTTGGTGTTCAGGTCTGTCTGGTTCTGCATGTGCACGCCTGTCAGGTAGTTCTGTTCGAACAACCGAATGATCGATTGGTTCAGATTGGCAAAGGCGTTGCGCTGAGCGGGGGGCACTTGAGCATGCAGGCGAACGCCGTTACCGAAGTTCCAGGAGAGAGTCTCCTGGTCCATCAGCGTCCATGTCGGCTCAAGCACGCAGGATGCGTTCTGCAGGCCGTCCAGACGGGCTTTGAATTCACCGATGTAGCGAGTGGTATTGGCATCGACGATGGCGAACACGTGCACGATCGGTTCGACGTCGCCATCGCCGCCGGGCAGAGTGACCGGCACAAGGCCATTGTCACGTCCCAGACCAGTCACGGACAGGCGACCACCTGCCACCGTCTGAATGTTGCCGATGTTGCCACCTGGCGGAAACACCCATTCACGACCCCAGCCCATTTTGACTGACGTCAGGGCTGACCTCGCAGCCACATTTTCGACCCGCGCCGTTTCGAAGGCTTCCTGAGCCTTGCGGCTTTCTGCCTGGGCCTTCAGCATCGCCGCTTCGATATCGAACCGTCGCTTCAGCACGCGACCGCCGAAATAGAATTCCGTACCCAGCCCTGCAAGGACAAGGAAAAACAGGGTGCCTCGAAGATATGCATTCATCGAATGGCTCCGGAATCAGCCGCAGAGCGGTTGTCCGCCGAACTTGCAGGATGACAGAAAAACCTGAGAGTACTGTTGGCAGAACACCCTGCCAGCGGGTGCACCAGACAGCCACCGAAACCAGCGGTACCGCACATTGACGTGCGAAACCTGATCCGGCAGTCCACAGGGTGCACCGTATCCAGTCAGATCGGCGCCAAATCGGCAGAACTTGGGAGTCCTGAGACGTGGCCAACCTGATCCGGAAGAATCCTTCTCTGCACGCCGTTGCATCGGAATTATCATGCTAAACCGCAAGGTTATGAACTGCAACTGCGAAAAATAAAATGTCGGGGAAGTTTGGGGGGATTGATGGGATTCTGCCGCTGAATTTGCGGTTAGGGTGTGGGAGGATCCGGCTTTCCCGCTCGCGGGCGGGCAGGCGCCGGGGTTTGAGACCCACGGGCTGCCCGCCTAGAATCCGGGCAGGGCAGACGCCTTGCGGCTGTTTCGCACAGGTCTGATTCGCAGCCGCAGAAAATCGGGGAAAGTGAATAGAACATGAGCAGAATCTGGAATTTTTCAGCGGGACCGGCGGTTTTACCGGAAAGTGTGCTTCAGGAAGCTCGGGAAAACCTGCTGTCGCTGGGGAACACCGGTATCGGCATCTGCGAACATTCTCATCGTGGCAAGCCGTTCATGGCCGTGGCTGCCGAAGCCGAAGCTCTGTGTCGTGAGCTGGCCGGGATTCCGGATGACTATGCCGTGCTGTTTCTGCAGGGCGGGGCATCGCTGCAGTTCTCGATGCTGCCCCAGAATTTCCTGACTTCGGACCGGACTGCCGACTATCTGATCACGGGCATGTGGTCCGAAAAAGCCCTCAAGGAGGCCAAAGCGTTCGGTCGCACTCACGAAGCCTGCAGCAGCAAGGACCGGAATTTCTGTTACATTCCGGATACATCCAGCTACAGCGATGCCCCGGTCTACGTCCACTTCACCTCAAATAACACCATTTTTGGCACACAGTTTCGCTCCGAGCCCACAGCCATCCCGGCTGGGGCGTTTCTGGCCTGTGATGCCAGCAGCGACATTTTCAGTCGACCGATCGATGTGCGGAAATACGGCATGATCTACGCCGGGGCTCAGAAGAATCTGGGGCCCAGTGGGGTTACTCTGGTGATCATCCGCAAAGATCTGGTGGCCGCAGCCAGTAAGACTCCGGCGACCATGCTGCAGTACCGGACGCATGCGGACAACGAATCCATGTACAACACGCCCCCCACCTTTGGCATCTATCTGATGATGCTGGTCTTCCGCTGGATCAAACAGCAGGGTGGGCTGGCGGCCATGCAGCAGCGGAATCAGGCAAAGGCTCAGATGCTGTATGATTATCTCGACGGCAGTGCTCTGTTTCGCCCGACGGCCCGCCCGGACAGTCGTTCGCTGATGAATGTCACATTTGTCACCGGCAGCGAAGAACGCGATAATGCGTTTGTCAAAAAAGCGGAAGCATCCGGATTCAGCGGTCTCAAAGGCCATCGCAGTGTGGGCGGCATGCGTGCCAGCATCTACAATGCGTTTCCTCCGGAAGGCGTGACGGCACTGGTTCAGTTTCTGAAGGATTTTGAGGCGGCGGGCTGATGAGTGCATCGAAGGACGCAGGACCTGACCGATCGACGGCAGACATCGCCCTCGTCTGTACTCACAAGGGTGAGCTGCGTCCGTTTCTGAAACGGCTGGATCGTCAGCGCAGCTACACGGAGGGATCACTGACAGTTCGTGGCGGTTTTCTGCGTGAGACCATTCGGATTGTGGTTGCCGAAGTGGGCCCCGGTTTCGCCAGACATCGCGCCGCCGCTCACTGGCTCGTCGAAACTCACAAACCCGCATGGATGCTGGCCGTGGGCTTCAGCAGTTCGCTGACACCTGAGGTTCATCCCGGAGATCTGGTCCTCGCCAGCGAAATCGTGGATACTCACGGCAACACCATGCCGGTCAAATGCACGCTGAAACCTGGCGGGCGAATTCATGTCGGACGACTGGTCGTCGCTGACAGCCAGCCGGATGATGCGGCAGGAAAAACAGCTCTGGCACATTCGTCCCAGGCCCTGGCTGTGGACACCTGTTGCCTTGCACCAGCCCAGATCTGTTACGAACGCAACGTGCGGTTCCTGGCCATCCGCAGTATCATCGATGGTCCGGAAGAATCCGTGCCGTCGGCATCCGCCGGGATGGTCTTTCGAGCTGACAGTCGATCTGCAGGGGCGGCCCTGGGCGGACTGCTGGGGCGATTTTCCAAAGCGTCAGAACTGAATCAGTGGCGACAGCGGGGCGTGGCGGCGGCTGAGCATTCGGATCGCTTTCTGGCGGGTGTGGTGGAACAGATTGCGGAGCTGCTGGAACGGCAGCGATTGGACCGCAGTTGAACAAACTGGTGATTTCCAGGGAACTGGTTTCCTGAAGGGCCCGGTCTGATGAAAGTCCTGCTTGCCAACCCTCGCGGCTTCTGTGCCGGTGTCAACATGGCCATCGAATGCCTTGAAGAAGCCATTCGCCGTGTCGGCCCCAACATCTACGTATACCACGAGATTGTCCATAACAAACATGTGGTCGATCGGTTCACGAAGCTGGGAGTCAGGTTTGTCGATTCCCCGGATGAGGTTCCCCCGGGGTCCATCCTGCTGTTCAGTGCCCACGGGGTCAGTCCCGAAATTCGCAGGCTGGCTCGTGAACGCAGCCTGCAGACCGTTGATGCCACCTGCCCGCTGGTGACCAAAGTGCACCTGGAAGCCATCCGTTATGCCAACGACGGCTACAACATCATCCTGATCGGACATGACGGTCACGACGAGGTGATCGGGACCATGGGGGAAGCTCCTGAGAGCATTACTCTGGTGGAAACGCCTGAGGAGGTGGACAATCTGCCGTTCAGCCCCGCTGATCGACTGGCTTACCTGACTCAGACCACGCTCAGTGTGGACGAGGCTGGTGCGGTCATTGATGCACTCAAACGACGATTCCCGCACATCGAACACCCCAAAAAGGAAGACATCTGCTACGCCACGACAAATCGTCAGGAAGCGGTCAAGACGCTGATTGGCCGAGCCGACCTGTTGCTGGTTCTGGGCAGTCAGAACAGCTCAAACAGTCGTCGACTGATGGAAATCGGGCTGAATTGTGGCATCGGAGCCCATTTGATTGACGGTGTTGGGGAGATTCAGGACCAGTGGTTTTCCGGAGTGGAAACGGTCGTCGTCACAGCCGGCGCCAGTGCTCCGGAGATCGTTGTGCAGGAGTGCATTCAGTTGCTTCAGCAGAAGTACGGTGCGGAGGTGCAGGAGGTCACCCTGCGTGAGGAGCACGTGCATTTTGCCTTGCCCAAAGAGCTGCTGCAGTTGGGAAACTGACGCTGGGGATTGCGACCTGGCCCGAATTTCCCCGAACCTGCCGCATTTTCCCCCTGTCAGGACACTGCGAAACTTTGCGGAATTTTCTGACCCAGTCCATTTCTCCAGCGGGAATCGCACCTGCAAACGTGTCGGAAGCTTGAACAATGCCGTATTTCAGGCTACATTGACATGAGTCCATGGTGGCTATAGCTCAGTTGGTTAGAGCGCCAGATTGTGGTTCTGGAAGTCGCCGGTTCGAACCCGGTTAGCCACCCATCCTAAGCCTCATTCGCTTTCTCAGCGGATGAGGCTTCTTCGTTGAACTGCCCCGGTTTTGGGGGCTCTCCGACAGATGCCGTCCGCGGCAACTGAGGGATCAGGGAACCCTCGTACCGAAGGTCGGCCGACTCCTTCGCGAACCGGGCTATCCCCGATACCAGCCTGAGTGCCATGGAACGGTTCGATCCGAAGTCTGTCCCGACCGGCGTCCTGCCACAGGTCACTTGCATCCGGTAAGGCTCGTCATGGGACAGCGGACAGCAGCAGACTCCCTGGAACCGGCTGGTCAACTCTCTGTTTGTACTGACGACAGACACAATATCCGCCGCTGCCAGCGAATCATTCGGCTCGGTCTCAAATCCTCCGGACGTAACGAAGGTCATCAACTGCCGTGACTCAAGGCAGTCTGCGTTACGGCCAAAGTCACCTCTGCGATTGCGACGACGTGGCCGTTCAAACGTACGGCCATTTCCCGCACAGATCAATTCAAAAAGTGTCATCACTGCCTCGCTGTCTTAACAAAGAACAGACCCGATCCACGGAACTCACCGACATTTGCTTCCGCTACGCTCGGCAGCTCGCGACGTGACACACTGATACGCCGCATTCGGAACGGTCACGTGGACGCCCCATAAAAAAAGATCAACGCGAAATCCTGTGCGCAGCTACGATTGCCCTGCGGAGGGGGTGACCCCTTCGGGAGGGCGAAGCTCCTGCTGAGCCGAATCCCTGTCAGTCCGCTGGATCGTCCGGCTCGGCAGGAGCCTCGCCCTCCCAGGGTTTACCGGCTCGCCTCTGGATGACTCTGTACGTGGTGTCTTTCGTGGTCAAAATACTTCTTTACACCGCGCACTTCATTGTGCGTTGAACCAAAAAAAATCACCCGCATTTCTGCGGGTGACCTCGACGATCGGTTCTGCAGCCAGACGTTCCTGCCTGCTACTGCATCTGGTTCAGGAATTGAAATCGTACATCGCTGTTGTAGTGCTGATTGTATGAGTTCCACAGGTGCTGGTTGACAGAAGTCCCCGCAGCCCCTGCTGGAATCGTCGGGGACGTCGGCTGCCACGATGAAGCCGCAGATGACGCCGCCGAAAATCCCTGTCCCAAACCACTGACCACCGCTGCCAGTGTCTGCAACCGCCTGATCCGCTGATCCGCCGCCTGCTGCACAGTGATCCCCTTACGGTCTGCCTCCCGAACGTCCTTCTCATAAGTCCGCTCCACACGCCTCGTCTGCAGCCGATTCAATGGCCTGTTGGCAGGATTGTACACATGCTGCAGATGCCGTGGCACAACTGAGGATGTGGCTGACGAGTTACCACTCGAGCGACTGGCCGCTGCTCGTCGACCAAACAACTGGGCATCAGCGGTGCTGCACACACAAACGGTCAGAATCAGAGCAGCAGCCTGAGCTATTACGTTTCGAAACATGGTCAGTTCTCCTTCATTACAGAAATTCAGCGAAAGGTGTTATTCAGCACACAGGAAATTCAATCTCACACCGCTGCAGGCGTTGCCGACAGAGTGTACGGCGACGCCAGACCACTCGATGTCCGGAAAACTCGCAGGTAGTATGTCCCAGCCGAAAGTGAAGTCAGCGACAGACGTCGAACGCCGGAGCGATTCGTTGTACCAAACGCTGGAGTACTGTCCTGCAGTACATTGCCCCACGCGTCACACAACTGCACGTGAGTCACAATGTCGCAGCGATTCAGAACACCCCGCCCATTTCTCCAGTTGCTCATCGTCAGCTCCACGGACAGCGACGACGAATCACTGAGATTCAATACAAACCAGTCATCGCTTTCTGACGATGACAGACTGCCGGTCACACTGGTCGCTGCACCCGTTCGCATCGTCCCGAATGCTGACGCCGACCAGCGCGAATCATTCGGCTCAGAATCTGATCCCACAATCACCGGTGGTGCCACCGGACCGGAAGCGGTAAACAGGGTAGACAATCGGTAGCTGGACGACGAACTGCCAAAACCGTAAACGCGGACATAATAGTCACCCGCAGACAATCCATTCAGTACCACCCCATCATCTGCGCTGCTGAACCTGTATGAGCCACCAAGAATCAGGCCATTCCTGTCCCGCACCTGCAGATCAAGGTCGGTCGACAATCCGGAAAGGTCAACCCGCAGGGAACCACCAGAGCTCAGGGTGACTCGATACCAGTCCTCCTGATCACTGCCCGCCACGCTTCCATAGACCACGTTCGCCACACCTGAAGTCAGCACCCCTACGCTGCCGGCTGCCTGCAGACTGCTGTTCGGCTCCACATCCCCACTCAATACAGGTGGTGTCACCGGTGGAGTTTCCGGTGGAGTCACCGGAACATCAACTGACTGAGGCGTTGCACGCAGGGTATAGGGAGATGTCATCCCGGTGCGAGTCCTGAACACTCGCAGATAGTAGGTGCCGGCCGCGAGGAAATTGATGTCGAAACGTCGCCCTCCGGTCCGATGAGTCGTACCAAACGCCGGGGTACTGTCTCGCAGTACAATGCCGCTGGCATCACACAGCTGCACGTTCGTCACGATGTCGCAGCGATTCAGGACACCACGTCCATCCCGCCAGTTGTCCATCATCAGCTCCACTGACATCGACGACGCTTCTGTCAGAGACAGCTCAAACCAGTCATTGCTGTCAGTTGTCGTCAGACTTCCGGTCACACTGGTTGCTGAACCCGCCAGCATCGTCCCGAACTGTGACGCCGCCAGTCGGGAATTGTTGGGTTCCGTATCTGATCCGATGATCACCGGAGGCAAAGTCACTTCCTGTACAGCGGCCGAAATCCGATAGGCCCTGTTGGTCGTACTGATGCTCACGTTCTGCAGATCCACCCCACTGGAATTGACCAGTGTGACCTTCAGCTCACCCGCAGTCGAATGCACTCGCAGGTAATAGGTGCCTGCAGCCAGATTACTGATGGACCGTGTTGCCGGAAGAGCCGTCGTTCCTGACAACTCCAGTGAACCGCTCCACCTGCTCGTTGTCTGGAACCGATACCAGTCCACATCGCCGGACGGCAGCGTTCCATCGATGACGATGCTGGCTCCGGACGTCGCCGTTCCCAGATCTGCTGCTGACCACTGACTGTTGTTCGGCTCAATATCAAATGTGCTGGAGGAACCTCCGGTCGTTGCCAGAGTCGACAGGCGATAAGCGGATGCGGCCCCGTCAAAACGCTTGATGCGTACGAAGTAGTCGCCGGCAGACAGCTCGCTCAGCTGGATCTGCTCATTATCGCTGCCGCCGAAAGCGGACGTCCCCAGAACAAAACCGCTGCTGTCCTCAACCGAAATGTCGAGGTCGCCGGACAGACCCGTCAGATCGATCTGCAGCGAACCGCTCGCTCCCACCGGAACACGGTACCAGTCCTCCTGATCACTGCCTGTCAGGCTGCCGTTGACCACGGTCGCCACACCCGGAGTCATGGTACCCACACTGCCGGCCATCAGACGGCTGCCATTGGGCTCAACGTCTCCGGTGAGCGATGGGGGAGCTGGGGGATATTCAGAATCCTCGGAAATCGTTCCGCTGAAGACAGCAGTATACTGGCTGCGGGCTGTTGTAGTGCCTTTGTAGATGCGAATGTAGTAGGTACCAGCCGGCAATGACGGCAGCGAGACCAGCTCAGAGGCCATGCCCGTTCGCAAACCCGATGCCAGAACTCGACCACTGGAATTCTGAAACTGAATATTCAGATTGCTGGTCATTCCGTTCATCACGAGGCGACCGTTCGTCACATCATCTTCCAGCTCCAGCATGAAAAAGTCCTGCGTATCGGCCCCTCCGATGAAGCCCCCCATGCGACTGTACACATCATCCGTCGCAGTACCACTGACATCCAGCTCGTTCGCCTCCAGTCGTGAATTGTTGCCCTCAGACTCAAGGAATCCGCTGATCACCGCCGTCATCAACTGCCGCGACTCCAGTCCATCACCAGACCGGTAAAGCCGCTTCGCCGAAGAACGTCGGCGCGGACCGCCACACAGACTCCTGAACGCCTGACAGAGTTCGCTGATCGACTTCATCTGAATGCTCCTGTAACTTACTCAATGACCTCCGGCCAGCCCCTTCGCTGCCGTCTCCCACATCCCCTTAGTCCACTGCACTCCTCATGTGACAGCGAATTTCAAAGTTTTCTGAAAAGCGTCTCAATCCCCGGCAATCCCACCTGTGCTGAACGTGAAAGAACATCTGAAAGTCACCTGGTACATCCCATCGCATTGTCGTACAGGCTGCTGTACAGCGATTCCCACTAGTGACATTGCTCCCTGCCTGCAGGCATGCAGATGCAACACCCAATTCAATACGGCATACTTCGCACTGACATCCAGACTGAGGCAAACGCTGCGGAGACGGAGATGAGCAAAACCGCTGAGGATGATTTCAGCAATCATTCAGCAGACGACATACACCTCACACCTGCTCCCGTGGGGTCCCACCGGCTCGCCCATTCAATATCACCGCAGAACCTCGGAATCCCCGTTCCCGGAACACCAGCCGCACTGAATTACTCCCAACCAGAACACTGGCCGGAAATCCCCGGATATGTCATTCACGAGCATCCTGGTGAAGGCGGATTCGGCCGTGTCTACCGGGCCCACTCAATACGCCTCGATGCGACCGTGGCAGTCAAGGTCCTGCGGCACGTCGCTGACGCCTCAGACGACGTCACATCCCGTTTCACGCAGGAGGTCTCCGCCGCTGCTCGAAACCGTCACCCGAACGTCGTACAGGTGCTCGACTCAGACACAATCTACTCTGCCGGAGTCCCGGATTTCTGCTATCTGGTTACCGAGTATCTGCCAGGTGGGACACTGCAGGACTGGCTGCAACGGCACCCCGGAAAGTCGGCTGACTGCGAAAATCTGCGCAACGGTGTCCGCATGCTTCGGGAAATCTGCAGCAGAAACACCCCAGACCATGGCAGAACAGCCATCCCGGCGCGTTTTCAAAAGGGCTGATGCACCCGAAATGGACAGACTCCTCGGCAACTGTCCACAACTCCGACAGGATCTGACGGAATTCCTCAATCCCTGAGTGCTGTCAATCCCCATTATTTTTTTATTTTTTTGTCACAGCATCCCGGTCCTGTCATAGCGGAGCCAGCGGAGGCTCTGCCGACCACAAAGGCCACGACCCGCCGCCCCCTTAACCCGGCTCACCTGAACACCAGACACAGCAGGCTTTCAGATGGCAAATCAGGATCCTTCAAATCTCTCAGACAGCGATGATTCCGTCGACAAATTCGCATCGTCGTCCAGTCCACCCCCGGCTCCCCATGGTCGCAGACAACCGGTCACTGATGACAGTCGGCCACATGCCGCCGATCTGTCCCGGTCAGCCCCACCCGCATGGCCCGAATCACCCCCCGTGAACGACCCCGAAAATCCCCTCTCGTGGCCCGAAATTGAAGGTTACGTCATCCTTCAGTACCTCGGTGGAGGCGGATTCGGCAGCGTGTATCGCGCTCACTCCGCCAGACTCGACGCCACTGTCGCCCTCAAAGTCCTGAAACCCGACGTCCTGCAGAAACCCGATGTCGTCAGACGCTTCGCTCAGGAAGTCCGCACCGCCGCCAGAAATCGACACCTCCACGTTGTGCAGGTCCTCGATACAGGCATCGTGAACAGCGGCCACGGACTCCCATCTCACTACCTCGTGACTGAATACCTCTCCGGAGGTAACTTCCAGGATTGGCTGCGAGCCCACCCACGCACAAAAGCTACGGATCCCAGCCTGCGAGTCTCCGTGGAAAAACTGGTGCAGATCTGCAAAGGGCTGGAATACCTGCACCAGTCAGGCATCCTGCACCGGGATATCAAGCCTGAAAATATCCTGCTGGACGAACAGGGCAACCCCAAACTGGGTGACTTCGGACTTGCCGGCGTTTTCAATGAAGCACTCGCCAGTGATCGCAGCGGAAACATCTCCGTTCCCTCACTCGACCTGTCAGGTGACACCGGAATCTCCAGACTGACCGTCACCGGCGAAGTTTTCGGCACCCTCGCCTACATGGCCCCCGAACTGCTCCTCGGCGTTCAGAATGCCACACCCGCGTCAGATCAGTATTCCATCGGCGTCATGCTCTACATGATCCTCTGTGACCTCAGGCCCTTCCAGAAACATCCGCGCGATGCTGCCGAAAGAGATCGCATCAGGGACCTGGTCATCAGCCTGCGAAAACGTGAATTGCCGGCCCCTGTCGAACCACCCAGCTCACGCGGACCACTGCACGTACGCGGTCTGGAATTCATCTGCCTCAAATGCCTCCGACCAGACCCCGCGATCCGCTATCGATCCATCGGCGATCTCCGCAGCGATCTCGAAAAATGGCTCGATGGCCAGGCTGTCGGTGAAGGCTGGGCTACCAGAGTCTGGAACGAACAGATCTACCTGCCCGTTAAAGCCAGACCCTTCCGCACCCTGCTGATGGTGTCCTCAGTACTGGCCTTCGGACTGCTGCTGCTGTTCAATCGGCAGCTGCAGGAAAAAAACTCGCAGCTGGAGTCAGAACAGCAGAAAGTCACACAGCTGAATGAGCAGTTGAGTGTTTCAAATACGGACCTGACGAACGCCAACTCAGACCTCGCAGCCAGCCGCAAAACACTGCAGGAACGCCTCGTCAATACGTTAATCAGCGCCGGACAGACAGCCGCTGATGCCGGTGAAAATGGCCAAGCCGCCCTCGCATGGGCCAACGCATGGCAGGCAATCGAAAATGACCCCGACAAAATTCCCGCACCCAGTGAACTGCAAACCCACAGAGTCCGCGTCCAGACCGCATTTAATCGCTCTCCAGCCCTCCTCAGATTCCTCCCGGGAACTCGCGAAACCCAACCTGTACTGGCCGCTGAAACGACCACAAATGGACAACTCACGGCCGTGCTCTTCAATGGTACACCACGATTCTTCGATCCCCGATCAGGGGCCATCCTCGCCAACGCCGGCCCCGCAAACGTGGCCGGCAGAATCGCCGCGTTCACTATGGACCCCGCCGGAAAACGCTTCGCTTCACTCGCCGTACCCCGAGGCTTCGGACTCACTCTGGAAGTCTTTAACACCTCGGACGGCAGCAGAATCGCCAGCAGAAAACTGCCAATGGCTGCTGAACAGACAGGACTGCCCATCGCACTCCAGATCTCACCCGATGCTCAGGTCCTCGCTCTCGGTTACAAAACAGAACTCCTCGAACTGCTCCGCACCGACACGCTCGAAGAAATCCACGCCGTGGAAGCACCAACCGGCATCACGGCGCTTAGATTCTCACACGACGGTGCAACACTGTTCGCCACCGCCACCAACGCGGACACAAAGTCCTCCGTCGCCACTGCATGGCAGACGGCAGAACTCAGGACACTCTGGACGGCTCCCGTGCCCAACCCTGATCTGTACTCGATCCTGCGGGTCAGCCCGGATGCGCAGGCACTGCTGCTTGCTTCTGCCACAGGTTCCCACGCTGTACTCGATACCACTTCCGGAACTGTCATCGGCACACCACGCAATTCCGTATTGAAAGAAGCCGCGATCGATGAATTCGGCAGACAACTGGCAGCCGCAGAATTCGCACCGGATGGCTCGTACTTCGTCACCGCCGCCGGCAGTCTTCCAGTGCAATGCTGGAAAACAAAAACCGGATTCCCGGAAGGTGCCGGCATCCGTGTGACAGGTCAGGTCACTGCCATCAGCTTTCGACCCGACGGAAATCTCCTCGCAGTCTCAGACTCCACAGGACTGTGCAGCCTCTGGAATACCCCCGCCGGCAGCAATGCTGCCCTGAATATCAGGCTTCCGAACGCGGCCACGACGCTGCACTTCATACCACAGTCCGAAGAACTGTTCGTCGCAGATTCTGCCGGAAATGCCACGATCTGGAAGCTGCCCCCCCAGCATGCCTTCACACCACTTGCCAGCGACGCTGTCTGCACCAGACTCAGTGCCAGCCAGAAATGGCTGGCCGTCACGCAACCGGATCACTCGGTCCGGATCGCCAACACTGCACAGGAGACAGCGTCCGAGTTTCGGTTCACACCTGCAGAACCTGTTCATCTGCTTGAGTTTTCGCCGCAGGACAATCGCCTTGCACTGGCGGGATTTACTCCGCAGCAGGGGGGCAGCATCGTATTGGTTGATCTCCAAAGTCAAAAACCAACCGGTGATGTGCTCCATTTCGACGGCTGGCCCATGCAGGCAAGTTTCAGTCCCGATGGGCAATGGCTGGCCATCCATGTGCTGCGGCCTCAGGGGAATCAATTGCAACTGCTGAACACCACTGCACAACAACTCCACCTCATCGACCTCGATCGACCCGATGTGGTCCTTTGGCAGACAAACGGCACACCGCAACTGTATGCCGGTTGCAGAAATGGAAAACTCTATCAGATCAATCTGCCGGACCTGCAGCCGCAGGCGCTCACCGTGAACAATGATCGGCAGACTTTCGCCAGCATGACGCTCAACAGTAATGGCACGATCCTCGCGCTCAACAACCGTGACGATGTCAGTCTCTGGGACACTCGCACATGGCAGTTGGTGGGAAAGAGAATCAACTACCCGGCCGACGTCGAAGGTGTCGCCTTCGCGCAACACACACCAGAGCTCAACTCCGATTCCCTGAATCTTGCCGTCTGGCTGGCAGACGGAACTGTCCATATCCTGCAGCCTCAACCCGGACAGCCACAGCAGCCGTGGCAGGTCATCTCCTCCATCCGCGCCAGCACCACTCATCTTGCTGACTGCGCATTCAGCCCCGATAACGCACTCCTCGCAACCATCGACGAATCCGCCAAAGTCAGACTCTGGGATCCACGCTCCGGCCTCAGCGTCACTCCGCCACTCACCTTTCCAAACTCGGTCACCCAACTGACCATCCCCACCGCAGTTCGCTTCTCCAGCGATGGTCAACGCGTGTTTGCCGAGCAATCCAGCATCGATGGCTATGCGGCACTCACAAAGGATCTCGGCTCCGCGGAAAAACTCCTTAACACATTACTTGAACGCGATGCCAGAGTCGGCGGTGCGCTGGCAGTGGAGTTCCTGAAGAGTGCCGCCCTCAGCTATTCCTGCAGGATTGGCGACCTCTCCATTGATTCTGCAAAAACCGCAGTGGCGCTGGCAGAAGTACAGAGTGGCAGCCGGGTGACGGAAATCGGCGCACGTGAAGCCCTGCCGGTCACGCGCGAAATCGAGGACCTCGAACTGCTTGCTGGCCGGTTCAATCCGTGGGGCGCACACCTCCGTATCGCCAGAACGTCCTCGGATCCCGCAACACGTGAAAAATTTTACAGAACCGCCGGGCAATCACCGGAAGCCGGCAGCGTGCCATGGTACGAACTGGCACTTCTGCTGAATCAGCAGGATCGTATGGAGGAAGCATTAGTCGCTGTTGACAAAGCCATCAGCGCCGGAACGCAGCCCGGACGAGCGGTCGCACTGCGCGGCAACCTGCTGCTGCAGCTCGGACGATTTCAGGAGGCTGTTCCTTCGTTGCAGCAGGCACTGCCCAACCTCCAGATCCCCTTCAATGCACGAACTGACCTTGCCAACTGCCTCGCAGCATTACAGCAGTATCAGCAGGCAGCAGACACGTTTGACGTGGCCTTCGAAGAAGCCCGGGCGTTTGTGGAACCTATCGAGGCTCAGCAACAGTACCGCCGCATCCTGCTTGCTGCACAACTGCAGCAAAAAGAAGCAATCGACAGCCTGCTCAAATCACTCCTTAAGGAAGCCGAAAACTCAACGGAACTGCCAGTGTGCTACCATGCAGCGCTCTCTGCTGTTATGGTACCAACGGGTACCACAGACTGGAGTACCGTACAAGCTTTGGCGGATCAGGCGTTCGAACTGCAGGATGCCCCTAACACGCGGAACGTCAAAGCCTTCGCACTGGTCCGCAGTCAGCAGTATCCGCAGGCCCTGAAAGAACTGAACGAGCGGCTGCAACTGTCACCCGGTGATCCCAGCCCAAACGTCAAGATCTTTCTGGCCATCACATTGCACCATTCTGCAGACAGTGCGGCAGCTCAGAAAACACTGGGCGAAGCCAGGCAGGCCGTGGCGAAGGAACTTGGCGACCAGAACACACCGTGGGACCGACGCTTACAACTCACACTGTTGCTGCAGGAAGCCCAGCAGTTGATCGGTGGTGACGGACAGAATTGATACGATCAGCCCACAACATCGAGGAATAATGGAATGAACAGTGAAAAACCGGGCGAAGTGGGTACTGATTCCTTCGGCTACAGAAACCTTAGTGAAATTCCGAGCGAGCGAACACGGATTGTCCGCGCTGTCGGTCGCCCCGAAAACACGCCACCCGTTGCCGAGAACGCAGATTCGGAATCACAACGGGCCGCTCGTCTTGCTCAGAGAACGGAACGCGAACGCCAGATCAAACGCTATCAGTCGGCCGGGCTGGCCTATGTCCGCAGTATGTTGCGCGCAGATCAGCAGGGAGTCACCGAAGTCTGGGATCGCATTATTCTTAAATGGCTGGAAGGTCGTCTCAGCAACTACGATCGCAATTTTTCGTTTCGAGTCTATTTCAAGGAGGTGCTGAGAAACGAGGTGCGTGGTTATCTGCGCGAGCGTGCGCGGGAAGCCAAACGCGGCTGGGAACACCTTGACACCGATTTCGATCCTCAGGATCCGGAACATCATTCTGCCAGCGAGGAGTTTGACAGCCATTTCCGTACCGGACTGCTGCAGCGAGCACTCAACAACCTGAAAGATTCCGAAGAACGTTTTTTTCTGGTGCTGCAGATGCAGATTGACGCGGAGCAGAGCGGGGCAAAACAACCACGTTCCGCCGACATCGCAGCAGCCCTGAACACGACAGAAGAAAACGCTCGCGCCATCCGCAAGCGTGCTCGCGATGCCTATGCTGCAGCCATCATCGCCGAAACTGCTGAATGGATCGGCACCAGCGAGATTCAACGCATCAGGGAAACCCTTGAAGACCTCGGACTACTGGACTACTGCCAAAGAGCATTGCCGAAAGGCTGATTCTTCGGGGCCTTTCCACACGAGGGCGTCGGGTGCGTCATCTGGCAGTGGCGGTGGCGGTGGCGGTGATCACGTTCCTGCGTCAGCAGGCAGAGCCAAACTGGCAAGAGCCCGCCGGAGAAACACACCGGAATCGGGGCAGCCTAAAACCGACTGCCAACATCCTCTGCGGCCGCTGCAGGATCAAAAATCATCAGCGTCTGCTGGCCACAGTGCGGACAGGGAATCATAAACCTGCTGGTCACTTTTGTCACCGCTCGCAGGTC
>Ga0078894_10000875_pt1 | contig 21654 bp, 23 predicted proteins | sample LauGreSu1BDMLBSD_2_FD_67506 | JGI IMG/M metagenome (GOLD analysis project Ga0078894, IMG submission 67506) | Freshwater lake microbial communities from Lake Michigan, USA - Su13.BD.MLB.SD (version 4) (version 4) | ecosystem: Environmental > Aquatic > Freshwater > Lake | place: Lake Michigan... | reverse complement strand
GGAGTACCCATCTCGCTCCAATCTTAACTGCTTAATCGTAGTTTTACGAGGCCTCGGCAGAAAGGGTGATGAATTCCTGATCCACCCTGGATTGTCGACATCCGTTGAGTGGGGAAAACCATTGTTTTTGCTCCCCCGCCTGGATTCGAACCAGGGACCACTCGATTAACAGTCGAGGGCTCTACCGCTGAGCTACAGAGGAATTTACTAATGAATTGACCAAATTTCTTACCAGTGCGGGATAAATGGAGCTATCACATTGTCTCCTAAATCCTCATTGAGATTGCGGCCTCATGAGTTCCCGATGCGCCATTGTCTTTCCTTAACTTTCACTAACCTATGGGTTATTGGGTTCTGGCAGTGTCCCAGTTAGCATACTCATTAAGTACTTTTTCATCATTAGTTGAGCGAGAGACGGGATTCGAACCCGCGACCCCAACCTTGGCAAGGTTGTGCTCTACCAGCTGAGCTACTCTCGCATTTGTGACTACTCCCTGGGAAGTTTCGTCACGATTAACGTGAAAGGGGTGATCAAACCCACTAACATCACGGGCATAGGTTTTCACAATAAACCATTACCAAAAACGCCAGTTTTTATCGCCCTGAAACTGAATAAACGGTCCGACTCTTTGTAACCCCGATTTTAAGTGTTTGTTACTACCGTCTCGAACAGACCCCTACCGCGAACACTCCCAGTAGCCCTAGTAGGAATCGAACCCACCTTGTAAATTACTTGCAGTAATGCTTAGACTTTTCTCTCCGATCCTAGTATTAAGGAGTGTCTAACCAATCAGCCATCATTTACCCACTTGCAGCAACGTTACCGTGCTTGCTATAGAGCTATTTTAGTAGCGGGAGAGGGATTCGAACCCCCGACCTCTAGGTTATGAGCCTAGCGAGCTACCTCTGCTACTATCCCGCAATATCTTATGGTTTCGCCTCACCAAAAAGCCTCTATTGTATGAAGTTCAATAGATAAAGTCCTCATTTTTTAGAAGCCAGGACAGGATTCGAACCTGCGGTCATCACGGGTATAGGTACTAGGCTACCACCCTCAGACTCTTCCTAGTTAGCGTTAGTCCACTCCGCCACCTGACTATTTCGGGACAAGAGTAAGCTGCTCTATATGTCCCTACTTTTTCACTATCGTTTGAGTTTCATTTAAGGTCTGGAAACTCCTTCGGTAAGAAACGAGACCCCAGTTTTCTGGAAAACTTGGCAAAAACCCCCGATCGCTATCACATCATTATCTTTTTCGTCTTAATGATCCCCTCATCGGTGCGATTATGAAAAAAGACGGCTTGTTGATTGAGACTGGATTCGAACCGTCAACCTGTTTCCCAGTTCAGTTGTGTAACCTACTTCGTTCTACCGTGCCCTCTACACTACAATCAATCGACAGTTTCGAACCTGTCAGTCTCAGGTTAATTACTCCTGAGGTTTGTTGCGATTAAAGGACTCGAACCTCTCTTGGGTATATCCACCGATACGGCTCATGAGACCGTCAATGCACCTGCATCGCAATATAAAAAACTAACTTTCAGGAGCTTCACCTGCCTTTTAATTATACTTGTACCTCTCAGTTAAGAGTCAGTACGAGCTTTCTTACTTTAGTTAGTTTTGTGATCCCGACAGGATTCGAACCTGTGACCTACTGCTTAGAAGGCAGTTGCTCTATCCAGCTGAGCTACGAGACCAAATTTCGGAATGCGTTTTTTGTCAAAGTAAAAGTTTGATTTTGTAAAATTTGCTGAATGCATTCCCATTAAGTTAAGATAAAATACAGGATGAATTTATACGTGCTCTACCAACTGAGCTAACGATCCTTGCGGACCGTATGGGACTCGAACCCATGACCACGAGGTTAACAGCCTAAAGAAATATGCGGAAACCATCCTCATTATTTTATCTTTGCGGTCCATACGGGACTCGAACCCGTGATCTCCGCCGTGACAGGGCGGCGTCCACTCCAGCTGGACTGATGGACCGTTTTGATTTTCCAATATGTCAAAGAACATTGTTCTGTGGTACCACCTGGAATCGAACCAGGGACACAAGGATTTTCAGTCCTTTGCTCTACCAACTGAGCTATGGTACCAAATATCGGGATGGATCTTGTTTGTATTTATCCGTTACATGTTAATGTGCTGTAACCACCCCCATTTGTTGCTACAAAATTAAGAAGGATTTTTTAAACTTCCAAATGTTTGTAGAATTTTTTTTATTTTTTTTCTCAAAGAACGTTTTCTCTCTCGAATTGTGGTACAAAACTAATAACTATTTTCGAACCAACCAAATGTTTTTTAAAAATTTTTCATTTTTTTTTCTTTAAACGAAAAAACCCAGAGATTTCTCCCTGGGTTCCTTATTGTATCTTGTATATCTTTATCTGAGATTTTTACAATAGGAACCCTGGGCGATTCTCATCACCAAATGTTCTTCCTATATTTGTAAAGTTTCTCATCGAAATTCTTATTATTTCTCTATATATACTTCAATTTTACGAAAAGTTTCAAAAAAAGCAATTATTTTTCTAAAAAATTTTTCAAACTATGAATTGTTTGTCTGAAAATGTAGTCTTTAGACTTTTGCTCAGTTGGTAATTCTTCGTATGGAACATAGCATGGGTGTTCCTTTTTATCGGCATCTTTAACAGGTCCATACTTCCAACCTTCTTCAGTTTTTTGTTTCATCCATGAGTCATGTGATGCTGAAGGTGATGCTTCAGGATTATCGATGTGAAACTGCACACCGTTAACTGCTGATGATTTTTGCCAGTCTGGTGCATTATCCCAATCTGGTTGTGAATGGTCACCTATGCTTTCGCAATAAGCTCTATTCAATTCATGTGCTACTCTAGCGATTTCTTGTATAGTCATAACTTTATTTTTTATCTACAATAATTATCCGCTGCTGAGCTTGCGGCCCATGCATCTGGTTTACCAACGGCATCATATCCCATTGATTTAGCGTAGCCAATACCCGCTTCATACAGTTGATTTGACTTCTCACTTTGTTTTGAGTTGTAATCAACATGCACAGTTATTTTAGCGTTAATATCTTTCAAAGATTCAGCAACGCTAACTGATCTAACAACTTCAGACCACAACTTTGGGTGCATATTCGCGACTGGATCACCCTTCTTTGGTCTTGGTTCGATTTCTTTGCGGTGTATAACGTGAGCACCTCTACCAAGTTCATATAAACAAATTGTTGTTACATAATTAACATTAGTACCAACTTCTTGTGAGTCGCACCCTATGTAAACTTCAGATTCTGGGTGTTTATTTAACCACTCTGAAACATATTCGGACACATTCTCAATAATAACTCCATCTCTTGTCCTAAAATTCATTTTTTATATATTAAATGTTGTGAAACCTATTTTACCTTCTTTATCTTTAATAAAGTTAATGTGTTGTGCTCGCCCATCTTTATGGATGATCACATGCGATTGTAACCATGAGCTTGGGCCGATGTTATACCCGACTCTTAGTTTAGTTGATGTGCCAACCGCTAAAGCACCATCTTTTCTACCAGGTGAATGGTAGTGACCAACCACGATCTTTGTGTTTAGTTTTCTAAACTGTAATAAAGAACCTCTACTACCGTTAGAACCAATATCACCATGTTGACCCAATTCCCAACTCTTAACAATATAGGAAGCGTTTCGGTTCAATGTGATGAACTTAGGGAATCGTTGGTTGATTATCTCGGGTATAACCCCCTTGACTTCACCTTTGGCATATTGTTTTAATAACATGGCCGAATATTCCATGTAAACCAAAGAGTTTTTGCTAGTGGGTTGTCTTTTCCAATCCTCATTCTTTAACCATCGGTCTAAGAAATCATCGTGGTTACTTCTAACGATTACAACGTTCTTGTAATTTTTAAAAGACTCCAATCCTTCCAACATACCGTTTATCTCCTTTTCAACCGAATTAGTATCGTTAACCTCTTTTGCGTATTGGATGAATGGGTCCTTCATCTCATGATGACTTATCGAATTACCGTCAAATACATCATGTAGTATAACGTGCTCTGGTTTAATCACCTCTAAGAATTCATGTGTTTTATCGATCACTTCTTGGTCATGATGACCGTAGTGGATATCACCAAAAACAATTGCTGACAAACCGTCAATCTTTGAAACCACTCCGTTCTCGACTCTATAGCATAAATCAGTGAAAGCCCCAGAATTATCGTTTGCTGTTACTTGTCTAACAAAAAACGTCTCATCATCCTTTATTTCAACAATAACGAAACCATAGGTATGGTGGAAATCTCCTGTCTTACCTGATTTAGAATCGGTGTAATTCTTCTTTGTCGCCGCGCCTGTTGTTAACACCATCTTGGGTTTATTACCCTCTAAAACTGGTATCATTTCCATTTGAACCTTTGGGCTACCAAAAATACAAGAGTTAATACCACTCAAAGCTTGTAATCCCGTCATCGGGTTAACCGCTGTTGGTTGAATCTTGATGTCCGATAAAATAGACACGTACTTATGAATATCATGTCTATTGGCATCGAGATACGGTAAGAAATCATCATGCCAAAACTCATCAGCAGCTTGCTCGGTTGTCCAAACACTTGTGGGATTCTTATATCTACCAGCGATTATATGGATATCAGCGTCAATGTAATCAGCATACGCTTCCATATTTTTCATAAAAGGTGTATGCGCTGGTGTGTTATTTTGGGCCCAGCTAATAATGAAACGTTTTTTATTTTCATCATAGACTCTAGCCTTTGCTTTAATATATTGTTCTGGTTCAACTTCGACTTTCTCCTTAAAACCCAGTTTTTCAGAACACCACTTCCTAACAGTTCTTTCGGACTTACCAAATAAAGCTACGAGTAAACTCATTCGATCATCCCAAGATAACTCTTTATTTGTGTAGATTTCTCTAGCTTTTTCAATTTGTTCTTCCGTTAATTCATTAAATTTCATAATTTACTCTCTAAAATTCTTAATTGTTCGTGTTTTTTATTAAATTCGTTAACAGTGGTTTCATGCTCACCAATAGCGTAATTAATCTCATCAAGTTTATCGATCCAATGTTTTGTCATGGTTGTTTGTACCATCGAATCTTTGCTCTCGGCAAGCATTGTAATGTAAATAGGTTCAATAGCCCTTATTAGTTCACTCTGCAATTCTATTATCTGAGCCCTCTTAATTGAGAACTCATCCTGCAACGTAAACATCTCATCATTTAACTTTTGTGCTATTTCCCTAATATTCTGGGTGCGTTTATCGGTTTCAACCAAATCTGTTAAATCAACACCTTTTCTGATTAACCTATTAACACTCCACTTAGCTATTTTGTACAATAAACCCATATTATTTATAATAGTAAATAAAAATAAACGAAAAACCAAACAACTGGTTAATTTTTTTGCGAACTACCCTTCCAAACTCTGTATGAATCTGAATCAAAGTGCTGTGTTGAGACTTCAAACACCACACCATCGGTTATCGCCTCTAATTGATGCGGTTGACCTGGTAATTGTCTCACCGAATCCCCTGGATAAAGATATTGTTCAACCACTTCAGCTGTTTCAGTGTCAATCCACCTGTAAATGAAAGACCCCTTATCAACAAACCATGTTTCATCTTTTATCATATGGTAGTGCATTGAGAATTTACACCCTTTTTTAAATACCAATAATTTACCACAATAAAGTTCATTATTAACAATAATGACTTCATGACCCCAACCTTTTGGTATGTTACATTGGGGGCATTCTAATAAATTAATTACTTTCGGCTTCTCCATTTTCTTGGCTAAAGATTTTTAACGTGTTAATTATTATTTCGGATTCTTCCAGTGAAAATGCACCTTTTGATTGCGCATATCTTAAAGCTGCGTTAACAACTAAAATAATTTCAGGTTCAGAACCGTTTTTTATTTGTTCCAGAAATGACTGGTACTCCTCTTCCGAATGGTATGCTAATATACCAAATAGCACCCCTTTTGGTTTTTCTTGTTGTTCGTTACTCATCTAATTTATAAAATACGTCAATACCCAACAATCTAAAGTTGGTATCGTTTATTAATTCTTCTTTGGTGAAATGAAAATGTCCGTTGAACCAGTATTCAAGTCTATGACCATTTAATTTTAATGTGTCATACATTGTTTCAAAATCCTTTCTTTCCTGTAACAACTCATTATGTAAGGCTGGATCTTTTGCAACATAATACCATACCAATTCATTGAAATAAACTGGTTCGCAAAAGCTTGGTGAACTATGTGCAATAACGACATCAATGTTTTCTTGTATGGCGTTTATTTTATCCAGATCCAACACAAATTTTTCATCTGGCCAATAATCAACACCACTTCTACGCACAATTCTATCAATACTAAGCGCACCACCAACAAACAGGTAATTCTTACCCTCAATTGCCCTTACGGTGTAGTCTGGAAGAAATTCGATGTTACTAAAATTATAGTTACCATCAAAATATGCTGGATCATCGTGATTACCGCGAATAACTAATAATCTGTTGTTATTCTTTTCTAATCTTTTATTGATGTCCTTCATTTCTTCGTCCATCCTATCACGGCTACGGAATCCAACGCCAAAATCACCAACCTGTATAATGGTGGTGTCTTTTACGGACATAGCCTTCATGTATAGTTTTTGGAAATTACCGTGAATATCCCCTAATATCTGTACCATAGATACAAATATAGTAAAATTTAGTGAATAACCAAATCTTTTTCTTCTATTTTTTCAAATTCAGCCTCAAGCATTAACCTATTTTTCTTTTTTAGGTTATGTTTGTAGACATTGAATAATAGATAGGGTAGGTAAATTAGATAAAATGACCAGGTGAACAATGAAACACCCCCGCCAAATAAAAGTAAAAAAGGTGAGAAGATTATAACTATGTCAAGACAACAAGATGCAATTTCAATTTGTTTAAACGTCATACTTCAAAATTTTTTATGAAACCACTCTTCTAACCTTTCCGTCTAAGAAGGGTTTATAGTTAGGGCCTTTTAAAATGATGATCTCGTTACCCTCTCTTTTAAATCTAAAGATACCAGCCGCTTCAGCAGCATCAAGTAACGTCTGCAAGTAACCTTGTTTATGTTTTAGGTTATTTTGCTCAAAGAAGTCATCTAGTATTGGTTTTCTAGCTGTGCTTATGAAGCTAATCAAATCCAATATAATTTTATTTTTATTAGGTGAACTAAACGAGTATGAAAAGTTAGGATTATCCGTTTTCCAAAAAATAAAATTAGTCGCAAACGGCTCCAATGTGATAACTCGTGTATCTATAAATTTTTTAAGTAGGTTAAAATAGGTTTTACGGAAAAATCTTTCAGCTAGAAACGCGTCAGTTGGTATTCGATAAATTTCAAAGAAGTGGTCAATAAAAACACGACCTTGTCTATTTTTAACTTTGATTTTGACTTTATTTGAATCAGCTGGGAATAAAATTGTTTCAACAAGTAATGACGGTTCTTTCACAGACTCCCATGTTATCATTAACTTACCATCAGCCTTTAAAGTTTTGATTGGTTTCCAATCTCCAACATCTGTTGACAACTTATAATCAACGAATTTACTTTCAAACGTTGATTTTAATAATAAATCAACTTTTCTAGGGTTTTGCGTTTTTCTAACTTTAGCTTGGGTTGGTAAATGGGGTGTTTGACCCGCTGTCGGTTCCTTTGTGATCGGAACATCGGAGACCCTATTTTTGATGTCTTTATTGATGACCTTTTTAGGTGCTGGTGAGGGTTCAGCTGGTGCTGGGGTTGGTGCTGGGGTTGGTTTTGGTTCTGGATTTAACTCAGCGTCTATCTCACTAAATAAATCTTCTAGTAACTCTTCATTCTCTTTTAAGATAGGTATATTTAACTCATAACCATCGTAAAAGTCCGAAGAACCAAAATCAATTAAGCTCATGTTTATTGAGTATCCACAATCTTCAAGAATAACACCTATCCTATTATGTATAAAATTTTCTAAAAAACTTTCAACAGAACTTTCATTTGTAAAGTTTTCAGTAGATTCTTGTATCTCCTCAAGCGTTATAATTTCACTATAAACACCACTATTTGCACTCTTATCGTAAGAAAAAGAGACGCGATTATTACTAGACTGCCCCTCAGTAAGTATTTGGTTAATAATCGTTTTTCTATAAATGTCCGACTTTTTCATTATATTATAAATACATTGTTTTTTTGCTTTATTCCTATATATAAATATATTATTATTGTATTAATGAATGTATTAATGAATTTAGAGGTAAGAATTTTAAATAACAATGCTGAGGTACATGTCATTGACATGAATAGTAGTAGACCAGTTTCTGTAATTAAAAGTGATTTAAAGCTTTTAAACAAGCTTTTAATCAATCTTATGTCACAATATACCGTTAGATACGTTTATCGCAGTAAAAAGCCTCTATTAACGAATTAAGAGTCGTATTTTATAATACTAACATCATTACTTCTTCTGCTAGCTTTCAAAGCTTTCATTAAATCGTTGTCAATACTCGTATCATCGATACAAATAGCGATAATATTCTCCATACCACTAATTTTGGCTGGTATTTTACTCAAATTCTTATTACCATGAAAATCTACAAGGAATAATTCAGGGCAATTAAGTATTGATTCGTCTACTTTCTTAAGTGAGCAGTTTGACGCCGTTAATCTAGCCAGCTTACTTAAGGTCTCAAGTCCAGTCGGTAATTCAGTCATTTTTCGGTTATAGTCCAAAACAACGTCTGTCACGTTAGATAAACCACTTAAATCGAATCGATTATTAATATTACAACCCGATATATCTAAAAACGTTAAACTCGTTAGTTTATTTAACCAATCAGGGATAAACTCGATATTGTTATTTCTTAACTTAAGATATTTAAGCTTTTTTAGATTTTGGATTGAATCTGGTATTTTTGATAAAGAGCAATCGGAGAAATCTAGTTTTTCAAGACTATCTATATCACCTATCTCACTCAATAAACTATAATCCATTTTATTACCACTAAAATCCAATACCGTTGGTTTTGACTCTTTTAACATCTTGATTATTTCATCACCATAACCAAGTTTTAATAAGAACTGAATGTCATCGTTAACCTTACCCTTTTTCTGTCTCTTAGGTAAAACGGTTTTTGTGATGTATTTTTTGAAGAAATTCTTAACCTCAGGGTTTTTGAATAAGAAATCATTAATGTCGATTGGTCTATCGGGTGCATCCATGTACTGCTGGTCCTCAAAATGGAACTGCAAACGAACGGAAGGGTCTTTTTTAATGGCTTGTTTAGATCCATAACCTTTTTTAACCAAGACAAATAACTCACCTCTTCCATGATATGATTCAAACATACTACCATATCGCGTACCCGCCGTACACCAGGTTGTGTATTTACCGAACTCGATATTAGCGGGTTTATCATGTGTAACCACAATAACCCAATCCGCATTTTCAAAAACTAACTCAGCACGACCAACATTTTCGTCATACTCTTTACTTTTTTCAATAAAATTCTGGTGGTTTTGGATGCATCGTAATTCTTTAGTATCTAAAGTGTGTACATTATCCTCGCCCTCGTCACCCATCATCATATAAGGTAATACAACCTCATTAAGTGTTCGGTAATTTGGGTATTTGTTAATGTCTCTCTTATTTTCCGATAAAACGTTCGTTTTTTTAAGGAAAGCAAAGGTTTCCAATGACGATTTAACAGTTGTGTATAGGTCTTCGTAAAAATTAACATTAATATTATTACCTGGACCTTCTGTTGGTGTATAACTAATCAGTTGGTCTTTATATAAACCAAGTAACCATTGTAAATTTTCTTTGTTTGATGTTGGGTCACACTCAACTAGAAAGTTAAAAGCGACTTCTCTTGGCGTTTTTTCTCCACCCAAATAATTGGTTGGGGGTATCCCCATATTTGATAGGAAATTAAATAGGTTGTAATCGTAGAAAAGATCTTCTGGGTCATTATACACCATATGGTGCAAACTAGCAAACCCCTCATGTCTATTATCGAATTGTGTTAACTGTTTTCTTTTAACAGCTTTTCTATATGTTGCTTTAAACGAGTTTTCATAAAGAAACTCAACTCTAGATTTTTTTTCCATAGCACAAAACTAAATAAAAAATACTTAGCAACAAAGTTTTTTTAAAAAAAATTACAAAATGATTCTGAAACCGAAATAATCTACCGATTCAAACAATGTTTTACCATTCTCTTTGGTTTTGATGTACTTCTTAACCAATTGACCAGCAACTGCGTTTGCTTCATCTTCGATTTCACCACCAATATCTTGAACGGGTTGTACAATACGATCATCTTCATATTGTTTTTTATGAACTAATTCATGCGCAACACTTCTCATAACATCACCCAACATCCTATTCTTAGCATATACACAAACAAGTTTATCCTTATCGCGATAATAAGCTGTTGTTTTCACACCGTGCTTTTCCCTGTCATGACAAAGTACGCACTTAAAACTACCGTTTATACCCAACTCATCACAACAAAATTGTATAAAATCTTTTGCTGTTTCATGCTTGTTATCAGGAAACTCCAAACCATCCTCTATTTCTAGAGTGAATGGTTCGCTGTGTAGTTTTAATACTTCTAATAGTTTCATTATAATAAATTACTTATAGTTCTATTTTTAAATGAACCCGCCGTTCCGTTTGTTCCGTATAAAAGATAGTTAACTGGTGTTGCTTGCACATACTGTTGTTTTTGCGTGTTAACAACCAACCAATCATAACCATCATATAGCAACTCAACACTCTCCAAAGGTTCTAATGGGAAGAAATAACCTGAATTAACTAGCTTGGTGTTAATGTTAGCAGCGATTATCTTATCTGAGTTTCCGCCAGAAATCCACTTACTCCCAACCATAACATCGTAAAGGTTTTCAAGTTCATTTCTTTTCATTATAAATTTAATAACTTTTGATTCAAAAGAACCACTTAATTGTGGTAAAACCAAGACTTTATTTTCAGCTGTTGTTGTAGCTCCACCAATATCCAAAACAACATATGTTAATTTAGCTGTTAATTGTGAATTATCTAAATAATAAACTTGGATATTATCTGTTATTGAACTTGTTGTAAACACATTATTAAATGTGTCGCCAGTAAACGCTGTTTCGTCTAAGAATAAGAATCCGTGTGTTGTTACACCTTCTTTACTTTGCGAGGCGCTTGATGGGTCAAACTCAACCTGTACTGTTGTGTTATCACTATTTTGTAGTTCAAGTATTGTATTTGTTAATGTTGCACCTGTTACTGAGGCACCTGAAAGACCAGAAGAACCAGATGTACCGTTTTCGCCGCTACTTCCACTCGTTCCAGTTTCACCACTGCTACCGCTTGTACCAGATTCGCCAGAAGAACCAGATGATCCAGTTTCGCCTGAAGAACCAGAAGAACCCGACTCACCAGAAGAACCTGAGCTACCAGTTTCACCACTACTACCACTTGTACCAGATTCACCAGATGATCCAGAAGTCCCAGATTCACCAGATGACCCTGAGGTACCGTTAGCACCAGAAACAGCCATTACATCCCAATCAGGGTTTGTACCTGGAGCGTCAGAACCAACACCAGACGGTGTTGTGTTTATGAAGATATATGATGTTCCGTTGTAATAAACAACGTCATTTATACCATAAGATATATTAGAACCACCACCTACTGTACCATCCCAAACACCTAACCAATTAAAACTAAGACCACTACTACCACTTGTGCCAGATTCGCCAGAAGAACCAGAAGTTCCAGCGACACCGCCAGTACCCGACCCACCAGTACCACCGCTAGGGTGATTTTGTAGTAATAAGGCTGTTGTGTCATCTATTTTAATGTATACCGCAAATATATTAGATGCTGGTATCGTACTTGTTAGGTTGTTTGTTCCAGAAGCTGGGTCAAAATATAATAAATCACCAGTGGAACCTGGTAATATCGGTAAATCATAAACAATTCTACCAAAAGGTCTAACTAATATATTACCATCATTTGGTGTGTTTACTGATGTTACCATACCAAACGCATAGTTTAATTGCGTTGATATATTTGATGTGGTTATTTTAACAAACTTACCAGTACTGTTAATATAAACCATATCACCAACCGTTACACCAGTATACGCTTGATCGTCTTTATCTAATTCCCAATAATCGGTTATAAAATTCCTATATCTAAATCTACCATCTAGATCGAAAGCAAAGTAAGGGGATGTTGGTAATTGACCTGATTGTACTGTTACATTTGTTATTTTAGGTAAACCCTCTTGGTTTAAATCAAAAATAACACCATATTGTTCCTCATCTGGGTAATTAAAACCAAGGGTTGTTAAATCATTTAAAAGGTTATAAAGATCTTCGTCTTCAATTACAACGGTTAAATTATTAGCGTCAGTTACACTAGTTATTGATACTATTCTATAACTTTTACCACTAGGTTGACCTATCCAATCATTTGCAGAGACAGAATAAGCGTCATACACATATGGGGTTGGTGTTGTGTCAGATGAATGATATTGAACATCTACGGTTATATCAACCTCAAATTGTAATGGATACCCATCATATATACTAGACGGATTTGAATATGTTGTTACAACATTTGTTGTACCGCTATTAATCTTAAAAGTTAATAACTTTGGTGGTAAAATTAACTGTGCCATTTAAATATTTTATAATTCTACTTGGAATGTTATTGTTAGTTCAGTTGAACTACCCGCCCCAGTATTTGTTGTTGTTAACGTATTAAAAGTAACGTTATTAAAACTAGAATTTTGGAGTATTGAGAACGTACTAACGGTTTTGGCGTTAAACGCTACTGTAAATATATTAGACCCGTTTATCGCATGACATTGTGCGTTTATAACTCTTTTACCCAATGGGTGCGTAATAGTTAAATTATTACCACTAAGTGAGTGTCCCCAACCAGATATCCATGAACCAGCTGTGTATAAAGGTGTACCATCATAAGATGTTGCTGATACGATTGTATTAACAGCGTCAATATTCGTACCTGAGTATTGGGTTACGATTGTGTAGTTAGCTAAAACACCTGTTACCGAACCTGATGCTGAAGTACCAGACGTACCAGGAGCACCAGCAGCTCCAGAGGTTCCACTATTACCAGATGAACCAGAAGAGCCAGTTGCACCACTTGTTCCTGAAGAACCAGGTGCGCCAGCGCCACCAGATGAACCAGAAGAGCCAGTTGCACCAGCTAGACCCTGTAAATTTGATTGTGATGGGGTTAGGTTACCACTTGTTCCCCAAACTACGTTTAATATTGTAACAGCTAACTGACCAGTTCCTGTGTTATATGTTAACACCGTACCGTTTACATAGTTAGAACCGTCATATGCTATTACAACCGTTTCACCAGGTGAATATGATAAGTTAGTCGTTGTTGTTACGATTAAAGGTGTGCCTACAGTAAGAGTTGAGTAATCTATCGGTGCTAATACTGTACCTAAATAGTTATCACTACTACCACTTGTTCCTGAAGATCCAGAAACACCAGCTGTTCCCGAAGAACCAGATGTACCTTTAGCACCGCTTGTTCCTGAAGAACCTGAATTACCAGATGATCCAGAAGTTCCTGAAGATCCAGAAACACCAGCTGTTCCCGAAGAACCAGCTATACCACTTGTTCCATTCGCACCGCTAGTACCTGAAGATCCAGTTCCACCACTTGTTCCTGAAGAACCTGAGTTACCAGATGTACCGCTAACGCCACTTGTGCCAGCAACACCAGATGAACCTGATGTTCCTTTCGCCCCACTTGTACCTGAAGAACCGTCACCACCACTAGCACCATCTAAGTTTACTGACCAAGAGGTGTATGTACCAGAACCAACTGTTCTGCTAGGTGCACCAAAAACTAATGAACCATTAGAGCTATTATATGAAACAACTTCAGATTCCTGGAAGTTACTACCATTATAGGCGATTATAATTGATTGGGCTACCGAATAGCTTAACCCAGTCTCCACTGTTATGGTACCTGAAGAACCTAATGTGTGTGATGTTGTTGAGGTTGTTTTGTATTTATCACCAGAAACACCACTTGTACCAGTAAGACCAGAAGAGCCAGATGTACCAGTAACACCAGAAGAGCCAGATGTACCCTTCGCACCACTTGTTCCTGAAGAACCTGAATTACCAGATGTTCCGCTAGCACCTGATGAACCAGATGTACCAGAACCACCACCAGCTAAAGAACTTAAGTCAACCGTGACAGGATCACCATCAACAGTTGTAAATGTCAAGATATTAGTGTCAGGGTCAAATTCAGCAGCGACAAATTCAGCACCAGTTCCACCACCACCACCAGATCCAGAGATTTTTCTCCATAATCTTGTTGCAGTACCTTCGATTGTTATTATTTCGGCGAATTCGCCATCTGTTATCTCGTATACAAACTGTGTATGTGTCTCTAAACAAAGATATAAGGATGTTACATTTGATACAGTTCTGTATGCAAATTGCCCAGCTCTAAAGTCTTTTACCGACCACTCGACAATCTCCAGAAACTGCATGTTTGCATCCAGTTCGTTATGTGTAAGTGGCCTAGAAAGTGCTGCTCTTAATACTAAATTTGACATTTATCTATAATAATTTCTTTGAATTTATTTTACCTTTATATAAATAGTTATTTTTTAAGGAAAATGCGTTACTATACTATTATAAATAGTTATGCCCATAAAAAAAGCCGCTATTAAGCGGCTTATTTTTTTATTTCTTAGATCTTCGATTCATCACTGCGTCAATCATACCATATTCTTTGGCTTCATCCGCCCTCATCCAATAATCTCTTTCGGAATCAGCGTAAACTTTATCGTACTCTTGCCCCGTGTGATGTGCAATAATATCGTACAACTCTTTCTTCAGTTTACCAATCTCTCTTGCCGTGATTTCGATGTCGGTTGCTTGTCCCTCAGCACCACCTAATGGTTGGTGGATCATCACCCTTGAGTGTGGTAGGGCGTATCGTTTACCATCAGATCCAGCGCAAAGTAACACAGCTGCCATTGACGCGGCCAAACCAGTACAGATTGTTGAAACTTCTGGTTTAATGTATTGCATTGTGTCATAGATACCCAAACCAGAATAAACCGAACCACCTGGTGAGTTAATGTAGATTTGAATACCCGCTTCTTTATCGATTGACTCTAAGAATAGTAATTGTGCTTGAATGATGTTGGATACCTGGTCGTTGATACCAGTACCAAGAAAGATAACTCTTTCCATCATTAAACGTGAGAACACATCCATTTGTGTTACGTGCATTTCTCTTTCCTCAATAATATAAGGTGTGATTGAGCTCTCAAATCTGTTTAATGTTTCAGACTTAATACCCATGTGCTTTGTCGCGTACTTGTTAAACTCTTTTCCTAGATTCATATTAATTATTTGTTTTTTACAAAGATAATCTTATTTACTCAAATAAACAAGGTTTTTAATTATATTTTCATATTCATTTCGGGTAATAACATCACCCAAAAGATGTTCAAAATATTTTTTAGAATATTTAGCTCTTAACGGTATTTGTCTTACGCTTTTTCTTAAAGAGAGTTCAAAAGATCTGACTCCTTTGGATAACTCGGTTATTTTGGTTTTTTTAGGTGTAGGTTCGAAAATGCTTATACGATCCCCATCACCAACCCTACTATACCATTTAACACCGTTATCATCAACATACATCTTGTATATCTCTTTTTTATGTTTTATTGTTATCAGTGCGGTGCCTTGATTGTGTTCATATGTTTTTTCTATGATCGAACAATCCATAGGTTTTTTACCAACCGATATCGTTGCCCCCTCTGGTAAATGTCTTTTTAATTTGTTTAGGAATCTATTGGAAACAGCGTATACACCAGTTTTTTCTGTCGCCTGATTTAGTAAACGCTCAACACCAGTCATTAGATCAGTATTATTCACCAAAGTCATAACATCTATTTTTAAACCGTAAATAACTTCTATTTTTTTACGTAAATTAAAAACATCTAAAATCGCAGTGGGGATAAAAGAATCTTTACTAATCACTAACCTAAAAAAATCAATATTCTCTTTTATTTCCGAAGCGGTTAATTTTTTAGCTAAATCAAATTGATCTGGTGTGATAGCGGTATAATAATTAGTCCTATTTTTTGGGAAAATAATGGGTTCAAATACTTTTGAATTTAAAATTTGATCTGCACTATAACCTAAATGGTATAGAATTTTTAGGCCAAAAATATCCACACCCATAAAATGAGTGGTATCAACAAGTAGGAGCTCCTCAACAGGTTCTTCTCTTTTAGACCTTAAAACACTCGCATTAAAAAAATCTTTTTTAACTAAAGCTGATCTAATGAAACCGACATCATCAATTTCTAATTGGTCGGCGTAATATTCGTATATTGTTTTACCAAAGTATTTTTTTCTATCATGTTTAAAATTAAAAGCCACTTCCAACATGTTTATTGGTGGGGTGTTATAAAGACCAGTTGAGGACAAATGATTAAATAAAACAAAAAATTTGGCCTGGTCTTTTACTTTTGAATTTCGACTTTTATGGCCTATTGCGGTGCGATAGTCGTATATATCACAAAGTTCCGAAACCGTAACCCCATGACCCAGATATTCCGCTATAAGATTAAGACCTTCTAATGATTCAGTTTCTGTAACATAACCAAAATTAAAAAAATCTTCAACAAAACATAAAACCTGATTGGTTATAATATTTTTCCTAATGAAGGGTGTTGATTTGATGTTTTTAGCGTTTGTACCAGCCCTAAAAATTGAGAACTCCCGTGTTTTAAGGTCAAATGTTAAACTAGCGTAAGATTTATTTGATTTTAGGGTAGTTTTGTTAATCTTTTTGACGTGACCACTGTTCTTTTGAACCAAATATTTTTTTGCGATTATCTTACCATTATCCTCATCGAGCTCAATAACAAAAGTCTCCCTATATACATGTAGGTTTACTGGTTTTTTTGAGCCAAGGGCTTTTTTAAACTCTTCTTCACTTATCTCAACCATGTGGTTTGTGGGGTGTATACGGACATCACCAAAAATATCCGCATCCGACACTACTTCTTGTTCACCCCTTAATTTCTCATAAACCTTTTTATAGATTGTTCGCATAGAATTATTTTAAGATTACAAAGATAATCAAAAAACTTTACCAAACAAAAAAAGGTGAGAAAAAATCTCACCTTTTAAAGTCATGAACGGTATCGGAATCAGGTCTCGGGTTTTAATGCTTCCCGCAACATAGTGCAACACATATCCCAAGCGTCTCTCGACCAAGGGTGTAGTACCCACTTTACACCTTATAGTGGGGTTTTTCTGGCTATAGTTGAATGTATATAAAACTTGCCGAAAGTATTCCCACCGTTCAATATTTTTAAGCTGTTATGCAAGCATAACGTTCGCTATTCACTGTTTTGTTCATGATAGCAACTGGTGTGAAGTCATCCCCCGCTAAAAGCGATTTTAAAATCGCTGGAGAGAATCCGCTCACCAATGCGGCACCATGTTTACCAAAGCTAACTGGTACGTTATCATGTCTACTTTGAATGTTCCAGAACACAATTTTTGGAATTGTATATCCAGCTTCATTGTAATGACGCTCAATCATTTTCATAGCCGTTTCATTTGAACGAGTAGCTTGATTGAACTCCATATCTGACATAATCAAGATAGTTGTTGGCATTTCTTCTTTTGGAACTGAGTGTTTAACAGCTTGGTCCAAAAGCATTCTGAAAGTTGCCTCAAGATCTGTACTCATACCCCATTCAGCATGCTCCAATTGTTCCATTCTAGAAACAATGTCACCATTTAAGTATTGCAACTTTGGTGTTGAGGAGAATGTGATAAAAGCATCCTTAAACGGGCCAACATTTCTTTCAGAGATGTATAATCCCAAAGAAACACACACATCCATACAAGATAGATTTGCGTTTTTACCCGCTGGTGTGCACATTGAACCAGATACATCACATACTGGTAAAATTCTTTCTTCAGTGTTTGTTAAATAGTTTGGAAGTGATTCCCACTGTTTAACCCCAACAACTTTGTCACCACCAAATTTTAATGACTTTAACACGTCATATGGGTACAAAGCACCAGCCTTGATTGTTTTTGCGGTATTTTTGAACTCATCAAATCTAGCACCATCGTTTTTAACAAACGCTTTGGTGTATCTTGACATAGCCAAAGATGGTACGTGGTTGTAAGTGATTTTTGACCACTGACCAGCGCACATCAACTGCTCAACAACTTTGGTTTTTTCGACCAACATCTTACGGTAACCTTTTGGTGATAACCCAAGGTGTTTTTCCAAAGATATTGCTTGTTTACCTTTTCTTGGCATCCACTTAGCACAAAGACCATCATTGTTGTTTAACGCAACTTCGATCAATCCTTTAGCTTGTCCTTCCAAAGGGGTACCAAACAATGACAACATGTCATCCCAACGACCGAACTCTGGGATATACTGAATATTCTTTGCCAAAGATTCTGAATGATTCTCAGTAAGATATTTAAGGATATCTCTAAAGATTTTTCTTTCACCAGCACCAGAACGCGCATCTCTAGCCCAGAAAAGAATTCTCAAAGCGGTGACAGGACTTTCGTTGAAAGCCTTGCTAAATTTAGTGGTCAATCTAGCAACATCTTGACCACGCATTGCACCTATCATAAAGAATAGGTCAACACATGCATTCAAAGATGATGAGTTAGTTACCATACCATTTTCAGTGGTAGTATTTTCTGTTCTCAAAGCGTCAACTAAACGTGTCATATTGTCTGTTATTTTAAATTCGATACAAATATAGTAACAAAAATGTTAAAAACCAAATTTTTTATGAAAAAAAATTATTTTTCTACTGAAGCGTATAAAAACTCCCCGTTTTCGTCCACACCAGCAACCACTATTTTACCTTCTTTAAGTAGGTCTTGAAAAGTTTCCTCGATAATGAATTTACTCGTCTTATCAATTACCTCTTCGAGTTGGTTAGGTTTTAAATCTGGTATACCAGTCTCCTCAAGATTATCGGATACAGTTTGAATTAGAAACTGCTCTATTATATCCCTATCCATGAATATACCTGCGCGCTCAAAAAATTGTTCTTCATCAAGAAGACTAATGATCGCCTTAACATAGTTTTTTACTTCTTTCATGATGCAATATTAGTACAAAACATTCATACAACCAAATTTTTACCGTAAATTTTTTCAATATCTTTTATGTTGTTCTTATCCCACTTCTCCAAGATGTTTAAGTATTTTATGAAATCTTTGTAATCCTTTCTGTTTATCGAGAAACTTTCTTTGTGAGTGTCCTCGAATATTTGATTGGTCTTACCGTCTGTGTAGAGGCTTCCTATATAACAATCGTGATTATGATCTTTGTTCTGTATGTTATCAACACTTAAATATTGGTGATCACCATCAGCTGAAATATAATAAATTTTAAATTGGTGGTTTATGTAATCGCTTACACTGAATTTACAAATGAATAAATTATCCATTGTAGCTAATTTAATTGTGAAGTCTCTCATCTTTTTTACTTTTTGTGACTATTTATTATTACTTGAAGATAATAATAAAGACTTCAACAATAAATATATCGAACTATGGCAAAAAAAGTAATTTTCACAGAAAAACAAATAAAAATGTTAACTGAGTCTGAAATCATGAAGATGAAACAGGACGAAGAAAAATTAGGTACGGTCACGAAAGAAGACATCGAAGCGATGTTAGGTAAGGACCTTGGTGATGATGCGGATAAAAAGATTGAATATCCGTCACAGTCAGACATTGAGGCTATGAAAATGGACACAGATTCTGAAGCATCGGCTGAGGATAATGTTAGTGTGGAAGATATGAAGGGTGCGCCTGAATTATTAGAATACCTTGATAAATTAGAGGAAGCTAAATCTATTCTAAGCAAAATTGCTGCTAAAGAAGAAAACGATAATATCAAAAACAGAATCTACGCTCACTACGATAAAACCCAAAAGGTTATATTTGAGCTAATTAAAGAATTCGGAATCGTTCACTAAATCTTATTGAAGCCCCTTAACTGGGGCTTTTTTATTTACTTTAATACTGTTTTACCTATATTTTTATAATGGGGTCACCTTATAAAATATTACTATATAACAGAGGAAAACGTGTTAGTGTTCTTGGTAATGCTGACAATTATAGTGACGCTCTTAAGATTTATAATGATACCCTAAAATCAAATAAGTGTTATTTCCCAAAACTAAGTAACTGGCTCGGTAATGAGACTGATTATGAATTAGTGATGATTGGGCCGAAAACTGGGACACCAATTAAACATTTTAGAAACGAAATGGGTGCTTTGGTTAAAGTTGTACCCAAAGGTGATTTCATTATAAAGAAAATAACCCCTTATTGTGTTGAGGAAATTTTTAAGCATAAAAACACAAATACAAAACACACCTTTAAAACGCTTGTTAAAGATTTTTTAATTAATAACGGTAATACCAGGGTTATCCTATCAATAAATAACAAATTGGTAATACAATACTTTGAAACTGATGATCTTGATGTTTTTGTTTTAAAAAACAGAGAGGATTCACAAAGACTAAACGAGACTATAAAAAATTTTTCTTACTCCAACGGCTTGATAAATTTTATATTTTTCAATGATCCAACAATTGACACAATCAGACCTATTTATGACGCATTAGAGGAGCGATATGGTATATCAAGGGAATGGATGTCAAGAGTTTCAACAAGATAGTTATTTTCTCTTAAAAATAAAACGTATATCACGAATAATGACCTCAAAACTTCTTTTAGAGGAATAACCGTGTATTGTTTTATTTATAAATTTATAAACTTCCTGTTGGATCGTTTCGTGTTCGTGCTCATTTAAATTAAATATAACTTCAGTACCCGAATCATTATTTGAATTGGTACTAATCACTTTAGCTATCTCATTTAATTTCTCTAATCTCATATATGTTTAAAAACTTTTGAAACGAAGCTTTTGAACCTATCCCATCTAGTGGGTTCTGGTTTAATATAACTGTTAATATCATTTATTTGACGACCCAAACCTTGTCTGACTTGGTTCGCATAATCAATTTTGTGTTTTTCGATCTCAATTCTATCTTTTTGGATCTCTTTTTCAAAACTTTTAAAAGCTCTATCATCCATATTCTTTATTTTTTAATATAAATAGTAAAATCTTCTTTTCCTAAATAAGTATCCGATAAACTTAAATCACCAATGTGTGACAAAGAATCGACAACCTCTTCTTTTTTGTATGTTATTAACCCGTATATTCCGCTCTCCTCGTTTAAGAAATTAAACGCGACACCTTTTTCACATAAACTATAGGCCAACTCGATTTTTTGAATAACCTGGTCTAGTGTTATGCCATAAGTAAAGACACCAGATCCAATTACGTAATCAAAAGTTGATTCTGGGTTAATACCTTCTATATCTGAAACAGCAAAATTTTTATCCTTAAACATCATAGATGCCATACTGATATAATGCGGGTTAACGTCAATACCAGAATATTTAACGTTTTTATACCCATTTAAGGCCATATAAACGTTTAAATGACCCAAGCCACACCCATAGTCCAAAATGGTGTCA
>Ga0078894_10000874_pt1 | contig 21655 bp, 23 predicted proteins | sample LauGreSu1BDMLBSD_2_FD_67506 | JGI IMG/M metagenome (GOLD analysis project Ga0078894, IMG submission 67506) | Freshwater lake microbial communities from Lake Michigan, USA - Su13.BD.MLB.SD (version 4) (version 4) | ecosystem: Environmental > Aquatic > Freshwater > Lake | place: Lake Michigan... | reverse complement strand
CCATGAGTTTTTCAATTTGTTTCGACTGAGCATCAATCTTCTTAGTGAATTCTTGTCTCTGCTGTTCCAGTTGCTGATTAAGTAGTCGTACAAGTTCGGCTAAATCTTCATCTTTGTTTTTCGTACAGGAGTATTTAATATGTTTCGACAAAGAGGATTTATGACGGTAACCTTGGTCACAATACTTACATTTAAATAACGTAGCTACCTTTTCTGGTTTCGCCCCTTTTTCTTCAGCTACCGAATGGCTAACTTTGGCACAAAAATGGCTAATTTCGACTAACGGTTGGCTAATTTTGGCTAACTTTTTGCTACTTTCTGCCATCATACTATGCTTTTTACTAGATACATGTTTTTCATAATTGAACCTTTTATTGGTATTGTAGTTACAACACTCGCAAGAAAAAGTCATATACCATTACACTATACTTTATTTTATATACTTTTCGGCTACTTTTTCGCTACAAATGTAGCCGACAATCTTCTACCGTAACCTTTTCCAAGCTACAAATGTAGGAATTTACACCATTGCTACATTTGTAGGAGCCTAATTTTTTTGTTTTTTTTTGAGGGAGGGAGGGAAGTGAAAAAAAAGTTTCAAAAAATATTTTTCAGAATTTATTTTTGGAAAAATCAAAATGAAAATGTTCAAACCTATTTTTTCAGAATGTTCAAGAACGGCTTTCTGCACCACGATTTCGGCTTCGACTTCGAGACCTGTTTTGGGGTCGACTCCGAGAAAGTTTCCTTGTATTTCTCCAATTTATATTGTGGTGTATAGAGAACGGAGGATGATTTGGACGTTTACTGGCTCCTACTGGAATGGCATATACTGAGGTTGCGTCTTTACATGTGCTCCTACAGGCCATGATACCTAGGTCGATAGAATCAAACTCTAGTTTACGTTTTTCCATATAGGCGCGAATATGACGAATGATTTTAGATAGAGTATATCGTTTACCCTTTTCTAATGTCTCGATTTTCACGAGATGTTCACCATTACAGAAGAACAGGCCGTGACGAGGTTCTCCCATGGTATAAAAGAGATAATTAGGAGCTTCTCCTCTCGTAAATGTATCGTACACCTTTAAGTTTCTCATGCATGCGTGTTCTACACTGGTGAGTCTTGAAATTTCTTCCGTGACACCTTTCACTTCATGAATCGAACGAAGTTTACAATCAGGAGGACAATAATGAAGCACTCTAAACCCAGGTCCAATCCTTTCGTATTTTTCTGTATCGTTCGAATGCGCATTGATAACAAATAGTCCTATTCGAGCAGGTTGAATCTCATCAGAGATATTGATGCTACTGTTGCTGTTATCGTTTCGACTTCGATTGCGACTTCGACTGCGACTTCGACTGCGGTTGATGTTGTTTCGAGGAACATGTTGGGCCATTTTATATTGTGCTAATATAAAATGGCTTGTAATCCATATGACGGAAAGGTATCGACTTGTCTCATGTCTAAGTCTATCACGAAGAGTGGAGACAATCTAATCAAAAACATAACCTCTTTTAAAATAGGAGGTACGCGTAAAAAAAAAAGATATCGTTATAGTAATGGGGCTAAAACTAACGTTCATCCTAAAAAACGCAAAACAAATAGGAATAAATCAAACGTATCAAGACTCCTCCTCACGTACAAGCGTCTTAAAGAGAAACGCGCTATTGGATAAACAAAAACCAGCACCGAAACCAAATCAAGTGGATAAGAACCTGGTACAACATCGGATACACTTAATCCGAAGTTCAGGGGGTATCCCTAAGAGCTCACGCCCGTCTCGTCTTACGCTTTGATTTCTTTGCCTTTACCGATTTATCTTTTCTCACAAAACCGAACTTCCCCTTTTGTGTGAAATATCCGGCCTTCTCTAAACGCTTGTCCTTCTTTGCCTGAAAGTGCTTCTTCTTGGAGACAATTTCACCATGTTTATTTTTCATCAAATCTTTTTTAGTGAGTCCACCGGATGTGTGTACAGCATTTCCGTGGAACACTTCTGCGCGAGAGCCGACCGTTTTCGTATTCATATATATTGACTAAATATAAAAATTAAGGTAGAAGATTATCTTCATGACATAATAGATAATTACCCAACGGACCTCCTAACACTTCTAAAGAACACAGCCCGAAATTGCCATAGACATAAATCGCAATCGTATTTCCTCTAAAATAGGTATACTTGTAACCATCCGCGGACACAGCCGTCTGGGATAATACGCCGATTATTTTGATACGGTCATTCCCAGCATTTAGAAGAGTGATAAACGCACTTGAATCCACCGCATAAATACCGTTTTTCATGAGATATTTTTTAGTAGAGTTCGGCTGTTCTGAATTAAAAGACAGGGCAGAAGTGATGGTCAACGTGTTATAGACGACAGGAAAAGTATACAAATCACTATAGATGGTCGCATTGTCCAGTGGTTCAGCACCATTCATTAGAATATTTAATGGAACATAGGTGGTCTCTACTTGTGCGTCCGTGAATGACTTGTTGGAGGAGACTGGAACAATGGTCGGAATCGAACGAACGTCTGGATAGGTATGCTCGTTGTTAAACTGTGAATGGTACACGAACATGCCTATCCCTCCCATATATCCATTGAATAAGGTATACAGAGACATCCTACCAAAGTCACCGCGAACGGTAATTCGAAGTGTCCCGTAATAAAAGGTGTAGATAGACCCATCGGGACCCGTACCTCTTCTCGTCTGATTGGTAAGACTTTCCAAAAAGACCTGTGTTTCCTTATTCTTGTTTAAAAGGGTAATGGGACAGGTAGGCGGTATGTTATAAATCGTATAGACTCCATTGTAGAGACCGTAATCTTTTCGAGAGGTAAAATCATCATTAAAATAGATGAACTTATTGTCATACAGATTGAGATTATTTTGGGAGCAAAGTCCTTTAGCGGTCTGTGTAGATGTATAGACATACTTAGAGGGAGAGCCCCGATATGCGTTGTAGACCAAGAGTTGATATCCTCCAGAATAACCGGACGGAGTACACAAGGACATGGTTTCAAACCAGCCTCTTACCGCAATGTTGATACGACCACTGTAAAACAGATACATACGCCCGTCTGGAGCTTTAAACGGTCCACTGGTCACGGTGGAGGAAGTCGGAATAACATCGAATAGTTCTTCTTTTCCTACGTTTAAAAAGGCTACATTCATAGACGGGTCGATAGTTAAAACATAGATACCCATGGACATCCCGTACTTTCGAGGGGTAAGGGTTTTGTCTCCGTTCAAACGGATGAGTTCATTCTTATCTAAGGTATTGTAATAGGGTAAGGTTCCGATAGAGTCGGATGTATCGATGGTCTCCATACACTTGAGTAAGTTCATCCCTCCCATAAAACCAAAGGTACGAGAATAAAAGGATAATTCCATGGGAAAGTATTTATAAATAGTCATCTGGACTCTTCCATGATAAAAATCAAAAGCGCCTTCCTGATTCACCATACCTTTGGTCGCAAGACTCGTTCCATAGACAAGTTCTGTACTTTTTTTATCCGAATCCCCAATAAAACTAATGAAATCCTCGTATCCTTTATTCAGGAGAGTCGCAGCATAGGTTTTAGGAATCTCCAGAAAATAGGTACCATAGGTAAAACTATAATGATACTGATTAAACTCTAAGAATACAACCGGCAGAATACTGTCGTTGATACTATACTTAGGCCCTGACGACTCGTATATGGATAGATAAGAGTATTGTCTCGCATTGATATACAGAAAATTGTCAACGGTTTCGACCAGCGTCTTTGCCAAATGAATCGCGATACTCTCGATAGAATACCCCCATGAATATTGTATCGTAGGATATCGTTCTAAGGCGTTATAGACATAGAGCTGAAGGGTCGAAATATCTCTATAGATACTTAAAATCACTTTCGCGCCAGGCGTACCTGGCGTAGAGATATACTCAATCCCACGATACGGTATACTACTGTATTTATCATCGGAAAAGGACAACTTGGATTGTAAGTTGGAGGGGTCCGAGACATCAAATGTATAGAACATCAACGGTTCCAATAAAAAGTTTGAGGTTAAGTTTTTAAACATAAAATAAGTACGGTCAGGCATTTTTCGTTGAATCACATAAAATGTATAGTTGGAGTCTTCAATGACATCCGGAATAACCTCAGGTACTGGAGGCGTTATTTCAAAGACAAAATTATATTCCACTGGCGTAAGACTAGAGACAAGCACTTGTAACATATTCGTTAAATCTAGTTTGACTTGTTGGGTGATGTTTCCGCGTACAAGGTCGCCGAGGTATCGAGTGTATAACGAGTATTTGTACTGAAATAACAGGTTTCGATTGATGACATAATCTAGTCCAAGCATTAAATTATAGACGGTCTTCAATCGACTGTTGTTATAGGTAATTTTGGTATGGTTTCGAATCATGGTGGCTTGAAGACGTTTGGTTGAGAGTTGATTGGATGGATACGAATAGATGGACTTATCACATATCGTTTTTTTTTTATTATTACAGGTATTCAACATTGTATATGTAGAAGATTATTAGTTCATAGTTTATAAATAAAATTGATGTAAGAAGAACTCCATCTATCTATGTAGAAAAAATGACTTCCCTAGAATCTCAGTACCAAAAGAAGACCGACAAGGAGCACATTCTGGATAACCCAGATACGTATATTGGCTCGATTGATACCTCGACCGGCCCTATGTATGTGTTGAAAGAGGGCAAGATTGTACTCGAAGAGATTGAATATAACCCAGCGTTGTTTAAATTATTTGATGAAGGGATTGTCAATTGTCGCGACCATGTCATTCGAACGAATCAGAGGAAAGCCACGATACCCACAACGGATGTGGTCACCATGATTGATATCAAGATAGAAAACAATCGAATTACGTTGACCAACAATGGAGATGGCATCGATGTAGAGAAGCATCCCACGTATGGTATTTGGATTCCAGAAATGATTTTCGCTCACCTGCGTACGTCTACCAATTATAACAAAGAAGAACAGAAGATTACCGGAGGTAAGAATGGGTTTGGATTCAAGTTGGTTCTGATATGGTCTACCTGGGGAAGTATTGAAACCGTGGATGCGACCCGGAAGCTGAAATACACGCAGGTGTTTGAAAAGAACATGGATGTGATTCATCCGCCTGAAGTCAAGGCATGTTCCAAGAAGCCCTATACGACAGTTAGTTTCGAACCTGATTACAAGCGGTTTGGCCTCAAAGGATTAACCCCGATGATGCTATCCCTCTTTCAGAGACGCGTGTACGACATTGCGGGAGTGACAAGCAAGGAGGTCAAGGTGAAATACAACGACGTGGCGGTTCCAGTCAAAGACTTTTCCCATTATGTTTCGATGTATACGGAAGAGGACAAAGTCACGGAATCGACGCTAGATGGTTGGACCTATACTGTATGCCTTAGCGATGAGTTCAAACAGGTTTCCTTTGTGAATGGCATCTTTACCAGCAAGGGTGGCAAGCACGTGGACTATATCATTCAACAGATCATCAAAAAAATGTGTGCGCTGATTCTGAAGAAGAAGAAAGTAGACGTCAAACCGGCGATTATTAAAGAACAGCTGACCTTGTTTCTGAATTGTACGATTGAAAACCCATCTTTTGACAGTCAAACCAAAGACTACCTGACGACACCTTCATCCAAGTTTGGTTCTGCTTGTACCGTGAGTGATAAGTTTATTGAGAAGCTCGCCAACATGGGAGTCATGTCTGCTGCGTGTGATATGAACGACCTGAAGGAGAAGAAGAACTCCAAGAAGTCGGATGGAAACAAGGTGAAGAATTTGCGCGGGATTCCCAAGTTGGTCGATGCGAATTATGCTGGCACGAAGCATTCTTCCGAGTGTATGTTGATTTTGTGCGAAGGAGACTCTGCGAAAGCCGGTATTATTTCTGGACTCACCCCTGAGGACCGAAACTACATCGGCGTCTATCCCATGAAAGGAAAGCTTTTGAATGTTCGCGGTGAACCCTTGAAAAAGATTAATGAGAACAAGGAGATTATCGAAATCAAGAAAATCATGGCGCTCGAAACCGGAAAAGAATACAAAGATGTCAAGGAACTACGTTATGGTAAAATCATCTTCATGACTGACCAGGATTTGGACGGAAGTCACATCAAAGGTCTTTGTCTGAATTTGTTTGAGTGCCTGTGGCCCTCGCTTCTCAAGCTGGACCGGTTCATTGGCTTCATGAATACACCGATTCTAAAAGCCACGAAAGGGTCCAAGGTGCTCTCCTTTTACAACGAGTCGGACTATGAGTCGTGGAAGGAAGAAGGATTGGAAGGTTGGAAGTTGAAATATTACAAGGGTTTGGGGACCAGTACAGGTGCCGAGTTCAAGGAATATTTCAAAGAAAAGAAACTGGTACACTTCTGTCAGGAAGAGAAGGATGCGGAAACGCTGGACATGCTCTTTCACAAGAAGAAAGCAGACCAGCGTAAGGAATGGCTCAGTGTCTATGACCGACAGTTGCGAGTCGACCACAAAGCGAAGGATATCTCTCTCGGCGATTTCGTGAACAAGGAGATGATTCATTTCTCCAAATACGATTGCGACCGGTCCATTCCCAATCTGATGGATGGTCTCAAAGTGTCTCAGCGCAAGATATTGTTTAGCGCCTTCAAAAAGAATCTGACACAGGAAATCAAGGTGGCTCAGTTCAGTGGTTACGTGTCCGAGAACTCGGGCTATCACCACGGCGAAGCCAGTCTGAATGGTGCGATTGTCAACATGGCACAAGACTTCGTGGGGTCGAACAACATCCACCTCTTTTCGCCGAACGGACAATTTGGAACACGCCTCCAAGGTGGGAAAGACAGTGCGTCCGAGAGGTATATCTTTACCAAGCTGGAGAAAATTACGCGAACCTTGTTTCCGAAGAAGGACGATGCGATTCTGACCTACTTGGATGACGATGGTCTCTCGGTCGAGCCCATCTTCTATGCGCCGATTATTCCGATGATTTTGGTGAACGGTGCCAAGGGTATTGGTACAGGATTCAGTACGGAAGTCCATTGCTACCATCCCAAAAAGATTGTTCAGTATTTGTTGGATACCTTGGAAGGACGAACGCCCGACAAAGAGTTTGTCCCCCATTTCCGCGGATTCAAAGGCACGATTGAACGGGAGACGGAGAAACGGTTCTTGTCAAGAGGTGTGTATACACTGAAAAAGAACGTGGTGGAAGTCACCGAACTCCCCATCGGAACATGGAACGAGGATTACCTCATCTTCCTAGACAAGCTAGTGGATGAGGGTATCCTCAAAGATTTCACAGATTTGTCGACGGACAAGGTGGTTCACATGAAGCTGGTTCTTGCCAAAGACATGGAGGGTGACGAATTGGTGAAAGCACTGAAGCTGTATTCCTACTTATCAACCTCTAACATGAACCTCTTCAATCACGAAGAGAAACTGGTACACTTCAACGAAGTTCACGAGATTTGCGATGCGTTTCTCGAACAACGTCTCTTATACTATTTGAAGCGCAAAGAGTATTTACTCAAGCATTTGCGAGAGGAAATCCTGGTCTTACAGAACAGACATCGATACATTCAAGAGTGTTTGGCGGAGACCATCGACTTGCGTAGGAAGAGCTCGACTCAAATCACAGACCTGCTCACCCACAAGAAGTATGACCTTCAACAGGGGACCTTTCACTATCTGACTAAGATGAGCATGGATAGTGTATGTGAAGAGAACGTGGCTCACCTCAAGGAGCAGTTCGAATCCAAACAGAAGGAACTGGACGAGACAGAAAGCATGACGGAACAACAGATGTGGACGAAAGAACTTCGAGAATTAGAAATAATGTTGTGATAGTATAATGAACCCACTACATGATTTAAATACAGAGTACTTAGATTTTTCACAGCAAGCTGAATCACCTAGAGGGTCCCCTTTGTATTCTTGGCAAACAACATCACCTATCTGGCATTCTACGGCCTCTCCCGTACGTTTTAATTTTTTAGGAAATGAAAATGATAACAGAGAAAGAAACAGGTCAAGAAGCAGGTCAAGAAACAAATCAGAAGGAGACGAAGAGAAAGGAATTATAATGTTATTGGGACATTCTGAATTAGGCACTAAAGACTGTGAATGTAATTTATCTACAAATGGGGTGGAGGTACACACCCTCATGGTAGGAGGTATAGGAAACCTTTGTCTAATGTTTCGTGATCCAGATTTGTTAGTAGACTACTTCAAAGATGTTTATAAAGGAGCTTTTGAAATGACAACAGATGAACTTGCTCAACATGTATTTACACAAAAACAAAACTATAGAATCAACGATAAATATCATTTTCGTTCATTTGAAACAAGGCATAATCCACAAAAGGTATCTAATTATTTTGGAGCACAAGTGGCACAGAATCGTGATGTAAACCACTTTTGTGAACGAGTGTGGTCATTCTCAGGTAAGAGAGAAAGAGAAGGCGTTGTATTGTTAATGACAAAGATAGGAAAAAAAATCAAATACCAAAGATTATATGAAGATGAAATAAATAGGTTCTCTAAGTTTGAACTAAAAAAATCAAGATTAATCGAAGATATAAAAAAAATACATAACATCAAACATTTAACCATCATCGACCATGGATGTACGGACTTTCACAAAAGTATATGTCCAGAAATGAGAAGTGTTATTGAGATAGAAAGACGTTTTGGCGGAAATAAGGTCACCAAAACTCGACGAAGACGGTCCAAGAGAACTAGAAAATCGGCTAGATTCCATATTCGGAATAGGTAGTTCATTCAGAGAAGTGAATCATATCTGAAAGAACATGAGCAACGGTTATCATTGATTTTCAAACTATAGCACTTTCACAATATTATCGTTTGTTATAATATGAGCAGAAGCCAAACTTCGAATCGTAAGACCAGAAAAAGTAAACCCATGCTGGCCATCATGGATGAAGCGGCGGTTCAGTATGCGGAGAATAACCCGAATTACAGTCCAGAGGGTTGGAATATTACTCGAGGCATTGTGCCTAAGATACAATATACCCCTACAGAAAAGGATTCATACGATGGAATTGTGTTTCTTTTGGGACATTCTGAGTTTAGAGGAGAGTTGTGTCACATTAGAACCAGAAGAGACTTCAAACAACGCACCTTACTTATCGCAAACGTAGGGAATACATGTGTCTGGTTCTCTCACCCCAAATTGTTTGAAGCGTTTATACGAACTAGATTCACCGATGCTCTATCCTATCTGTCTACGAATATCGAAGACTTTATTCATACCACAAAAGCTAGGCTAAGTAAGATGCCAAAAATGATGGAAAAAATCAACACAATCCCTCATTATAAAAAATTCTTTGAATCTACCGTAAAACCTAGTAGATATTCCAATGAATACTGTGAAAGAGAATGGCAATTCTATAATCAAGACGACCATACGAAGGTGGATGGAAGAGCGATGTTATTGCGTAGAGATGAAAAGGGGAAACCCTATTTTACCGTCTTGTACAAGAATGATATAGCAAAAGGAGGTTTTCGTCTTATGAAATCCGAACTATATTACGACCTTTACCATAAATATCATCTAAGAAATGTGTTGTTGGTTGATTTTGGATGTACCGACACCCGCAGGGTGGACGAGTATGACTTAGAACGGTTGCATAGGGGACAATTTGGTGGAACAAAGAAAAATAAAAAATAAAAATAAGAAATAAAAATAAAAATAAGAAAAAGGATTGATGACCGATAGTACTCTATAATTGAATTTCCAGATAAAGATTGTTCCATGGACAGTTAGGGATTATTTTTTGAATTACCTTATATTTCATATGAATTTCCTTCTGTAGAGGGAGTAAACATTCCTGGTCGTCAAAGATGATTCGTAAGATACGGTCTTTCGAATGATTTAAGTTAGATATCATGTTGAATTCACTTTTAATATATTCATAATTGTGATGACCATCAATATGAAAAAAATCAAATGTTTTCTCCATTTTCATCAAAGCACTCAAGCTATCTCCATGGATAAATTGAATCGCATCGTGAAAGTGCCGATTCAGTACTTTTACGGCAGGAAGAGTAAACTCATCGCTAATATCTATACAGGTAATTTTCAAAGATGGATTCGCAAGCAACATGATGAGCAAGGAATGGCCCATATACGTTCCTATCTCTAATACGTGTTTCGCATTTTTTACACTATGGTACAAAAGTTCTTGCTTTTCATACATTAAATTACAATAGGTATAGTTCTGACCATCAAATAAATAAGAACCACATCCTTTGGTAAATGTCTGACCACACTCCTCGTAAATTTCATAAAATAGGTGCTTGTGTTTCAATAACGCTGTCGTAAATTCGGTAGGGTATTTGCGATGAATCTCTTCAAACTCCATTTTATACTCTATCTACAATAAGGGACCCTCTTTAGCGCATTTAGAAGAAACGCTTGAATTCGAGAGAGGTATCCTTATGATAATAGGCTGGATTGGCCAATGGAACCACCAAGGTAGAGATATCCTTTTTGTAATGAAGATAGCTCTGAATTTCCCCATAGATACGTGGCACACAATAGGCAACCACTCTGGAATTGAGTACTTCGATTTGTCTCGTGAGATTGTCGGGTTGATTTAGACTATACTGTAGAAAAATAGCTCGCATAATCACATAGAGCTGGTCCCTGTCTTGCGTATCAATCACATGAACCTTATTGGACATTTCGTACACACCTGCCTTAATCGCATTTTCAATAATGTTGATGTTTTTAGAAGAAAAAAACAGTAGAGACAATTCTGAGTTTTGAAGGGTATGCTTCATCGCATTGAAATAATGTGTCTTTGACTTAGGCATAATTTTATCCTTTAAAAAAAGAGGTGTTCCACCTTGATAGGCGAGTAAATCTATTCTCCCATTGGATTCCATTGAACTATATAATATATTTTATTTTTAAAATATACATGGGATTCTATCAAAATACTATCATCGCATTTGCGGTTCAACTGGTCATTCTTTTAATCATTATGGCTATCATCATCTCAAACCAAAACAACTCTCAAGAATTTCCAGCCACTCTTTCCGTATGCCCAGATTTCTATAGTTTAAATGAAACCGGTTATTGTACTACAGATGTCAACATCTATTCCAATAAAAGGCCCCAGTGTGTTCGTTTGAACCCAAAAGGAATGAGTTTGAATGAAAAGAAAAACTGGGCTGCAGACTGTGGGGTCTCTTGGGATGGAATTACAAATAGTTCAAGTATTTAAATATAATTCGTTGGATTATTTAATGACCATGCAAGAACTGAAGACAGCGTTAAAGGGAACGAAGCCTGTGTACCTATTTGGAAAGTCAGGCACTTACAAAACCACCCTATTGAAAGAATTAGACCAGGCCATATTTGTCTCGATACAAGATATCCAAGAGTTCGACGATTTGTACAAATGGGTACAACCCTCTATCGTGGATATCTTTCATAAAGCACCTAAGAAAAAAATATGTGTCATTGACAACATCGACTTTCTTCACACGCATGAAAAGAAGGTATTGACCCAATTTTTAAAACAATTCAAATTAGAAGAAAAAAAGAAGAAAACAAGAAACTTCTCGCTTATTCTCTGCGGGACGAATTCCTATGACAAAAAAATTAAGGAAATCATGAAGTTTTGTACATGTATACAAACCAAAACGAATCGAGACATTGCCCATAATCAATACGAGAAAAGCATTCAAATCAACATCAAGCAAATCATGACAAAACAGTTTAAGGATGATTTCATGATTGAAAACGAAAAAGCTACCCAAGCACTTCTGTTTCATGAAAACCTAATTGACGTGATTCCAAAGGAACAATTTCCCTTTTATCAAACCATCTTACAGAACCTTTGTGTAGGAGACTATTTTGACCGAATCAGCTTCCAGAAACAATTGTGGATTTTTAATGAAATGACGTATTACATTAAACTTCTTCACAATTATTATCTCTATCAGCAATCCAACATTACCCCAAAAAAGGTATCTGAATATCGGTTTACAAAAGTATTGACCAAATACAGCAATGAATACAACAACAACACCTTTATGATAGGACTATGTCATAAACTCAATTGTTCAAAGAAGGATTTATATTACAAGTTGTTGAGAGAACAGACGGAAGAACTTACGGCAAACGAGGTGAATCGCGCGTCTTTATACTTTCAACTAAAAGTTTAATGTATTCATTCTTTTGGTCCAGCTCCTTTCGAAGAGCGAGTATTTCTTCAGTTTTCATGCTTAAGGCAGCCATGAGTTCAGTCGTGGTAATAGGGCGTTTCGATTGTTCTCGTCGCTTGATTTCTTCCACTACGTCAGGTTTATATTTAAGCTGACCTAGTTCATAAGACTCTAATAGGGCGTCTAACTCTTTGGTATAAAAAGAGTGTATCGTTTTGGATTTGATAAAATGCTTCACCTTGAGCGAGGATTCTTTGCATACGGAATTAGACGTATCAATCAGTTTCCGTTTGTCAAAGGTATTTTGATTATGAGAAAAGACAAGAATGGTTTTCAAGGGGTCTAACTGTACAAAGGGTATGGTGTAATTCTTCAGAAAAAATTTCTCTTCCCCCAGAACGGCGTCATCTTCGTAACGGGTTTGTTTCAGAAGAGCACGCTTAAACGCAAAAGTGCCTGCGGTAGAATGATTGGGACCATAGGGTCCGAATTTATACATCTTCTGAAGACTGTTGAACCAAATATACAATTCGCTTGACCCAGCACATAATGCGTCCGAGTTGGTGAGTCGAGAGACGGCGTGAGACACCCTCTGTACTGGATAGTAATCATCGTCATCGATATACACAATAATATCGTCGTCATTTTTGAAAGTACATTGTTCATGCATGAAGTTACGCTTTTTACCGAGAGACATTTTTTCTACCTGAATATATTTGACAAAGGGTAGATGCGCGACTAAATCCCCAATTTTATCGGTTCCATCATCCACAATAATCCATTCCATTTGGTCAACCGGGAAATCTTGTGCCAATACATTCGCAATGGTCCCTTTGAAAAACGGACGGCGATTAAACGTAGGTGTACACAAACTCACGCGAGGCATATAAGGAATATAAAGAAGAGGGTTTAATTTCTTTTTACCTCTTTCTACTTCTTGCTTTTCGTCAACCAAACATAGGCACCAATTAGAAAAATGATAGTAAACGTAATCACAGAATAGGTTTTCCCCAAGATTTTATTCACGTGTAAAAACAACAGTAGTAGCGCAATCATCACGAGCGAGGGGATGCTTTTTATCATTCTCTGAACCACGACGTCTATTTTTGTAAAAGAGAAAAAGGAGACAAACAGTTTGAGGGAGAGACGCCCCGAATATCCAATCGCAAAGAGCAAAGGCAAGCCTACACCTACCAACGAAAAGATAAAAATAAATAGCGACAGTGTACTCGCATTGTTGAATGAAACCAGTTCTTTTGGATTCATCACACCTCCCAGCATGAGACTAATGGATAGATAGGACCCTATCGAGAATAAAATCGTAACCAATGAAAAAACCCAGATAGTGGTATTGAATGGGGCAATAATGTTTTTGGCAAGCGTATACGTCGTCACCATGAGGCATACAATCGCTAAGATAGAAGACAACGGTATAAATATACACATACATGCTGCCAAAATATAGACAAGGATGGTGACAATTTGGTTCGAGATGAAGGAACCGATGTCGGTCTCTTCTTTAAATTTGATTTTAAATAACTCAATCACTAAATTTTTGACAGCACCAGAGCTTGAAAAGAAGCCATACAATAAAAACGCAAAAAGCACGACCAAGATTCGTGTATCCAAACGACCTAAGATATCGGTAGATAAGGTAGAAAACAAAGAGTGCATCATCGATGTAATCCGATTACAGTATACGAAGTTCTGAAACAAGAGAATAAGGATGACATAACGTATGTGGTCTGTAGCATTGAGTTCAGGTTTCGCGCACGTTTGAATTAAGTACCGACTGAAAAAGTTGACACTACTTTCTTGGGTATCGAATAACTGCGGATAAATCGCATTCAGGATTTCAGTTTTGTCTTTATTCCGGTCATCCTGTTTAAATTTTTCAAACTCGTCAAACAATTCTTTTTGTTTCTTTCGCGAAAGATTCGTGTCCAAATCTATTTTTGTTTTACAAATATCTTCTTCATCTGGATTTAAGTAGTCATAGTATTTCCCTACGGATTTATAGTAGATAAATGGATAAGTGGACGTATCCGTAGGGTATAGATAATCCGACGGAACCATGACCCAACAACTGATAGAGATAAAAAGTATCCAAAAAATCACAACAATTATCATGTCGCGAAAGACATTATATACGATTTTAAGCATATTACAAAATGGATTGTCTTTCATGTCATCCATAAAAGAACTATCTGAAAGGGACGCCGCATTAGTCGTGGCATTGTTAATAAACTGAACTTCTTCGACTTCTTTATACTCATCTGGTGGTCTGATTTGAATGGTTCCATCCGAGACAAATTTAGTCCATCTACCTGATTCATTGTGAGATTCTGCTGCCGAACTAAAAGTATATACACTATTCGAGGGAGTTGTATAGGTTGTTCCATCTCCACTCACGGTGGTATCGATTGGAAAGACAAACTTAAACAATCCGGTTTTGTTCGGCGTAGCTTCGAATACCTTGATAGGGGATTCTTTATAGACGGTATTGCTATTCTTTAAAATGATAATGGATGTTCCATCCTTACCTGTTAAAACAAGGTCATCCGTATCAATTCTAGCACCATCTGCTGGCAATAGCCCGTTCATGAATTTATCATAAAACAATTTGACAGGGTCGGTAGACATAATATAGACGATTATAAAATAATCATGGACTTATCTAGTATAGAGAAGACCTGCGTTTCCACTAATAAACCTTAATAAGTTATATCTCTCTTCCACTAAGTACAAATCATATCCATAAATATAAAGAATATCCTTCTGAGTTGTTCCAATGATAGTGCCTTCTGTATCACAAATGACTTGAAAATTCGCATTTGGGTCTAAATCGGGTAAAATCGTAGAAATGTCCATCTCAATGGTTTTAAATTTACTAAGATTAATGGCACCTGAAGGCTGTAATTCAAAGGGACTTGTATTTAAGCTAAAGCTATAGGAATAGAGACCATCGTTGGATAATCCATTGGAGTTCTTGTATTTCTCCATATAATTGTAGACACCTGGGTTGAAAGAGAATTCTCTAAATTTTCCATCAAATAAGATAGAGAGTGAAACCAGGATTTGTTTGATATTCTTGGTGGAAAGTTTTGGATTGATAAAATATCCATTGGAAGAAGAGATAAGCGTCCCATTGACGGAACGAGCATAATCCGCACCAGGGCCAATCAAATGGTCATTGATACTATAAGAACTGGACTCGGGTGCAGGATTTACATTGTCGGGCAATCTATCTTCGTATTCCCAATTGCTATAGTTGGACCATTCATTGCGCTTGTATACATCACTTCGTCTGAAATGCCACATCCAAGAAGCGACCATCGCATTGGTGTCGATACGAACACGTCTACTACCCGTGATATTCGTATGCTTGGTTTCATGAATATCTTTAATGAGATAACGCTGTTCATTCGCGGCAAACGCTCTGGATTCTTCATCCGTTAAAAAGGCATACGTGGTCATCAAATGAATGTCAGTATCCCACAAGGAGTTTCGGTTAGGATAACTCGCAGGTTCAAGGGTGAAATTGGGAGGCTGTTGTAAAAATCGATACATGGAGTGATATTCATTATTAAAGTTGGGCTGTATAGGAGTGAGTGTAAAACCCTCATCCTTTGTCAGAGAGACATCATTGATGGTAAAGAGTTCACGAATCGGTCTTAACTCTAGCACAATTTGCATCTCATGGTATTGAAGACTCACTAGTGGGATAGCCATTTTTGACGAATTCATGAACCAAAAATGAAGAGGCACATAAATTGTTCTTCCGCGCAAGGATGGCTCCAATGGAGCATTCAGAAAAAAACTATGGGGGTAACGATTGAAACGATTGAACGCATATTCGGGCTTATAGAGTTCCTCTTCGTGACCGGTCATCTTATTAAAAAAGTTCTTCTTGTCAGTATGAAAGTCGCGGTCCACCATATCCTTCAAATACTCTCCAGAAAACTCCTGAATAGTCTGTCCTCCAATCACCACCCTTGCCCGTTTGATGATATTTGAACCTATATTTCGAATCCATCGAAACTGATAAGGCCTCCAACAATCCGTGGTAGAGGAAGGAGGTATAATAGGACTCCATATATCAGGTAAGTTGAATACCAAGTACGCATCCATAAAGAGCTCACCATGCCTCGGAACTTTAAAGGTGAGATGGGTGTCTTCGTTCAATTTCAACGTTCTTTGTCCGTCGTAATCCAAACGAAATTTTTGCATGCCAAAGTTTGTGTATTTGGCATAGACTGATTTGAAAAAGGTTTTACTAGGATTTCCGTTCAACATGATATTCTGATTTCCATAAGAGATGATATTTAATAATCCACCACCCATTTTATATGATAAACATAAATTTTTTATATTTAAATATACATATATCGTATGTCAGACGGGAAAAGTATCCCGGGTCTAGATACCATGAAGGATATGTACGAAAAAATGAAACCAAATATGACCAAAAATACGATTGGTATTGTTCTCATCTTTGTGATTTTGTTCTTCTTCTTGTATTTCATTTATTTGGCGGTTCGACAACGTAAATACAACTGTGACATTATCAAAAGTTATCCATTACTTACCATGAAAACTCTCTCGGATGATGTATTGAAAACTCCCCTGAGAAATACTTTTATCAAGACTGCGTATAATTGCTGTTGTAACGGAGAACTCAAAAATGGGTATGTAGATACCTGTGCTCTTACAAATTGTGCGAAACAAGGTGCCCGTGCTCTAGATTTTACGATTTTTTCCTTACGCGGTGAACCGGTCATTGGTACCTCTACGATTCTTTCTAAAAAATACAAAGAATCCTACAATAGTCTACCTTTTACGAAAACCATGGTACAAGTCAAACAACTCTTTCTGTATGATACCGCAAATTGCCCAAATATCAATGACCCTCTGTTCCTCATCTTTCGTATTCAAAGTGCGAACGTCAATATCTATAATAAAATGGGGGATGCGATTCAATCGGTATTTGGATATGGGAATTCGTCTGGAAACAAACTATTTAAAGCATCAAACACTTTGGCAATGGACCATGAACCTATTTCCTCGTTCAAAGGAAAAGTCATTATCTTGGTCGATTTGACAGGACTAAACGGATTTGAAAACAGCACGCTAGCACCCATCACTGGATTGCGATTAGGTACCTTGTCCAATCAAATCTATCGAGAGACAGACGCATTCGATTTGTTGGACTCGGGCATCGACCCCAATACCGCGAACGTAAACGTACTCTATCCAGATTACAACGCAAAGAGTGTAAATTATGATTTTTACACCGTAGGGATGAAGCAGCGATTTCAGTTTATCGGAATGAACTTTCAGATGAACGATGTATATATGACAAAATACCATGAATTTTTCAAAAGTTCCATCATCAAACAACCCGAACCAGAATCAACTGATTCTAAAAAATAATTCGTTATACTATAGACTATGGAGACACTTGAAAAAGCCATTCTTATCAACCAGGCGGAACAAAAGAAACAAAAGAAAGAGGCCTATACCAAACCGGAACTATTTGTCAAGATAGAGAAATTTATACGAGACAAAGAGTTGGTTGGTTACGGCGGAACGGCTATCAATCGCGCATTACCCAAAGAGGTTCAGTTCTATCAAGACTCCGATATCCCAGACTATGATTTCTTTTCCGTACGAGCCAAAGAAGACTTGACGGAACTTGCGGACTTGCTCTATCCCGAATTTACATCGATTGAAGTGAAGCCTTCCATGTTTCAAGGGACCTATAAATTATTTGTCAATTACTTGCCTTTGGTGGACATGACTCAATTGGAAGAAGACCTGTTCAAAAACTTATGGAACGAATCTTTCACGCGTGACGGGATTCATTATGTTCCCTATAACTATTTACGTATGAGCATGCATCAAGAATTAGCTCGACCTCTAGGTGACCTGAGTCGATGGACCAAAGTGTACCAGCGTCTGGAACTACTCAATCAGTATCATCCCTTTTTAATTCGAAAGTGTGATATCCGACCCACCTTACACGTGCCTCAAAAATTAGTCAAAGAGGTAGCGAGTCGTCTCAAAGAGTATGTCCTTCTTGGAGATTATTCGATGTATCTCTGGCAAGAGCTTTTTCCCAAAAAGTATCACTACAAACAACAGGGCGTGGTCTTTGTATTGTCGGATACGATTGAAGAGATATGGAGTCTACTCAAAGGATTGAATGTTCAATACACCTATTATCAAAATAAACTTATCAAGGTATATGAAATCCATGTGGATAGCTATCCAATGCTCTATGTGATTCTTTCAGATTCCTGCATGAATTATAACGTCTATGAAAAACACAAATGGGCAACGTATGATACATGTCTCGCGTTATATTATGCGCTCTCTTTTGCGAACCTCAAACATCTGTCGAAGAAAAGATTGTTGTCCTTTTGTTATTTACTCAGTCAAATCAAAGATGCCTCTCATCCACTGATGAAACGGTTTATGTTACCTTGTTACGGAACACAAATGACATTGGAGGAGCTTCGCAAACAAAGAGAAGGAAAGAAGACTGACTTCTTCCAGTACGTACCTTCTCGTAAAAAATTGATGACTCGGAAAAGAATTCAGAAAAGATAAAAATGTCCATCGACCAATTGATTCGCGACCTCATTGAGGAAGACCAGTTCAAAGCAAAATATACTTCACGACAGCGTAGTATATTTTGTAATAACATGTATGCGAAAGTATCCAAGTTTATCCAGGAGACAAACAAGGAGAAACTAGAGAAGATAGACCAATTGGAGGAAGAACTGGCCGTAAGCCAAAATGACCTTGAAGTATACAAGATGCGATACGAAGCTTTGCTACGAGAGTCGAATATGCCTATCCGCGTGTTATTCTACTGGATTCGAACGATTGTCTATAGTATGTATCTCTATTTTATGTGGAATGCCTACAAAGTCAATGCGGAGATATCAATAAAGGAAACCAACAGCACGAGTGTTATCCCATAAAGAATCGCATAGGCTACTTGTCCTATCTTCGAAGAACCTCCGCCAGCAGTTCGCAGGACCTCTCCAAAAATCACGACCAATATGTTCATCAAGTAATTTTTTACCTTGGTGTCACTAAATAAGAGGAAGAACAAACATGCCAATAGAATTACTTTGTGTTTTTCTTGAAAGGTGGTGGGTTTCTCATGTACTTGGCTAAATCGGACACGCTTTTTCTTTTCAGGTTCTAAATAGACCGACTCATCCATGGGCGGGTTTTCCCGAATATTGTGTTCTGGCAATTCCATCGAAGAAGGAGGGTTGTTGTCAACAGGCAAATCATTAATATTGGTTGTATTTTCCATATAAAGATAGTGTGGATACAAAAACGGACTTTTTTACTCATTGGTCGTGGGTCTTTTACTCATGGACTTCCACTAAAGTTTTGGTCGAATCGCAGGTCTCCGCTCGTTCTGTCGGTTGGTAACATTTATTTTCATGACGTATGATTCGTTGTTCTATCGCAGGCGCACGATATACAATACATTTTCTAGAATCACAACATAGTTTAAACAAAGCAGAAAGGCCAAACCCTAAAACGACAGCGACTAGAATGTCCGTATGAGCCATACTATATGTATCCTTTATTTTCTAAATAGAGGAATAAACTTCTGTCAGGATAGGAATATGGTCTGACCCATAGACACGTAATCCTTCCGTGACCGTACCTGGAACACCTCGACACTTGTCGTTGGATACCCTAAATCCTTTGGTTAGAATATTGTCAATATTCATATTCTTCTCTACAAAATAACTCACGCATTGGTTATGAACGATAAATCCCGGTACATTGTACAGGGAAGCATTCGGTTTGTATTCTTGGTTAAAGTCGCCTCCTAGGATGACCTGTTTTTCTTTCTCTAATTTCGGACGGAGTTGGTCGAGTTGTTTTTGTCTTTTTTTGGGAGATACATCATCTAAATGAACATTATATATCGCGATATGGTCTGCCTTTACGACTACACCATAATCCAGAGGAGATTCAGAAACCCTTTTACATAAGGATTTTCGAACCAGCGTGATATTTCCAGAAGATGTTTTTTTTGATTTGTACCATTGAATCGGTTTCAGAGAAGAGATATAATAGGTTTTTTGAAATTGCTTATATAAGACATCATAATGTACATCCGTGACTTCTTGAAGGAGTATAATATCCGCGTTCTCACTTACCAGCCGATTCACAATCAAGGCGATTCTCTTCTGACTATCCATGATACTAAAATCCCTTACGGTTGGATAATATTCAGGTTCTATCCATTCTGAAGCCAGAATGTTCCACGTGATGATTTTCATATATAACAAGAAGATTATCTAGAAGGGCATTTGACTTCATGTAAATCATAGGAGAAACAAGACTCCGACCCTTCCTTTTTATATTGATATTGGTGTAAATTTTCAGGAGTAGGATAAATCACTATCGTGGGTGTATCATCAGAGAGATACACGTAAAACAATCCTAAGGCAAGGCTCACTATAAAATAACGTACATCTAACTTCATATATTAGATGGATATTTTTACAGGATAGAAAGGGTCATATAATTGAGTTAGTCGATATTCCAAATCTTTCTGTTCAATCTCATAAGCAATCACTTGCCTCATTGGATTAGACAGTTGAGAAGATAGGGTTTCCAGCTCCTTGTAGGTGGCCTTTTTATCTTCATTCTCTAAAAAGAAATAAGTATCCATCAACCCTTTCACTTTCTCTTGTTTCTGTTTCCTATTTCGTTCCTCCAGAAGTTCCCGCTCCCTCTTCTTGGAGAGTAGGGCCTCTCGAGTTTTTCGAAGAAGAGCAACCTGTTTGTCCTGTTCATCGTATTCTTTCAGACCATCATGAAGGTCATAGCAAAGGTCCAGTTTTAGTTCGATAAACTTATTCTCAGCCTCTCGTATGCGTTGATTTAAGGATTGACCGTACGTGGATTCCGTCATATAATGGTCTCTCTTATAGGGAGGAGGTTTGGTAAGGAGTTGTATATATTCTTGTTTAAGTTTGGGTACATCCTCCATACGTCCTGCCTTGACCAATTTCTTGATAGCTTTGGAACAGGCATTCAATTGTTTCTTTCGGTCTTTGATATAAGCCTCCATATAGTTATTTGGATAAAAAAGGAATCCCACTATACTCTTGTTCTTTAATTCGTTGGTAATAATGTAATTTGGACAGGACGTATTCCTTCTTTTTACGTTCTCTCAAGATTCGTGCCTGAATGTCTTGTTTTCCTTTGTAATGTGTCCATAGAATCAGAGCAATCAAGGAGAACAAAAAGACAAACCCAAATAGATTTACATAAAAACTATCCCGTTGAAATTTACTTTCATGACTATTTTTTAATTCGTACTGTAGAATAGAATGAATCGTCGGTTCCACAAGGGAAGGAAGCATATATTATAATGAGTAATATTCTAAAAAATATAGATGTA
>Ga0078894_10000872_pt1 | contig 21668 bp, 15 predicted proteins | sample LauGreSu1BDMLBSD_2_FD_67506 | JGI IMG/M metagenome (GOLD analysis project Ga0078894, IMG submission 67506) | Freshwater lake microbial communities from Lake Michigan, USA - Su13.BD.MLB.SD (version 4) (version 4) | ecosystem: Environmental > Aquatic > Freshwater > Lake | place: Lake Michigan... | reverse complement strand
ATTCATATCCAAGGTAATAAAATCCATGAGCCCATCATTGTTCACGTCTGCCACATCCGTTCCCATTGAATTCACAGAACTATGTTTAAAGTAATCATTTAAATGATCGGTAAACGTACCATTATGATTATTGATGTATAAGTAATCATTGGGCAAATAATCGTTGGTGATATACATATCCTTCCATCCATCTTTATTAATATCCGTTACCACCACACTATGTCCATAGCCTTCTTTAATAAGCCCCGCTTTCGCAGTCACGTCTTCAAAAAATGGATGTTTTAAATTCTCATCCCAATTATTTTGAAACAATTTGGAACTACTATACAGTTCCGGCAATTGAGATTTAGGATGATAAATATTGGGAGCACGAGGATCTTTTATTTCATTTACTAATAGGAACATATCCAAGTCCCCGTCATTATCATAATCAAAGAAATTAGCCATTGTTGAAAATGAAGTATCTGCTAACCCATATTCAATAGCCATATTTTTAAAATGTGGAACCCCTTTGTTATCATTACCTTGATTAATATATAAAATATTTTTTCGCAAATTGGAATCCACTCCTAAGGTGGCGCATACATAAATATCCAACTTGCCATCGTTGTTAATATCCACCACACTTGCACCTCTACTCCACTTCCCTTCACCTTCCACACCAGCAACAGAACTAATGTCTTCAAAATGTAATGCCCCTTTGTTTAAGTATAATTTATTAGAAACTCTATTTCCTGTAAAGTAAATGTCATCAAGACTGTCACCATTAAAATCACCAATGCCCACACCGCCTCCATTATAAATATTAGAAATGTCCAATACATTTAAAGAATCAGACTCTTTAATCTCATTGTTAAATTCAATCCCAGTAGCCGATGCTTCTAGTTTTGTGAATAAAGATTTTTTTGAATTACAGGCAGAAAAAAATATAATAAATAGAACAGTAAAAGGAACTAAAAATCGCATAATAATAGTTTAAAACAGAGGTAAAAATGCTGTTTTAAAGGTACCAAAAATAGAGGAATTTATTTCTTAAAATACTATATAAAAAAAGGGCCCCGATTTCTCGGAGCCCTTTGAAAATGTATTGAAAATTTATTTCAATTAATAACCTGGGTTTTGAGTTAAAACCGATTTTCCATCTTTCACAGATTTGTCAACCTGTGTTTGAGGAATAGGTAAGTACTCAGACTTATTAGCTTTATAAGTTGAACCTTTAATTTGTCCATAACCTAATTCAGCTTCTTTAACAGCATAAGTATTTAACTCAGTTACACCTTGTCCCCAACGAGTAAGGTCAGAGAAACGGTGTCCTTCCATTGCTAACTCTAATCTGCGCTCGAAACGAACAGCTTTTCTTGCAACAGCAGCATCAGTCCAAGCTGCAGTGTAAGTTTTAATTTGGTAGTTAGCAGGAGAAGCTAAACCTGCATTGTTAGTTGGTCCTACAAATCCAGCAGGATTTGAAGCACGTGCACGAACAAGGTTAACATATTCTCTAGCTTTCTCTAAACCACCTGTTTCAACTTCAGCTTCTGCAGCTAATAAAAGCACATCAGCAAAACGAATTAACGGATAGTTATTAGCAGTGAAACCATTAGTCCATGAAGAATTATCAGTAAAAATACCAATTTGAGCTTTTCTGAATAAGTGCTTTAATGGCTCGTATGGTCCAGCAGTACCTTGGTCTCTTACCCAGTTAGAACCTGGCATAATACCCCAATCTAAATAAGGAATACCACGACGACCAATTGTCCAGTCGATACGAGGATCTAATGGAGTTGTGCTATCTGGAGTGTAAGGCTGATCAGAATTAATACCTTGGTCATTTTTTAATGGGTTTGTGAAAAACTCATCATTTAACATTGGTAATCCGTTAGCATCTACTTTGTAAATATTTGCTAAAGTGAATGAAGGTTGGAAGAATCCGCAACATCCTGTTTGACCACCATAAGGGAAGTTTAAGGCGTCACCTGCGTTTGCGTTAGCAGCACCGGTACCGTCATTAACAGTCATTTGAACAGAGAATACATGCTCAGAACCATTCTTTTTTGCTGGATCAAACACATCACCAAATTTTGGTAATAAAGCGTATTTAACACCGTTGTTTGTAACACCACTTGCTATTACTGTAGTAAAAAGTGCTTTAGCTTCTGTAAATTTCTTTTGGAACATATATATTTTAGCTAAATAAGCAGCAGCAGCCCACTTATTAGCACGACCAACACCTGTTGAACTTGTTGCAGGTAAGTTAGCATATGCAAAAGCCAAGTCAGCTTCTATTTTAGCTAATGCAGCAGCTACTCCAGCGTTTGGTACTAAAAAGTTACCAGCAGCATAAGAGATAGTCTCATCGATGTAAGGAATGTTTCCGAAGAACTTCGCTAAATCGAAATGGTAGTGTGCACGTAAAAATCTTGCTTCAGCAGTAATACGAGTAATGTCAGCCGCAGAAATATCTTTAGCTTTTTTCATTACTCTTAAAGTTTCGTTTGCACGTTGAACACCATCGTAACGTTGTTGCCACAATTGGTCTAAGTATGCGTTAGACGCTGTAGCATTCCACTGCTCGATTGGAGTAATCAAGTTTTGGTCACCTGGATCAGATCCTTTGTGAGCGTCACCACCCGCAACAGAACCGTACACCCAGTTACTTGAAGAAGTTGCCCAAGGACCATTGCTGGTACCTGCAGAGCTACCTTGTCCGTCTAACAACGAATAAGCACCCACTAAAAGGGCTTCAACACCTATTTTATTAGCTAACACATCCTGGCTTAAAGCACCAGCTGCGGGAACCTCTAGGTATGATTTATCACAAGCATATAAAATAACCAGAAAGGATAGAACCACTGGCATTATATGTTTTAAGTTATATTTTTTCATAATGTGATTAATTTATTTTTTTATTAAATTAAAAATTAAGGGTTATACCTACGTTGTATGTTTTCATCGGAGGGTAGTTACCTTGATCAACACCAAAACTAGATGTACTACCTGCAACTTCTGGATCTAAACCAGAATAGTTTGTAATAGTAAACAAGTTAGCACCTTGAACGAAAATACGAGCTTTGTTAATGCCATATTTGTTTAATGTAGCTGGATCGATAGTGTAACCAATACTTAATTGTTTAACTCTCAAGTAAGAACCATCTTCAACGTACCAGTCGTTAATTACACCATTTGTACTGAAATATGAGTTATTTTCAACAATAGGCCATTTTGTATTAGTTCTTGTTGGTAACCAAGATTCAGTTAACAATGGAATACTCTTAGAATTTTGGAATGAAGGAAGGAAATCTTGGAAATAACGAGTTTCGTTTAAAATTTCGTTACCGAATGAACCATAAAGATTTGTTGATAAATCAAAACGCTTATAAGTTACATTTAAGTTGATACCTAAAGTAAAGTCAGGGTTTGGATTACCAAAGAAAGTTCTGTCTTGGTCATTGATTACGCCGTTTTTATCAATATCCTCATATTTGAAACGACCTGGTGCCGCATCAACCATTTTAGCATAAGAAGCCACATCAGCAGCAGATTGGAAGATACCAGCAATTTTGTAACCAAAGAAAGAACTTACTGGCTGACCAATTGCGTTTCTAACTTGTGGTCCTGAACTGTGCGTGTATGCAGTTTCAAAGAAACCTGCAGAACCAGGAATATTAACGATTAAATTCTTATAAGCACCAAAGTTAGCACCTACAGTATAGCTTAAATCGTTATTTACTTTACCACGGTAGTTTAAACTTAAGTCAATACCAGTGTTTTGCATATCACCGATGTTAATCAATGGTAATGAAGAACCTACACCCACAACAGCAGGCGCTTGGTCTTGGAATAATAAACCTTCGATTGTTTTTTTATACCAATCAAAGCTGATGTCTAACTTATTGTTTAAAACAGTCGCATCAAAACCAAAGTCTAATGTTTTACTCTTCTCCCATCCGGTATTTAAGTTACCTAAGTTAGTTGCATAAAAGCCCATAACTGTTGTATTAGATGTACCGAAAAAGTCATAGTAAGAAGATCCACCACCACCACCATAAAGAGTGTATTGGTTTAATGCACCTACGTTAGCGATAGAACCTTGAAGACCATAGCTACCACGTAATTTTAATGTATTAACGAACTTAACGTTCTTAAAGAAATCTTCTTGAGAAATTACCCAAGCACCAGATGCTGACCAGAAGTTACCAAATTTGGTGTTTGGTCCAAATACTGAACTACCATCACGACGACCATTCAAACTTACTAAGTATTTATCTTTGAAACCATAGTCAACTTTAGCTAAAATTGAATTAGTAGTTATTTTGTATAAGTTAGAGTAGTTGTTTTGTCCAATTGGAGAACCTGTATTTAAACTTAAGAAGTTAATATCATCAGAGAAGTAATTAACTCTTGAACCACCCACCTGACGACCTTGTACTTTTAATGCCTCATAACCAGCCATTACCTTAAGGCTATGGTTTTGTTTGAATACATTAGCGTAGCTCAAAGTGTTTGTGAAGTTCCAGTTATTGTTATAACCACCATACTCACCGTATCCGTTAGAAGCTGGATTTTCAGCATTCTCATATCCACGGTAGTTATGATAGAATCCATAATAATTGTCAAGGTTTCCTCCAAATACTGTTTTTGCAGTAAAGTTTTTCGCGAAATCAATTTCAGCGAACACATTACCTTGCACCTGCCAGTTATGGTTTATGTTGTCTTTTGCACGAATTTGGTTTGCTACAGGGTTAGATGAGTTACCTAAGTTGCTACCTGCAGTACCTCCAAATCCACCACCTGCATCATATACAGGAATGATTGGTTGTTCCCATGCAGTGTTGTTTACCGCATTACCACGTTGGTTATTACCAATTCTTGGGTTAGACTTGTAAAACAATTGTAAATTTTCACCAATACGGATATTGTCTTTAATATTCCAAGTAGTATTAGCTCTTACTGAGTAACGCTTCAAGTATGTATTTAATAAAACACCTTTTTGATCAAAATAGTTAACTGAGAATAAATATGAAGATTTGTCAAGTGATCCAGAAGCAGTAACTGAATGACTAGTCATAGGAGCTGGGTCAAACAATTCATCCCACCAATCAGTTCCTTTTTTGTTTGCAGGAACGATTAAGAAGATATCTCCTTTAGAATAATCATTGTTATATAATGTCAAATCAACTGGTCCGTTGTAACCAGAACGTGCACCGTATTTGATATAGTTAGGTAATACAGGTGTTTTACCAGTACCATATTGACCAGATGAAACGTTACCATTTGCGTCAACTTGACCTGAGTTCTTAGCAGCTAAGAAAGCTAACTCAGCCATTCCTTGAGGGTCTAACTTATTCCAAACGTTTCCTGTTCTTGGTACTTGAATACCAGTGTAAGAATCGTACGTAATAGTTGGCTTTCCTTTACCTCTTTTAGTAGTTACAATGATAACACCCGCAGATCCACGCGCACCATAAATAGCTGCTTGACCATCTTTCAATACTTGGATTGACTCGATATCGTTTGCAGATAAATCACGGAAAGAACCTAAATCACCAGGTGAAGATTGAACTCCATCAACAATTACAAGTGGAGTTGCGTTACCAAATGATGTGATACCACGAATGAACACGTTACTTCCTTCACCTGGGCTACCAGAACCAATGATGGTAACACCAGCGGCTTGACCTTGTAACATTTGTTCAGCTGTACCTGATGGAACTGCTTTCATGTCTTTTACACTTACTACTGATACAGAACCAGTAATTTCTTTTCTTTTCTGAGAGCTATAACCTGTTACCACAATTTCATTCAATTGTGATGATTCTTCTGTAAGTGCTACTCTAACAGTGTTTTGAGAAGCAGAAACTGAAACAGAACTTGCTGCAAAGCCAACTGACTTAACAGAAAGTGTAACAGATCCATTTGCATTTACAGAAAATGATCCGTCTTCGCTTGAAATAGCAGAAACTTTAGAACCATTAACTGAAATAGTAGCACCAGCAACGGCTTTACCGTCAGTCGCTGAAACTACTTGTCCTTTGATGGTTCTTGATTGCGCATTGGCAATAAGACCCAATAACAACAAAGGAACCGTAATTAAACGTAGGAATTTTCGCATAGTGTTCGGGTTTGATTTTAAAATATTAATACAATCGTACATCAATAATATAACAGTTTCTTAACATTCGCAAACGTTTACGTAATTTTTTTTTTTAAGCGAATTAAATGGGCATAAAAAGTACATAAACCATTAATTAATGTGTAAATTTTACACATATTAAAACTGGATTTTTAGGTCTAAAATGAACTATTTACGAATAAATTTCATTGATTTACGGCAATTGTTTAATAAAAAAACTAACTTTTAAATTAAGTTAAGTTTCCATTATGAAAGGCATAAAAAATGAGTGGTCATTTTATAGTTTAGGGGATCATGCTATTGTTTTTTCATTAGCAGCGAAAATGGATGTGCAGATTTTGCAAAAAATTAAACATTTAAATGAATTTATTTCAGCAAAAAAAATGAGTGGCATGCTGGAATTAATTCCCTCCTATCATTCCCTTACGATGGTGTATGACATAACAAATTTTTTATCATCCACTGAACCGGCGAGTACGCAGTTATTAAATTTCTGCAACAACATTATAGTTGAATTTGAAAATTATTTAATGGAGCAAAAAAATATACAATCAACTTTATACAAAGTTCCTGTTTGTTATGAAAAAATATTTGGAATAGATTTAGAAAACATAAGCAAAACAAATCAAATTTCTTGTGCAGATATTATACAAATACATACTGCCTTTGAATATGATGTTTACAGTATTGGATTTTTACCTGGATTCACCTATATGGGTGTAGTCGATGATAAAATAAAAATAAATAGACACGACAAGCCAAGGAATGAAGTATCGGCTGGAAGTGTTGGTATAGCTGGACTACAAACAGGAATATATCCATCAAATAGTCCGGGTGGTTGGCAAATTATAGGAAGAACTCCTTGGAAAATTTTTGATCCAAATCCAAATAAATTAGCAAAATTTAAAGTTGGTGATCGAGTGCAATTTTATGCAATAAGTAAACAAGAATTTGATTCACTAAATGAATATAATTAATTGAAGTGTCAATAAAAATTTTACATAAAGGAATTGCTGACTCCATTCAGGATAGTGGACGATATGGTTACCAACATTTTGGAGTTCAACCTAACGGCTGCATGGACAATTTATCGGGAACATTAGCAAATTATATTTTACAAAATGATTTAAATTCTCCTGTTATAGAATTACATTTCCCATCCAGTAAAATTCAATTTTTAGATGATTATATTATTTGTATTTCGGGTGCTAATTTTGTTCCAGTGCTAAATGAAAAAAGTATACCCTTTAACACACCCATTTTAGTTCATAATAACGATATGCTTTCTATGTTGCAGCCAATTGATGGGAGCATTGCTTACATTGCAGTTAAAGGAACATATAATGAACCTAATTGGTTAAATAGTCATGCATTTAATGCAAAGCGCTTTAATAATGATGATATATTGAATTTTGTAACGCTGAACCATGACCTTAAATTAACCTTACAACAGTTAATTAAAGACTTGGATGTTTCCCTCATTGAACAGATTCAAAATAACCTTTTTACAAATAAAGAACCCATCCGTTTTCTACCTGGACCAGCATGGCAGGACTTAAATGAAAATTCATTACATGACATTTTAAATAAACCATTTACCATTTCAGCACAGCGAAATCGAATGGGCTATCATTTAAATGGGCCTAAACTTTCAACTTCAATTTCCAAAAGCTATTTATCAAGTGCAGTTACTAAAGGTACTTTACAGCTTCTTCCTAATGGCGATATGATCGTTTTAATGGCCGATCATCAAACCATTGGAGGTTATGCAAATTTGGGTCAAATAATTTTGGTAGATTTACCAAGGTTTGCGCAAATGAAAAATGGTCAACCATTTAAATTTAGGCTAACCAATTTGGATACTGCACAAACATTATACCGAACAATGTATGCACCATTTAAGCATTGATATTAATTGTGATATGGGTGAAGGTATGGGAAATGAATCCTATATCATGCCTTTTATAAGCAGTGCCAATATTGCTTGTGGAGGACATACAGGAAATGCCGATTCTATAAAAAGAACTATAGAAATAGCAGTAAAACATAATGTTGCAATAGGTGCTCATCCAAGTTATTACGATACCGAAAATTTTGGCAGAGTTTCGCAATTTATATCGGTACTAGAATTAGCAGAACTCATTGCTGAACAATATTATTTGTTTGAAAAAATTGCCATCCAAATGGGCGTACCTATACATCATGTTAAACTACATGGTGCTTTATATAATGATTGTGCTAAAGACGCTTTACTGAGTAAAACATTTGTACAAACTATTCAAGCTATTGATCCTACATTAATTATTTATGGTTTAAGTGGAAGCTATACTATTCAAGAAGCAATTATGAATGGTCAGCCTTTTTATAGAGAAGCTTTTGCTGATAGATCCTATCAAAAAAATGGACAACTTACACCAAGGCATTTATCGCATGCAATGTTAGAACAAGAGGATCAAGTAATTCAACAAGTATTAAGTTTAACAAAGGAAAATAAAGTAGTTAGCTTACAAGGTGATGTTATTGATTTGAAAGTAGATACCATTTGTATTCACGGCGATGGACCTAACGCAATAGCATTTTCAGGAACCATATTTGAAGCCCTAAAGAACCATCATATTGAGCTTAAAAAATACTAAAACTACTACTACGCTTCCCTCTTTAACCGGAGTTAGTTTAGGCGCTGCATTTTTGATGGCTAACTCGTCCATTGGACCAGGTTTTCTTACACAAACTTCAGTTTATACTGAGCAATTAATAACAAGCTTTGGGTTTGTAATTCTAATATCAATTTTACTTGACTTAGGAGCACAAATAAATATTTGGCGATGCATTACTTTAAGTGGCATGAGGGCGCAGGAAATTGCGAATGAACTCTTACCGGGTTTAGGAAATATACTTTCAATTTTAGTTGTATTAGGAGGATTGGCATTTAATATTGGAAACATTGCAGGCTGTGGATTAGCGTTAAATATTTTAACCGGCATTTCATTTGCAAAAGGAGCGATGATAAGTGGTGTTATTGCGATACTTATTTTTTGGATACAAGAAATCGGAAAAATGTTGGATGTGATTACAAAATATTTAGGTATCATTAAAATAGGTTTAACATTATTAATTGTCTATGCTGCAAACCCTCCTATTTTAGACGCAGTGCATCATACATTTGTTCCTGAAAAAATATCCTTACTTGCTATTGTTACCATTGTAGGTGGAACGGTTGGAGGATACATAACTTTTTCAGGAGCACACCGTTTAATTGATGCTGGCATAAGTGGTCCAAGTCAAATACCTTTCGTAACTAAAAGCGCTAGTAGTGGCATTATTATTTCTTCCATCATGCGGTATATATTATTTTTAGCTGCAGTGGGAATTGTTACCAAGGGAATTCAATTGGATAAAAATAATCCAGCTGCAACCATTTTTGAATCAGCCGGCGGCAGATGGGGTTTATTCATTTTTGGAATCGTATTATGGAGTGCAGCAATTTCATCTGTGATTGGTGCATCCTATACCTCTTTTAGTTTTATAAAACATTTAAAACATAAAGTAATAAAGCAAGAAAGAATGATCATTAGTGGTTTTATTATTTTCACAACCCTATTATTTGTATTGATAGGGAAACCTAAGGAATTACTTTTATTAGCAGGATTATTGAATGGATTTATTTTGCCATTTGCTTTAGCCATTATGCTTATTGCTAGTAGGAAAATAACAATACTAAAACAGTACACCTACCCTATTTGGATTCAATTAAGCGGTTGGCTAGTAGTGATACTTATGGGCACCATGAGTGTTTTTGCAGTGATAGAAAAAATAAAAGGAGAATAAACTATTTGTTGTCATTTCCTACATCCAACATATCCATCTTATTTTCTTTTGGCTTAAATCCGAAGTTATACCTAATGGACAAACCCCAACGGCGTGTATCGTTTTCGCGATATCCAACTGCGTTTTGTGTACCTTGACTTAGTTTAAAATTATTTTTATTCGTAAACAAAAAGTCGTTATAGCTTGCTGTGATGATTAATTTTTTCTTTAAAAACTGCCTGTTAATAGATGTGTTCAATGAACCAAAATCTGATAACTCATAAAATTGTTGCTGACCACTAAATCTCCAAAATCCATTCAAGGTCATGGTTGAGAGACCGTCTAATTTTAGGGATTGGAAAGTAAACAAGGTCCATGTTCCTTTATTAAATGAAATAGGTGATCCTTCATAAAAACCGTTATAATTATTTCGATTATACTGTGTTCCTAAAACCGCAAAGTATTTTTTTCCTGGAGGAATTACACCCAATATTCTAAAATATGTTTCTCTACTTCTGCCTAAATTGTCATAAGTACGATAGCTTACTTGTTTATTAGTGGGTGATTGATATACCACATTGGTGAATATATCCTTGGTTTCATTGATACCATAGGCAAATATCGGCTTATCGTCCACACTAATATTAGCTTCATAATTAGTGGTGAATTGCGGCCTTAAATTAGGATTGCCTGCTTCATACAAATAAGGGTCAATATACCTTGCAAATGGATTTAAAAAATCATAGGACGGTCTACTAATTGTTTTTCTATAAACCAAAAAACCTCGTAGCTCATATTGCATGATATTAATAATTTTTCTACTCAAATAAACATAAGGAAAAGGATCCGTTCTGTTGACAGAAAAAGTGGTGTCCTTAGGCACCAATTGATGACCTTTCATTATTGTTTGTTCAAACCTTGTACCTACTTTTAATACAACAGGACCCCAGGTTTTGGAGGCTTGTAAATAAGCTGCATTTATTTGTTCATTATAATCAAAACTATTGGTTCTAAATGGATCAGGGCTTGTTAGGTTTAAAACTGATTTTGTATAATTAGACCGATTTTTAAAATATAAAGTTGAAGTCTTCAAACCCGTTTCTATAGTCAACCCTAACCATTTCTTTTTTACATCTGATTGAAAGGTGAAAAAAGTTCTATCATTTCCAAATTGCCCATCACCTCTTGATAAATTACTATTACTTAACAAAGTGTTATTATACACTTGATTAGTATTACTGTTGGAATAATTAAAAGCAAAGTCATTTATCCATTCTCCACCAACAGTGTCCAATTTATATTTTGCTCTGAGGGATTGATTGACGAATTTATTATTTGCATTATTTTCAATCAATGAATACAACTCACTTAAATTTTTATTGATAGAAACTACTTTTAAGATAGAGGCATTTACAGTATTATTTTCAGATTTATTTTGACTTAACCGCCCATCGTAATTCAACTCCCATTTATCACCAATGTTTTTACCAAAACCATACCCAATGTTCATTGCTGTATTGGGTGTAGTAGTTCTTGCATTTTGTTTCAACAATGTATCCAAGGTAACACTCCTATCCGATGTTGTAATCGAATAACTATTATTGTTACTAACCTGCGCATTAACATAAGTACTTAGCTTATCATTATTATTTGCTAAATTAAATCCAATAAACTGATTCCCATACAATCCTTGTGCAAAGCCACTATTCAAGGATCCATTTAAGCCTAATTTAATGCCCTTCATTAACACAACATTCACTACACCCCCTCCACCTGAGGCATCATATTTTGCGGATGGCGTTCTGATTAACTCAATTTTTTGAATGGCATTAGGTGGTAAACTTTTTAAAAGAATGGCGATATCAGATGAACTCATTTTTAAATCTCTACCATTAATTTGCACAGCAGCTGGTGACAATCCATTTAAATAAATATTCCCATCCTGGTCAACAAATATTCCTGGAATTTTTTCTACTGTTTCAAATGCATTCGTACTACTTGCAGCTAAGGGCTCAGGATCAACCACTGACTTATCATCTTCCTGGCGAATTAACGGCTTACTTGATTGAACCACCACTTCACTCAGCATGGTGTTCGTTTCTTTCAAAACAATTGACTGTGTAAATGATTTTGAAAAATCAAGTAAAGTATCTGTGATTTGATAGCCCACCCAACTGCTTCGGAAAAAATATTTTTTAGTGGTATCAACATTCAACTCAGCAATGCCCAATGAGTCAACGGTAATTTTTTTTGCCTTTTGTATGTTAAAAGTTTCTGTTGGCTTTCCTTTTTGATAAAACATCACTAATGCCATGCTAAAAGGTTTACCATATTTATCGGTCACCTTTATATTTACTTTGGTGTTTTGAGCAGCCGCTTTCTGTGTGGTGCTGAATAATAAAATCAATAAAACGAGCTGTACAATTTTCCTCATAATCTTTCTTAGGGTTGCAAAAGTAAGGTTTAAGGAAAAATAATAATTGATTTGAATTTTAAACCCGATTATAATTACATAAGCGGTTACAAAGTGGAGAATAGCGGGGTCGAACCGCTGACCTCTTGCATGCCATGCAAGCGCTCTACCAACTGAGCTAATTCCCCAAATAAAATATTAGCTCAAATGTAAAAGAGCAACGAATTTTCATTGCTCTTTTAAGACTATATTTTAGATTAAATTTTCTCCGACACCATCTATCCAATCTTTCACAGCTGCAGTTGTTACTGATTTTGGACGCTCTAATGGGAAGCCTAATGCTCTGTCCCAAGTTAAGCTCGCTAATACACCTAGTGCACGACTTACTGCAAATAATACTGTATAAAATTCATATTCAACAATACCATAGTGTACTAATAATGCTCCACTGTGTGCGTCCACATTAGGCCAAGGATTTTTTACTTTTCCTAAAGACTCTAAAATTGGCGGAACAGTTTCATAAATATTCCAAACGGTGTTTACTAATTTATCATCAGGTAAATGTTTTTTACCAAATGTCATTTGTGCGGTAAAACGAGGATCCGTTTTTCTTAATACCGCGTGACCATAACCTGGTACTACTTTTCCTGAAGCCAATGTTTTTTGAACATAATCTACAATTTGCTCTTTAGTTGGACTATCAGAACCAATTGCTTCTTGCATTTCAAAAATCCATTTGATGACTTCTTGATTTGCAAGTCCATGTAAAGGACCAGCTAATCCATTCATACCTGCAGCATAACTTAAATAAGGATCGCTCAATGCAGAACCAACTAAGTGCGTTGTATGTGCTGATACATTACCACCTTCATGGTCAGCATGAATGGTCATATATAAACGCATTAATTCTTTTGTGCTTTCATCCTCAAAGCCCATCATGTAAGCAAGGTTACCTGCCCAGTCTAACAATCCATTTGGATGAATATGTTCGTTATTCTTATATTTTCTACGGTATATATAAGCAGCAATTCTTGGTAATCTTGCGATTAAATCCATCGAGTCATCATAAGTATACTGCCAATAATCTTTCTTATTCATTCCTTTAGCATACTCAGCTGAAAATTTACTTTCAGTTTGTAATGCCATTACCGCAGCAACATACATAGTCATAGGGTGAGCACCAATAGGGAAGGCATCAATGACATCAAATACATGCGAAGGCACATGGCTTCTTCTTTGCCAATTATTAGTTATCTCCTTTACATCCTCATTTGTAGGTATTTCACCAACCAACATTAAATAAAACAAACCTTCTGGCAAGGGTTCATCACCTTTTGGAGCTTTTGGTAATTTGTCTTGCAACTCTGGAATAGAAAATCCGCGAAAACGAATTCCTTCTTGCGCATCTAACAAACTAGTTTCAGTAACTAAGCCAGTGATACCTCTCATCCCCTGATATACTTGAGCTAAGGTTACATCACCAATTTTCTTTTCACCGTGTGTTTTAATGATTTCTTTTATTTCAGTTGCCGCAGCAGTTGCTTTTACGCTGAATAGATCCTTAATCGCTTCCATAAATACCACTTTAGTTTATGATGATTGTCATTTTTAAAATGACGCGTAAAGTTAACTAAAATTGAGTTATTTAGGTGCTTTTTTGTACAAATAATAAACCACACATAAAAAAAACATATTAGGTATCCAAGCAGCCAATAACGGTGGTAAATTCCCCTTTGTTGAAAAGATAGTTGAGAAGCGATCGGTGATAATAAACAGTGCTGCAATAATAAACCCAAGCGCCAAATGTGAGCCACTTCCTCCACGCACTTTTTTTCCGGCAACGATGGCGCCAATTAAGGTTAACAATAAAACGGATACCGGTGAAGCATCACGACGATAGCGCTCAATTTTTAATTCATTGAGGCCCTCCGCCCCCCTTAATTCCTCCAATTTGATTTGTTGTATAAGTTGAGGTGTGGTCAGTTTGTCCTTTGTATATCTATCCTTTTTGATATCAACAGGCTTAAATGGATAGTTTTTTCTAAGTTCAACCGCAGCGGTTACAACTTCCTTATCATTCAAAACATTTCGTTCTATGACTTCCACTAAACGCCAATTTTTAGTTGCCGTATCCCATTGGATATTTTCTGCTCTTAAATTATAAACTACTTTACCTTTTTCAACCTTATAAGCAAAAAAACTATTGCCCCTATTATTTGAGGTATCATAATTATAAATACCTGCATAAGTAAAAGAATCAATCCTGAAATAAATATCGGATGAAGTAGCTAATAGCGCATTATAAGTAGAATTGGCGTCAATATAAGCGGCCTCAAAACTACCTCTGACCTTTTCAGCCTTAGGAATTATCCATTGATTTGAAACCCATAATAAGGAACCTAATAATAAACCACCTATCCAATAGGGCCTTAACCATCTATTATAAGTTGTGCCGCTGGCAATAATGGCTACAATTTCGGTTTGACCAGCCATTTTTGAGGTAAAAAAAATAACAGCAATAAAAACAAACAAGGGAAATAACAAAGCAATAATATGTGGTATGAAACCTATATAATAATGCGTAAAAATTTCAGTTGCTGATAATCCAGTCCTAACAAAATCGTCTGTTTTTTCACTAATATCTATAACAACTGCAATGACTGCAAATAAAAAAATGGAGAAGAAAAATACTCTCAAAAACTTTTTTAATATGTACCAATCTAATTTTTTCACTCAGTTTTATTTACAAGCGCGTTTTAATTTGTTCAATCATAGATACTTTCCAACTTCTATAATCCCCTGCTACGATATGTTTTCTTGCTTCCCCCACTAACCACAAATAAAAAGATAAATTTTGAATGCTCGCTAATTGCAATCCCAAAATCTCGTCAGCAATAAATAAATGACGCATATAAGATTTGGTATAATATTGACTTAATTCATTAGGAATACCTGGATCTAATGGCGTAAAATCTTTCTCCCACTTTTTATTCTTAATATTAATCACACCTTGAGAAGTAAAAATCATACCATTTCGACCGTTGCGTGTTGGCATGACGCAGTCAAACATATCGACTCCCAAATCAATAGCTTCTAAAATATTCCAAGGCGTTCCAACACCCATTAAATACCTAGGTTTATTTTCAGGTAAATTTTCACAACAAAGTGCAGTGAATTCATACATTTCAGCTTCCGTTTCACCAACACTTAATCCTCCAATTGCATTTCCTACTGCATTTTTTGAACTGATATAATCGCAGGATGCTTTTCTTAAATCCTTATACATACCACCTTGTACAATGGGAAATAAATTTTGAGTATATCCATATAAATCAGGAGTTTCAGCCAATCGATTTACACATTTATCTAGCCATACATGTGTCAAATCCATGCTTTTTCGAACATACTCATATTCACTAGGTATAGGTGGACATTCATCAAATGCCATGATAATATCAGCTCCAATACTTCGCTGAATATCCATTACTTTTTCGGGACTAAATAAATGTTTACTTCCGTCAATATGAGATTGAAAAACAACACCTTCGGGCTTAATTTTTCGATTATTCGCCAAAGAAAATACCTGATATCCCCCACTGTCAGTTAAAATAGGTCGATCCCACCCAATAAATTTATGGAGACCACCAGCCGCTTCTAATACTTCAGTGCCTGGTCTTAAATATAAATGATAGGTATTACCCAAAATGATTTGTGCATTGACGTCCTGTTTAAGCTGCTGCTGTGTAACCGCTTTTACGGAGCCAATTGTCCCAACAGGCATAAAAATGGGGGTCTGAATAATGCCATGGTCGGTGGTTATCGTACCCGCACGAGATGACCCCTCAGTACCCTTAAATTGTAAATCAAATGCTAATGCAGCCATGTCGCAAAGGTAAGGTCAAATAGTATTACTTTTGTAGTATGATAACTAACCTACCCGTATCTTCTATTTTAATAGGTGCATTCGCATGCGTTATAGCAATACAGCTGTTTTACTATCTATTCTTTTTCTTAAGATTAGCCATTTATAAAACCCCTAAAAAAGCCGTACACATGGAGCACCCAGTGTCGGTGATAATTTGTGCAAGAGACGAAGCGAATAATATAGTAACCAACCTCCCAGGTGTGTTGGTGCAACAATATAGTACCACACATGAAATTGTATTGGTAAATGACAATTCGGAAGACGAATCAAAATACTTATTAGAAGAATTTAGAAAGTCATTCAAAAATTTGAATGTTGTTTCCTTAACACAGGAAGCTAAAATGATTAATGGTAAAAAGTTCCCGCTATCCATTGGAATCAAGTCGGCAAAATATGAAACATTACTTTTAACAGATGCTGATTGCGTTCCTAGTAGCGAGCATTGGATGCGATTAATGCAAGACGGATATGGCGATAATACCGAAATTGTACTTGGTTATGGTGCATATAAAAAGAAGCCTGGAATATTAAATAAACTCATTCGCTTTGAAACTTTCCAAACTGCTTTACAATATTTATCCTATGCTTTAGCAGGTTTGCCTTATATGGGTGTTGGCCGAAACTTATCCTATAAAAAGGATGTTTTTATCCGCAATAAAGGTTTCTCCTCCATTAATCAAATGCCAAGTGGTGATGATGATTTATTTATTAACCAAGTGGCTAATAGTAAAAATACAGCCATTGTTATTGACAAAGATGCACATACTTTAAGTGAACCAAAAACCACTTTCAATGATTGGATGAATCAAAAATACAGGCATTATACAACTAGTAAATACTATAAAGCAAAGCACTCCATTTTATTAGGGCTTTTCGCGATTAGCCAATTTCTTATATACCCCTTATTAATAACAGCCCTAATACTTACAAATGAATATATTTTAATTGCAAGCATTTGGGGTGCCCGTTTTTTAATTCAAGGAATTGTTTTAAGAAGTACCATGAAAAAATTAAACGAATTAGATTTATGGCCTTGGTATTTATTTTTTGACTTATGGTCCATATTTTATTACTTATTTACTTTACCTAGCGTATGGAAAGCACCGAACAAAAACTGGAGTTAATTACCAAATACTTTGACGACTTTACGCCCATTCAACTAGCTCAACTTTCAGGTTTGGATGCTGCTTATAAGGAATGGAATAGTCAAATTAATGTTATCTCTAGAAAAGATATTGATGCATTGTATTTGCATCATGTATTACACTCCTTAAGCATAGCAGCAATTGCTGAATGGGAAAAAGGAACGCAGGTAATTGATATTGGTTGCGGAGGTGGTTTCCCTTGTGTACCAATGGCTATATTTTACCCTGAGGTTCAATTTTTGGCTGTTGATAGTATTGCCAAAAAATTAAAAGTAGTTGATGCTGTTTGTGAAATAGTAGGCATTAAAAATATTAAAACACAGCATACTCGTGTTGAAGACATAAAGAATAAAAAATTTGATTATGCTATTAGTCGTGCAGTAGCTCCTTTAAAAGATTTATGGCGCTGGGCAGGTCCTATTATCAATAAAAAACCAAACCAGCCTAATGGGTTAATTTGTTTAAAAGGCGGTGACTTACATCAAGAAATTTTTGAAAGTGGTGTGCGACCAAAAATGATGTCAATTTATGATATTTTTCAAGAGGACTATTTTAAAGAAAAATATATTATTCAAGTTAAGAAATAAAAAAAGCGACTAATCATTTAGTCGCTTTTTTTTATGGAGGCTCAAGTGAAACAATAATTTAATCTGGAATCACTAATTTATTATTACTTCGGTTGATATCTGGCAATCGATAACTCGGATCAATTTCAATTGATTTTAAGGCACTTAATGGCTTAGTTGTTTCAAAGGTTATAGTTGGTTGTACCCATTTATATTCAGGATGAACAATTCTGTTATCCTTACCTTCAGCAACTTTTCCAGAAAGCATTAAGTCCATTGGGATATAATGCAACTCAGTTGTACCGTCTTTATAGGTAATTAATACATCCAATGGAGCTGGCATTTTTCCCAATCTTTGAATACTAATAATGGCTTTATTATTAGCGGCTTGAATATCATTCAAAGCATAGTCAATTGTTTTTGTGCTATTCATCCAATATTCCTTTAACCATGCTAATTGAATGCCACTAGTTTTTTCAGCAACACGAATAAAATCATTTGCATTTGGATGTTTAAATTTCCAGGTATTATAATAGTCAATCAATACTTTATCACGTAACGAATCACCAATTACATAACCTAATAAACCTAAAAAAGTAGCTCCTTTACTATATGCAGCGCTACTATAAGCGTAGTTGGTATTAAAATGATCAGCATGCGTACTCATTGGTTCCTCTAAAGTGCTTTTAGCTAAAGTTAAATAACCACCATAGTTCCCAAACTGAATAGCCGGTAACATGTTTTTTGTTTTTTCATTGTTTGCAATAATTTGTTGCTTCGCTGCTTCTGTCAAATAGGGTGATGTGTAGGCTATGTTTTGTTCATACCAATAAGTAATATCATCCTCGGCATAACTGGCAAATCCTTCATCCATCCAAGCATATAAACTTTCGTTGGAACCTAATACATGTTGATACCAGTTATGCATCCACTCATGAAATACTGTTCCTATACCAGGACCTTTAAGTAGCGTAGCCATTGCATACTCCATGCCGCCATCACCTCCTTGAATAAATGAATATTGAGGATAAGGATAAGCTCCATATTTTTTCTCGATATAAGGCAAGGCTTTTTCAGCTGCCCACAAAACATTAGCCCAAGCACTATCTGCAGCTCCATTTTTTTGTTTATAATACACGTGCAATGTCAAACCTTTGCGAACTTCTTTAGACAAATGTTTAAATTGATCATCTGCCGCCCAAACAAAATCATGGATATTATTTCCTTTGAAAATCCAGGTTTTATTTCCGGATGCATCTGCTAAAGCATTAGGATTTTCATGTACGCCAGTACCCCCAATAGTATAATTTTTGGGCAAATTAATGCTTACATTATAATTACCCCATACCCCATAAAACTCCCTAGCAATATAAGGATTAGTGCTCCATCCTTGATAATCATATTCCACCATTTTAGGATACCACTGACTCATTGAGTATCGAATTCCTTCGTTATTATCTCTGCCTGAACGACGAATTTGTGTTGGAACCTGCGCCTCAAAATTCAAACTCATTTTCACACTACTATGCGGCGCAATTGGTTTTGATAATTGTACTTCCAAAATTGTTTCATGCTCAATTAATTTTTGAGTAACACCATTAATAGTTAGCTTGCTTACCTTTTGAATCCCCATTTCAGTTTGACTTAAATTTTGTATACGATCTTTCACACGTGCATCCCAATCTTGACGATCATTTTGTCCAACTAAACTCATATTTGATGCTGAAGTAATTGGAGCTCCTCTTCTTACACTTAAAAATGTTTTACCTAATTCACGACTTCGAATATCCATTGCAGAGTTAGGCTGAAAAGCATTCCAGTACATATGAAAATATACTTTGTGTAAAGTATCCGGTGAATTGTTATCATATGTGACTTCCTCCACTCCTTTCATTGTATTGGTATTCACATCCAAACTCACTTTAATATTATAATTAACATGTTGTTGCCAACGATCGGCCTGCGCATAACTATTCAATGACAACATCAAACAAAAAGCAACTACCGTTAATAATTTATTTTTCATAAACTTAATTTAAGCGTTCAATTTAGTAAAAATTAGGGAGCAAGCCAACTGTGTTGGATGATTGGTTATTGTTTACCTTCTACAACAATTACAATTTCACCCTTTACTTGCTTATTAGAAAAATGTAATATTAAATTATCTAATGTATTCGTGATATTTTCCTCAAACAATTTGGTGAGTTCTCGACTTACTGCCGCTTGCCTATCGCCCCCAAAATAAGTAGCAAATAATTCAAGCGTTTTTACTAAACGCATTGGACTCTCATAAAAAACCATAGTTCGCTCTTCATTCGCTAATTTTTCCATCAAAGTTTTTCGCCCCTTTTTTAGCGGAATAAACCCTTCGAAACAAAAACTATTTGTTGGAATTCCACTATTTACCAATGCTGGCACAAATGCAGTTGCTCCTGGCAAACTTGTAACCGTTACTCCTGCTTGCTTACATGCACGTACTAATAAAAATGCGGGGTCTGAAATTCCGGGTGTGCCGGCATCAGTTATTAATGCAATTTTTTTTCCTGCTTGTAATTGTTGTACCAAATGATCAACCACTTTATGCTCATTATGTTGATGATAAGGAGTCAGTGGTTTTAAAATATTATAGTGTTGTAAAAGCTTGGAAGAAGTACGCGTGTCTTCACATAAAATAAAATCCACCTCTTTTAATATATCCACTGCCCTAAAGGTGAAATCTTTTAAATTTCCTATCGGGGTGGGTACTAAATACAACATATTATAAATGGATAATTTAGCGTCTAAGCTTTTACGAATTCAATTTCGAAGTATTCCATTACTGCGTTTGCTAATAATTTTTTACTTGCGTCTTCAGCAACAGCTTTTGCATCAGCTTCATTTGCAGCCTCAATTTGTAAAGTAATATGTTTGCCTACTCTTACATCCTGCACTCCATTCATTCCTAAATTATGTAAACCGCCCAAAACGGCTTTACCTTGAGGATCCAATAAGTCTTTTAATGGCATTACTTTAACTTGTACTTGAAATAACATAGGATTAATTCTTATTTAGTGATGGTTTTCTTATAAATCAAAGATACTAAGCAATAGCCAATAAAGCCAAATGGAATGGCTAACCATTTAAAAAATACAGCTGACACGGCTATTTCCAAAGCCACCAAAACGAGTGGCAGTATTAAATTTTTCTTATTTCCAAGGCCTTTCAACGCTAACATGGGCGCTTTCATTACCATTAAAAAAGAAACTAACAAAATATAGACATACCAAAAAACAGGGCTTAAAATGAATTTTGAAAAAATATTTGCCTGGGCTTGCCAATATATTAAAGGAAATGCTGCAGTTAATATGCCTATCATTGGAATGGGTACCCCTTTAAAATAAGTTGTTTGCTCACTATCAATATTAAACCTTGCTAAACGATAGGCACCCGCCATAGGAATAATAAAAGCCGCATATACCCATATGGAATTTTGAGAAAGTGCGTTTACGTCATTTGCTAATGACAATCTTAAAAATTGAACTACAATAAATGCTGGAGCTACTCCAAAACTTACTACATCGGCTAATGAGTCTAATTGCAAACCCATAGGTGAGGATACTTTTAATAACCTTGCAGCGAACCCATCAAGGAAATCCATTAATCCCGCTAATCCAATAAATAAACTTGCATAAAAAATGGACTC
>Ga0078894_10000871_pt1 | contig 21676 bp, 17 predicted proteins | sample LauGreSu1BDMLBSD_2_FD_67506 | JGI IMG/M metagenome (GOLD analysis project Ga0078894, IMG submission 67506) | Freshwater lake microbial communities from Lake Michigan, USA - Su13.BD.MLB.SD (version 4) (version 4) | ecosystem: Environmental > Aquatic > Freshwater > Lake | place: Lake Michigan... | reverse complement strand
CTATTAAAACTCTCAGCATGGTCTTTAGAGAAAGTCCCCATCATATTTTCTTGTATGACCATATTCCTTTCTTTCCCAGATAATCCCTTAAGATTGCCAAGTAATTCATTAGTTTCATTCAATTTCTTTATCTCATCATCCTTGTCTTTTAAGAGATCATAATTTAAACCCATATTTTTCGATTTCATGTAATTTTCTATATCTTTTTCTTTATACTCGCCTGAAAGGATTTTATCGACAATCTTCTTTTTTTCTCCTCCTCCAAAAAGACCTTTACTCAGATTATATTTATCTAAACCCTGTTCATCTTTAAGGAAAGTTTTTAAATTGTTAAAATTCTCTTTTTGTTCATCACTTAAATCAAGGTATTTTATACCATAACTTTCACCCTCTTTTGTTTTTTCTAAATCTTCTTTAGTGATCTTCCCCGACATAACTCCTAAAGCTACAACCCTTTTATCTAGTCGACCATTAAAAGATAAAGACTCTAAAAGCTCTTTGTTTTCTTCAAACCTTTTCCTAGCATCTTCTGTTTTAAAATCTTTAATTTTTACATCAAATTCAGATATGTCATTTCTAAAATTTTGCTCTTTCTTTAATTTATTAAATAGTTTTTTTTCACTATCTTCATCTTTTAAAGCATCTTCAATACTTTGATCTTTCAAAGTATTCTTCAACATATCTTCAAAATCAAACCGATCAAATTTTTGTTTTAGAGTATGGAGTTTATCTAAATCCTCAGAAGAAATGTCTTTAAAATCTTCTCCTAAACTATCTTTTAGGGTTTTCAATTTATTAAATTTCTCAATAGCTTTATAGGTCTCATCTCTTTTATCACCATAAAGGTCTTGCTCTGTAAGACCTTTACTCTCTAAGAATTTTTTTCTTTCTTCACTAGACTCTCCCAGTCTGCTGGAGTCTCGAATTTCTCTAAATTGTTTTACAATACTATCTTTAATAGATGAGAACCATCCTTTTTTACCTTCGTTCTGTACTTGTGCTACTTCTAAGGTATCTGCTAATTCATTAGTAAATTGTGCAGCAACCGATATGTCTTCAAGTGAATCTTCGTTATTTAAGTCTCTCCTCATTTCATCAATGACTGATTTTGGGAGAATTTCTAATAGGGTTTTAATATTTCCAAAAACTGCATCTGGATTTCTTTCTCTTTCAACATTATAATATGCGTTTCTCAGATCATCAGGATTTGTATATTCAAAATCATCATCGGATACTCCAATATCCGTTTTTTCTAAAAGTTCTTTTAAAGCTATTTTATCTTTTTGTTGAAGGTTTTCCTTAAAGAAATTTTTAATGCTATCTATATTATTAGCTCTACTTTCGGAATGGAAAGATATATTCTGTCTTGTTAGTTCTTCCGCCTCTTCAGCTCTCTTTTTTTCTATCTCTTCCTCTTTAGCTCGATCTTCAAATACTCCGTCTGTTACTCTATTGGCTTCTTCAGTTGATACTCCTAAATTTTCAAATACAGGTACAATTTTTCCACCAAGAATCTCTTTACTCACTTCTTTTATCTCAGCTTCTTGTTCTTCTTCACTCAAGTCTTTTATTTCGGTAGCTTTATTATCTATTACTGTTTCAGCTTCTTTATCTTTTTGTTCGACAATCGATTGAGGTGATCCTTCAGCTGGAGCTTCTGTTGTAGGAGCAGTGGTAGGTTTAGTTTCATCCGTAATCCCATCACCCTCTGTTTTTTTGCCCTTTCCTTTTTCAGACTCTTTAATTATTGCTTCTAGGTAAGGTTGTAATAATTTTTTAGAATCTTCATGGTAAGGGTCGTTTGGATCAGCCGCGTGATTTAATACCGTACTTACAGCAACCTGTTTTTGAGCGTTAGGGTTGTCTTTTAATGCTGGGTTTTTTAGTTTTTGGTTTTTTAGTTCCGTAGTCATATACTGTTTGAGAGCAAGATTCCCATAACTTTGATTTTTAGCAGCCTCTGCAACATTCTCAGGTATTCCAGTTCCCTTATTTTGTTGTTCTTTTTTTTCTCGGTATTCATCACCTTTGGCTCTAGATTTAGCTTTTTCTTGTTCTTTTCTAGATAGATTTCCTTTTTGTTTTTCTTTAAAACTAGACCTAGATGCCTCTTTAATAAGAGGTAAAGCATATTCTCTAATCTCAGGATTGACATAGGCTAGTTTAATGATCCCTTTAATAGCTTCTTGTTTATTACTAGCTTGTTCTAATACTTTTACTAAATCTTTTCTTAAATTAGGATTCTGATAAGCAATTTTGATAAGAGAGTTTTTAATATCGTTCATTTAGACCTTCCATTTACATCTTGTATTATTTATACAAGATAAAATATAGAAAATCTATTTAAGTAATTTAAGGATGTCTCTTCTTAATTGAGGATTCTCATAAGCAAGTTTAATTAGACTATTTCTATTTGGGATTACATCAAAAGATGCTTTCTTAGAAGATTTCTTGCTTTCATTTAACATCTTACCTAACTCACCAACACACTTTAACATCCCATTAAACTTCTCTTCATCAAATTTACCATCTTTAGTAAATTCTTTAAAAATCTCAACTACTTGAGGATCAACTGTTAAAGCATTCTCAAATTTTTCTTTTACTATTCTATCAATTTCTTTGCCTTGATCTTTATTCTCAGCACCCTTCTTATTTATTTTATTTTTAAGACCTTCCCATGTCTTAACTGCCCAATTATGATCCTTATCCGAAGAGTCACTGACTTTTTTCTTTAAAGTTTTAAAAGTAATTGTAGTGCCTTCAGTTGTCTTGAATTTTTCATTCTTGAATTTACTTTCTAGGCTTTCATTTTCTTTCCTTATTTTACCCATTGCTTCCAGTAAAACTTTAGCATCACTCGCTGGTATGACAGGAGTATCATCTTCTACTTTCATAGGTCTTTTTTTAGGTCTTTTTTTAGGTTTAGGTTTAGGTTTATTCCTTGTCCTTGATCTCAGTCGTCTGTCATCATCATCATCATCTTCTTCTTCTTCTTCTTCTTCATCCCTAGAAGGTTTATTCTTTGATGGTTTTTTCCCAGCTTCTTCTATAAGTTTTTCTTGTAATCGAGATAGAGCTTCTGGGGTTAGATTTACAACATATTTTTCTAATTCCTCTTTTGTTTTTACACCTGCTAATTGATTAAGGTCAGGTTCTCTGTTGCCAAATAATTCTGATTCAAAATCATAATCTTCTTCAACAGGAGGAGTCTCTTCTTTCTTTTCTTCTTTAACTTCTTCTACGCCTTCCATATTATGTCTTAAGTCTTTTAATTTATCTGTAGCCCAGCTATCCCCTTCTTCCTCCATGTCTAACATTTCTTTAACTGTGACTCTTTTTCCATCTGGAGTTTTAAATTTTTTACCCTTTGTTTCTATCAATAATGATTTTTGGCGAGTATATTTACTAGCCATATAATCTTCTTTTTTTTCTTCCAGTATTTTTTTTGCTCTTTTTCTATCCTCATTGTCTGAATCTTCATTTTCAGAAATTTTCAATAACTCATCTATTGTTAAATCATCCCCTAATAAATCATCATCAAACTTCTCATCCTTATAAAATTCTTTCATACCTGTAATGGCAGCATCTGCTTTACCTATTTCTTTATACTTATGCTCGCTTTCTATTTTTTTAGACACTTCCTCTTTCTTTTCGTTGAATTTTTTTATCAAAGCATCTCTTTTAACTCCTTCAGGAGTTTCCTTAAACTTTCGATAAACTTTATAAGAAAGAGCAGCGCCTGCTGCAAGAGCAAAAGGACTTAGAACAACTGCTTTACCAATACCTAAAGCTAAACCCCCAATAGAACTTAAGATACCTCCTCCAGCTGCGGCAACTCCTGCCGCACCACCACCTGCACCAACAAAACTAGCTGCTATTTGACCCAGGATACCTGCCCCCACAGCTGTACCTGCTGTACCTAAATTACTAGGAATTTCTGGTGGTTTAACCAAATCAGCTAATTTAGATAACCCCAATTCGTCAAATGTTTGACTTAATGCTCTTCTCAAACCTTTCCCTAGTAAACCTTCAGATGCTTTCTTATATTCCTCATCAACTAATCCTGTAGCTTCTTTTATCTTTTCACGATAAGCTTCTTCCTGAGCTGGTCTTAATTTCTGATCTAAATACTCTTCAAAAGCAGCTCTATCTTTAGGGTTAGTTATATCCTTGCCACTACTTTTAAACTTTGCTATTTCCCCTTCTACATCTTTCTGTAATTTCTTAGCAATATTATGCTCTACTTTTGTATCTTCTTTTTTAGCAGTATCCGATTTCTTATATTCGTCAGTGACTTTTTTAACAATACTTTGTGCCCAGATTTTATCTTGACCCGCTAATTCCAATACACGATCAAAACCAATTAAATTACTTGTTTCAGGATTCTTCCATTTACGGTCTTTTGCAAATTCTTTTAACTTATTACTATCATCAGCAACTACTATTCTAATTGCTGATGCCCTTAAATCAGGATTTACATATGCGACTCTAATTAGCTTCTTATCGATAGCACTCAAGGGTCGTGCTAAGACAATTTGCTTATCTTCATCTATTGTGCCTCTATAAGTCATTTTTTTATATCCTTTACTTTACTAAATCTTTAGCAAGTTCTATTGGATAGCTTTCTAATATCATCTTAGCATAAGGACAATTTACTTCTTTTAAATGAGTCTCTAAAAAGGGTATATGGTCCCTATTCTTGCTATATAAATTACAAGCTACCTCACCTGCTTTTAAAGTCATATCATTTATCGCTTTTAAACAAGCCTTTACTAAATTAGGTTTAAAACCTAATACTCCTTCATAGAGTTTAACAGGCTTGTCAAACATCACACACCCTCTTAAAAGAGCTTGTGAATAAGGACAATTCGCTGACTTTGCACGATACTTAAAAAAAGTACCTGCCTCAGGATGCTTTAATTCAAGCCCCCTAGATATATTTGTCATGTGTCTTTCTAATTTCTTAGTCGCTGTAGATACATCATTCTGTATGCCTTTTGTAAAGCCATACATCCCTTCTGCAGCTACTCGACTAATCATTACTTCTCTAGCTAATCTATTCATTTACTTATGTCCCCCATAGTAAAAATATGAAGCTAAATCTCCTAATATCTGATGAGCATGAGCTATCTTACTCTCTACCCAATCTTCCATAGGCATACCACTTTGTATTTTTTGACTTAACACACCCAACATATCTTGCATTTCACTAATATGTTGTACTGACATATAATTACCATCTACATCAGCCATATTTTCACTAGCAAATCTCATACCCCTAGCTTTTGATCTACATTCTAATGCTTTAGATTGTAATGCTGTTACTTTATCTCTTACTATACGATCAGCTTCGTATAAAGCAGAGATACCATTTCTTACAGCTTGTGCTAAACTTTCAGGTAATACACCATGTTGATCTAATGTATCTACATCCTGTGAAGCTAATGCTTCTTCTAATATAGATGCCATTTCTTCACATTCATCAGCTTTTGTTAATAACTGATCCATTGTCATATCATAATCTAAACTACCAAGTAATTCATCAGCTAATTTACCTTCTTTACTTGCTGTTAAATATCTGTTCTTTAATCTAGCTATTCTCTTAGATGCTGATTTTAATTTACCTTCATTCACATCTTCAATTTTACCCTTATACTTATTCCATTCCTTTTTACCTTCAGGACTCATATTTACAGTAGGGTCTACTGTCTCATCTGTTGTCCATCGACCATATAATTCTTCTGATTCCATTTCTGAACCTTCAAATTCAGAACTATATAAATCAGCACCGTAATCATGTCTCATCATTAAAGGTTGGGTTAAACTAGCTCTTCTGCGATTGTAATTTCTCATTTTATTTTTCTCCTTTGTTCAGCTTCTTGACTCGCCGATTCAAAGTCTTCAAAGATGTATGGGTTTCTTTTATATATAACTCCTATATCACTTATTTTCATAAATAAAATAAATTTTATAAAGGAGCTAAAGTGGATGATGTTTTCTACATCATCTCGACTTTTTGCATCTAAAACTAACCAAAATTCTTTATTTAAGTTAATTTTATTCCTCTGTGGCTTAGAAAATAAACCACAGATAGACACTAGAATCGTCTCTTTCGTAAGGAAGCCATAATCTGACGACCTTCAGGAGAAATCTCATTATCAACCATTAAAGCTGACCTACGAATTAAATAGCCATTGTATTTTTCATACCACTTACTATAAAATTCTTTAGCATCTATTACTCTAACTGTTTCTTCTGGATCAGGTATATTAGAATCAGCTACATATACATCTAAACCACCACCTTCTCTTTCTACAACATCAAACACTAATGAAGCATGACTCCATTCACGACCTTCAGGATTCCAACCTATTAATACAGGTTTACCTGCATCAGTCCATTCTTTTAATTGCTTTACTGTTGATGGAGTAACTAAAGTACCTCTACATCCATAATGTTGTACACAAGCTAATACAGATTCCCATGAAGCACCTGTCATTGGTCTTGCACCTATGACTTCATTTACTTCATCTTCATTGCATTTTACACCTAAAGCATTTAATGCCATAGCTGTTGATGCTGCTACACATGAAAATTGTGTTCTTTGACGAATAGGGTTTACATTTGCTTTTGCAATCCTACGATTGAAAGTATACATTCCGAGTCTCCTTGTTTTTTATATCTTTCTATACAAGAATTATTAAAACACTATTGACATAATATAATGCTGTGTGTATAATACAAACACACTAACTATGAAAGGTTTTACTTATGAAACTGACAAATCGTATAGCAGTCGAACTGTTTGCTATCGGTAGTAAAAATGACTACCCCTTTATTAGAGATACTCTATTCCCCGAATTAACAAAAGAATGTGGTATCCCTTTTATCCTTAATGGCTTTATGTCCCTTGAAAAAAAAGAAAACACTAAACCCCCAGCTTCAACAGGTGCACTCTTTATATATACAGATGCTCCTAAACTCCCACTCTCTATAAATAAAATGGTAGCTGATCAAGTTGCTAAACTTAATATTCCTGCTATCTTTTCTACATCTAAAGATGCATCTGAAATTAAAACTCATATATATGATTCTATTCCACCTTTTTCTGTATATTGTGAAACAGCTAAACTTTTGAAAAAAGATGCTTTACCAAGAGTTTTTTCTTTTCAAGAATTTCTAAACCTTATCTTAGAAGATAAGGATAGGACTTTAGATTTTTTCCCTTGTGAAGAAATTTATAGTAGTAAAATTCATTCAGATACTCTCTTTGCTTTTATTCAACAAAAAGTTGATGCTCTCTGCACTAAAGAGTTAGTTCTTACTCCCCATTGTCTTTTGAATTATTTCAAAGATATTCCTTCTTTAATTTTAGAAGAGCCTGAAAATCCTTTTGTTATACAACTTGTTCAAAATTGGCTTTCCGCAGTAGTTAAACACTTTAAGGATAAAGATTTATCTTTCTTTTCAGATATGTATCTTCGCCATTTTGAAATACCTCTTTCTGAGATTTATAGAAATTATCTAATTTCTTTACTACCTAATCATAAAGAGGAAGACCCTATTTATACTTTAGATGTAGATGGTTTAAGTCTTAGTTATACTGATGGTATTTTTTTAAATATTAAAGAAATCTCTACTAACAATTTAACTACTGATGGTTCTTTCTCTATTGAGTCTACTCATCAGAATAAAATCTTTAATTTATCTCTAAAACCTTGACACAAATAACCGTATTTGATACAAATACACTAACAATGCGTACCCCCTTAAAAAAGGACAAGACATGAAAGAAATAGCAAATTTAATGCTAAAAGCAGCTACTGATACACAGTCTGCCTCTTCTCCACATAGAGTTATGCAACAGGTATTTAATAATATCCGAGAAGCAGAAGATCGTTTAAGAAAAGATGGCAAACTTAAAGTTTATGTTGTAGGTGGACATCACCCATTAATTAGAGATACTTGGTTGCCTCAAATGAGTGAAACAATCGGTATTGATTTTATAATGATAGGTCATAAGTTAGCATCAAAAAGAGCAGTAGGTTTTGTACCTGATTGTACTGAAATGGTGTGCTTAATGAAAGATATGGCAAGTCATGCTTTAAGGATTTGGGCAAAAAAAGAAGCTCAAAGATTAAACATTCCAATGATTGAAACTACACAAAAAGTTTTAAATGCTGTTGAGGATTTCAAAAATTGGTCAACTCGTATATTTGACATTGGTCAAGAACTGAAAAGCAAAAAAGCTCTTGAAATTCAACAGGCTTTAGAAAGGGGTGAGGAAGTGCCTGCACCTACTAAAACTAATGGTAATTACCTTTACTATGACACCTTTAAATCCCTTGTAGATAGTAATATCTACTCTTATTTTCCTTATCATTCTAATGATGATAAAGAGAATAGGGACTTTTGGTTTGATAAGATCAGACAAAATCTTGGTGATAACTATACTTACTATATTGATGAACTTGAAGAATATATGGATAAGTATCTTGCTGAAATCCGTAAAAAGTGTCCCTTACCTATTAAATCTAAATGGGTATATTCATACTTTGATGATAAGACCCTTGATCCAGAAAATCTTAAAAACTCATCAAGAGTCAATAATTCTTTTAAGGTTATCTTTAGTTCTCGTTTGCCTGATGAATTAAGAAAAGAAGTGGCTGATTTACTACATTTAATTCATGGTGAGGATACACCTATAATTAGTGTTGTATCTCATGTAGAAGAGACTGTTCCAGCTGTAGGAGAAATAGCTATTGAGACTCCTAAAGTTGACGAAGCTACTAAACCTATTGAGACTCCTAAAGTTGTTGAGACTCCTAAACCTATTGAGACCCCTAAACCTATTGAGACCCCTAAACCTATTGAGACCCCTAAAGATCAAGGTGAAAGAACAGTATCCTTTACTGATTTATCCCTAACCTTAAAGAAGGGGTCTCAAATTCTCTTAAAGCAAGTTAAAGCAAATAAACTTGATCTCACTCAATCACAGGATTTAGATATTTCTATTGATAAAGTTGAAGACGGTATCTTATACAATGTCTTAATTAAATATTAAACCTTCTTCTTTTTACGACCTTTAAAATATTGACTAGGTCTCATATGGCAATGTTCTGATTTAGGATTGATGCTCTTACAATAAATTGACCATGAAATTGCCCATGCCTTGCCTACATCATATCCTTTTTCTATAAAGAGTTTAGCTTTTTCTTCAACTTCTTTAGGTAGATTTTTAGCTTGTCTTTTAAGCATCGCTACACGAATCATTTGTAGCTTTTCTTGTTGTGTGAACATAGTAGTTAACCTTTATCTAATACTTTATACTACTACCTACACTATAAATAAATTATACCTTACGAGATTTCTTTCTCCACCCCCATCTATCATTCTTCATCTTATTCTCTCTATTATGTAAATCATATGCTGTATTCTTCTGTAAAGCATTTAATTTCATATTCCCCTCTACTGTTAAATCTCCTGTGTCTTTATCTTGTCTTCTTGATGTAAGACCTATTGTTTGGGGCATAAGTGATTTAATCAGTTTAGGGTCAATAGCATTAATAGAAATATCCCATACCATTTCTAATTCTACACCTTGACATACACTTAAAGGTTTACCGTCATAATCACAAGGTAGCTTTTGTCTAAATAGACTAATACCTGATCTTGTTTTTAATTCTAAGTCAAAGAACCATACGGGCATAGGTGCTTCAGGTCTATCAAATGCCATAGTAAAATATAAATGTAGATTCTTATCACCAAAGACAGCTCTACATTTATTCACAATACCCCATTCATGAATGAGGATATATAAGTCATTAGCTTCTACTAGACGACTGATAAATTCTCTTTCAATTTCAGTAAGGGGGATATACATGGATAGTACATTACCACCACCAAATAAATTAGTGTCTTGACTCATTTATTTACCTTTCTTGTGATATTCAAGATCTGATTCAATTTCTATAATGCAAGACTCATCTTTAAAGCAAGCATTAGAGCAATCGCCACAGACTTTAAATTTACTCTCTTCTCTTAATTTCTTTTTTTCAGGTGTTAAAGCACAGTACTCAATACAAGTTCTAATTTCTTCATGTGTAGGTGCTTTCTCTTGTGCATATAAGAAAGTTAAGCTTAGAATAGATAATGTAAATAGATATTTCATTTTTAATGACTCCTTTGTATAATATACTATACTATACCGATATAAATAAACAAAGGAGTTATAAAATGGCAATGATGAGAACAGGAGCACCTGCAACTGCTATTAATACTGAAACTATCAGAGGATACCAAGATGCTTTAGCTGGCAAAAATGAACCCCCCACAGATGCTACTGCACTTGAATTTTACAATAAAGGTCAATCTCTAGGTAAAGATGTAAAAGAAGGTAAAGCACAACCACCTGTATGGGCATAAACATATAATATATATCCATAGGAGGATATATATATGTTTGATTGGCTCGAAGACCTATTATCTACAATGTTTGTAAGTTCTACACACTATTCTTATCTAGTTTCTCGTGGTGTAGATGAAAATACAGGTATTATCTTTAATACCTATGACCCCAATAAAGTGAATATTACTATCCCTTGTCAGAGATTTGTAAGTTCTTTTGGTAGTAAAGGTGAAAGATTAAAGGATCACCTTATTATCCCTTTACATTGCCCTAGAAATAAACTTATAGGCTTTGAAGCTAGAACATGGGACTCAGAAGGTAATAAAAAAGTACACAAGTATATGCTAGATCGTAGTCAATGGCTACCTACTCTTATCAATGCCCATAAAGTAGTTGAAGGTTTATGGAATGGCGATGATGTTTATATAGTAGAAGGTGTATTTGATCTAGTAGCTTTACAAAAAGCAATTAAACCACCTCATGTAGTTTGCTCTACTATGAGAGCAGGTATGGATGAGAATACCTTTAAGCTATTTGAGAGGTTTTATACCCCTATGTCATCAATTTATATTTGTTATGATAATGATGAGACAGGTAAAGCTAAATCAGCTGATTTAGTGAGAAAATTAGCTAAGGTAGGTATAAGATCAGTAGAGTGTAAATATAGGGGTAAAGACCCTAATGATTTATGGACTAGGGAAGGTATTGAGGGTTTGAATAAATATTTTATGTAGTTGTCCTCTTATATGAGGAGATACATAGTTATGATTAGAAATAGAATAAGATATGCTTGTTACATAGCAATAAAGTCAACACCTATGGTAAGGGGTGCTAGTTTAGTAAGAAGAGATTTAAATATAAATACCCTTGAGGTATTTGGTAAATATATTGTTAAAACAGCAGGTTTTGGTGGTTTAGCATCTAAGATAAAGCAGTTATATGAAGCATTTCAAAAGATGCCTGAATATTGGACTAAGTTTAAAGAGATGTTAGGGATAACAGCTATAAACACATGGGAAGCTATAATAGAGTTTGATAAGAAATTTGGTGCTTTTTTAGAACTAGGTGAAAATCAATTAAAGAGTATGTTATCTAAACTAGATAAAGATTTTGATGCCGTTCACTTTTTTATTAAAGCATATAATGATATGCCTACCTTTACTAATGTTATACATTATGTAGTAGATAAATTACCTTTACCCGTTCAGAATATATTAAAGGGTATAGGTAAGAAAGTTAAACCTTTTGCACAGTTTCTAGATGATTTATTAAGTCGTAGTCATATTTTAAAAGCCTTGTCAGTACCTATTAAAGCATATATCTATTGGAAGATATGGACTACTGTAACAGAAATCTCTTGGGATATAATAGATATTGTAAGAGGTATGTTAGGTATGATCTCTTGGGAAGAGTTAATAGAATCTTTACCTGAATCCGGTGTGGGTTATCTATTATCTTTACTGATACCTGATTTGCCAGGCGGTATGATTCTTAAATCTTTAAAAATAGGTTGGAATATTTTATTACCTGCAGCCTTAGCTATGCAAATGTATTGGTTATATAAAAATAAATATGTAGATAGAGATTTAAAACCTATGGTGTAAGGTTTTGACCTCTTGGGATCATTGTAGCTAAAAAGGGAGTACCCGTTAATGGATTTATATCACTTCCACACATAATAGGACCTACGGAAGCACCTGGACTAGATAAGGTAATAGTTGTACCTCTTATAGCAACAGGACCTACTGATGAAATAGTTACACCAGCATTACCTGTAATAGTAGCTATACCTGCTAAAGCAGTTAAACTAACTACACCTACTGCAGCTGTAATATTAACCCCAGCAGGTGATATAATACTACTATTACCACTTGCTGTTTGAGTAATAGCACCTACACCTACTGTTTGTGTAATAGCACCCGTAGGTATTGTAGTAGTATCTGTTAAGTTTGCTAAAGCTGTGGTTAATTTAACACCTGCTGTATATGTTGTTTGGTCTACTATACCAGGACCACCTAAAATTTTAGTATCTCTAGGAGGCACTATAGGGTTAATAGAACTAAATGCTGAACTTTGACCCCCCATAACAGTTTGTTTCATTGTATTCGTCTTTATACTTACTGATTCACCACTGTTGATTGCAAAATCACTTTGTGTTGAAAAGGATAAAGAACTAGCATTTTTTAATTTAACCGTAGGGGCATCTAAATTGATAACAGAACTTGACTTTAAAGATATATTCCCTTTACCCTCTAACACAATACTATCCCCTTCACCATTTCCTTTAAATGTCCCTCCAGCAAACACATATATGCTATTCCTATTACTTCTTATGTCTAATGCACCATCACCATTTAAAGTAAATCCTGTACTCCCATATAGAATATTTGTATTACCTAAGATTTCTAATCCTAAACCACCTTCTACTTTTAATCTTGCCCCTACTGCTTCTTTTGCCCCTATATATCCCCTAAAAGCACCACCTTTAGTAAAACCTACATAACTAGGACTATCCTCACCTATAATAGGCTTTATTCTAAATAGTGTTGCTAAATGATTTTCTATATCTAGACCTGTAGCATCATCTATAATCCCTAAGTCGTTAGCATATAGGGGTTTACCATATAGGCTTTTACCACCTTCAGTAAAAGCATCATTACCTACCACAGTACCTAATACCCATTCTATATAAGGTGATTTATCTGATGCACCTCTATTTTCAGGTATACGGTCTATATCCATACCATCAGTTTGTTCTGTTACTGGTAATAATCCATCTGTGGTATGGTTTAGTTCTATACGATATTCAGTAGTAGCTTGGTTAAAGGTTTTTTGACCATCGGCATCATATCTTAATATTGCTTTACCACCATAGGAATTAAAATCTATTTCTGATGTAGACCTTAGATTTTCATCTATAAGGTTAGCTTTATACATTAAAGTATATGGGTCAATAGCTCTATTAAGAGTAGTATTTACATCTTGTTCAAATGCTGATTTACCATTTAAAGTAGTTTTTCTAAATAAGGGGTGTGGTTGATAAGTACCTCTTAAAGAATCAAAGGGTAATTCATCTTGAGTTATAGGAGACCCATCTGGTTTAACTTGAGTAGGTCCATCCCATAAACGACCATCTGAGATTAAGTCATAAGGGATAATACGGGCATCTCTTTGAACCATACCCCCATATATACGGGCGCCACCCATAGCATGGAATTGTTGTAAGGAACGGACAATAAGAGCTTGGTCTTGATCCCTTAATCTAATTTCATTAGCTCTTCTATTAGATAATAAAACACCTTCATCAAGAACTAAATCTGAGCCTTGAGATGAAGAAGCACCTATATTACCAGGTTCATAATGTCTCATTTTATGACGAATACGATTAGAAACCCCATCTAAATGTTTTCTATCTTTAGGGGTATTTAGGAGACCTTCCTCTTCATTAAAGGATTGGGTAGGAATCCATTCTTGACCTAGATAGTATGCTTTAGGGAGCCAGGATAGGATAGCAGGTCTTTTACTGCCTGCAGCACCTTTAGTATCAGTAGCAAACCAACCAACAACACACATATCACCGACTTCAGGGATAGCACCGAGAAAGTGTCTTGATCCGATGCTGGGGAATAGGAGTTCAACACCGTCATATATAGGTTCTTCAAATTCACCGTCAAGGACTTTAATCGTGCATCTAAGTTCTTCCCAGTTAATCATTTGAACTTTAGCTGTGCCTAAAGCGAGGGCAGACCAACCTTTGCTAGGGTTATTAGGTCTAAGAGTGCTATTATTGAGGTTGGCTTTCATTTGCCCTTCGTTTAGTTTCATCATTTTTCTTTTTTATCCTCAGTGAATAAGACATTTTTAGATGCATTATTTTCTAGTGCTTTTTTTTCTTTTTGGTCAATAGCATCTAGTGTGCTTGTGTATGTTTCTGTAATAGCTATGAACTTCTCATCAACACTAAGTACAGTATTTTTAATATTATCTACCGCACCTATAACTGTATCTACTATGTTTCTTAAAACTGCACCATTTTCTGTGGTATCAGAACCACGATAACTTGCTTGTTCTTGTTTCCATATTGTCCCTTTTTCTACCATCACATCATGTAGCTTCTGAGAGAAGGTATCCGGTTCTGATCCACTAAAGTCTAATTTAACATAAGGGGTATTATAAACATCTAGGTTTTCTAAATCTAAATCTGAATCATAGCCTCTACATTGACATACAGACCCACTATTTTTAACACCACCAGGAGCTATTTGGTTTAATGCTCTTGGGATATTCTCAGCAACAACAAATCTATTAGTATCCTCTTTACCATAGGGATCTGTTTCTTGATTACTAAGTATTCTGTTTGCAAAACCTGATATGAATGCTTCTTCAATAGCTTTCTGGTCATTATTTTCTGAATTTTGATTTACAACAATACCTGTGGAATTAATAATAATGTTTCTCTCTTCTGGGGACATCTGACTTAAAGAATTAGCTACTTCTTTTAATATACCCTTTACCGCACCTTCTTTTTCTGATGTCTCTTTGTCGTTTTTTAGTATCTTATAGATATTTTCGGATTGAGCTGAGGTAAAAACTCTAGTGTAGTCTTGTTGTAATAAAGACATATACCCACCACCTACTTTAAGATCTAGACCTCTTCCATAAGCCTGAAACCCATAAACCTCATACCCTTCTTCATCAGAGACAGGAAATACCATACTCTTTTTTGGCTTTCCTTTAATATACCCTTCAGGATCTTTAGCTGTTAGTGTTGAGTTAGGCTTATTTATAGGGGGGATTACTAATTCAGTTAATGCAAATATAGTTTTGGATAACTTTTGATACTCTACTTTAGTTGTATTAAATTCACCTTCATTCTGTTGTGTAATAGGTGTATTTATTACAAAATATTTGTTATGGTCTTTTTCAATAGCTTGCCATAAATTACCAGCAGCATATTCTAGTAATTCTTCTAAGGGGTTTGTAGTATCCGTAGTTCTTTTTTCAAAATCTTTTACATAAGTATTTTGTTTAAATAAAGCATCAGATGTTTGAATAACAGTTCTAACCTCAGCTTGTATATCCGTATTATTCAAGATTGAAGATGTTATAATTTTAGGAAATAGGGTATTACCATTAGGATTCTTTACATTTATTTTAAGTCCATTATTTATAAAGTCATAAATAAATTGTCTCTTAATGAGGTCTTTTGTTCCTGCTCTATATAGACCAGGAGGAAGACCTACCCATAACTCCCCTTTATCTTTTTTGTTTTTGATTGAAGTATTTTTTATTAAAATTTCATGTTCTTGGAAAGTAAGAGATGTTATTTCATTAGTTGGGATAACATCTACTTGATTTGTAAAAGAGTTTTTTACTTTGAGACCTGCTTGTGGGTATGCTTGGGTAAAAGTAACTAAATCACCATCAGTAGAAGTAGGGTCTGGAACTACCATATTGACTTTATTTCCGTTATATCTTTCTTCAGATATTTTTATAAGTCTTTCACCTACACTTTTTATCTCACCATTCTCATCACTAAAGTCAATTTCAGTAGAACCCTGCATTTTAGGGTCTGGATGGGAACAGCTGAAATATCTAAAGTAACCTGGCACATGGGGAGAGAAAGCATTTTTTCTATTAGAGAGTAATTCTAGGATATTAGCAGTACTTCCTATACCTGATGATACCTCATTAGATCTTTGTTTATTAATTCTTATAATGTTAATTAAATCTAATAAGGTTAGGGATGGGTTTGTACCTTGTGTAGGGTTTAAAAGAGTTTTTTCATATTCTTCACTATATATAAAAGTAACATTTTCTTGCTGTTGTCCGGTAGTTCTATCCCCATCTACATTTGTTAAGTCATTAAAAGCTTTGTCTCTTTCTTCTTTTATTAATTCTGCTGCTTTTTGTTTATCTTCACTGGTTTGACTTTTTAATTTCTTATTTGAACTTTTAGTATCTCCTTGATACTGTTTTATAACAGTCCCAAAATCTATTTGACCTTTTGCAATATCGTTAGCTGATATTATACCTATTTGTCTAGGAGGTCCGAGTTCTACAACATCAAAGACTACAAATTTAGCATCCGCTGCAAAAGGGTCTTTAGAACTTTCTTCTAATTGTAAAACACCTAAACTTATAGCCTCAGCAATAAGCATCTGTTTATAATAAGGCTTGTCTATTTCTAGGGTTTCTGTCCCCATAAACCAAAAATTAGGGTCTATACGAGTCATATCAATACCCATAACGACATTAGGGAAACCTGTAACCTTAATAACATCTTCTCCTTCTATACCTGATGTGCCTACTGTTTTTTCTTTCTTTTTAAGATATTTAGCACCCTTATTAGTATTAATGAGATCTACTGCCTTTTCAGGAGAGTCTTTATATGAAACACCCATATCACCTGGTGGCATAAATCGTTTTCTTCTAGCTTTAATATCAATAGTAGTACTACAAGAAGACCCATATGTAAAATCATGACTAACAGAGGTAACATAATAAAAACAATCTATATGTTCTATATATACAGGATAACCAGGCTTTAATTCAGGTCTAAGGGTAATTGTAACGGAAGCTGTTTCAGCTTCTTGGTTTTGACGGTCAAGTTCAGCTGCAGCATAATAAAAAGCTGATGTTGTATTGGTATGGATATTACTATCTATTTCTAAAGGTCTCCACCCATATTTAGCTACAAGTCTATAATCAATATAGGTAGATTTAGGGGTAATAAATTCATCATCTAGAACACCAGCCATATTTTTAGTTAAAGTACCTTTAACAACAGCATAGGTATATTGAGGTTCTTTAACTGAAAAATTCATACTTACTATATCTTCTGGTTTAAGAACATAAACACGACTAGCTTTAGTATTAAGATTATATAGAGGTGGTTTAAAGACTAAATCTCCATCTACATCTTGGTAAAATTCAAAATTAACTTTTTCTGCAACAGTAGTAGCTACTTGTTGTTTACTCTCATAAGAAGATTCCCACATATTAATACTAGCTAGATTACCAATATCTAGGATATATGCTTGCATATCAGCTGTAGTAGAACCTTTAGTGTCTTTCTCGGACTGTGCTTCAACTGTTTTAATATCAAAACCTCTTGATAAAATACGAGTGCTGTCGTTACCGTCTAGTTTTACAACACCTATTTTTTTAGCAAAAGGATCAATATTATCTAAGGGATTCGCTGTGCTTGTTTGAGCCTTTTTTTTAGATGCTTTTATAATATTTGTTGCCGCCTTATTAGCACTTTTATTTGTTTCACTAGCACTTTTAGTTCCATAATAAACTTGTTCTAGGCTAGAAAATAAACGACCTGAAGCACCATGCATCCTTAAACCATACATACCTTGAGAGAATCTTCGTTCCCAGTATCTAAGACTTAAACTAAAAGCATCTTGTTTACCTACACGAGCATTGACATTAGATTTCTTATTAATACCTCCAACAACACCTTGTGCAGACCCTCCTGTATCTCTAAACAAGCTGTAAATAATTTGATGTGGGGTCATACCTGTAAATTTATGACCTGTCATTTGAACCGAACCTGCCGATTCACTAGGTCTAGCTGCCATAGCTGCCGTATTTGTATCTATAAACTGATACTGCCAAAAGTATAATAAATTATTACAAGAGAATGACCCATTATAAAACCCTCCACTATAAGCATAGGATATACTTGTTACTACACCATGAAATACAGGGTAGTAAGGTTTCATTTTAAGGTCTTTAAGGTTATATTTCTCATCTGGGTATTCTACTATCTCATCATTGTTTAAATCTTTAACATCAAATACACCACGAATATAAACATTTACTTCAAGACCTGGTGTGATAAGAAAAGCACCATCTTTAAAGATGCTATCACCATGATGTTTAGGGATAGAGAAACTGATATTAGCATCACCACTACTAGCTTCAACACCTGCACCACATGAAACTTGAGTGATATATGGTTGAAAGTCTATTCTGTTGTTACAATCTTTACAACCTACAAGTGAGGTATCCCCGTTTATATAAACAAGAGCATCTGGAGCATAAGAAAGAGTTTTTCTGAAGTTAGGTTTCCATAGACCTACATAAGGTCTATCGAGTATTTTACCTGTGGTAGTAGCACTTGTACCACCTTTAATACTGATAGTCATTTAGCTAACTCCTAGTTTAGTTAGTAGCCCACTATTTACTAGTGAGGTAGAGCCACTTGCAACTAATTGATTAAAACCTGATTCTTGGTTGAGGAAGGAACGGGCATTTTGAGCATTAACTACATTTGTTACATCCCTAGTTTCAAAATAATCCATTTGGAGTATTTCAAAACCCATGTTAAAATCCAGTCCCCCATGTGAGAGTTCTTGTGATATACCCCAATTAAAAGATTTAATATGTCCTGTATATCGAACACCATCATATTCTATAACATGGTATCCTACTTGATGGATCATTTCAGTTCTGCCTAACCTATCTCTAATAGTAGCACCATTTTTAAATAGGGCAAGAATATTCATAAGTTGTCTATAAGCCGCACTATCTCTTCTACTTGTATGGTGTAAACCTCTAGCTTTACCAGGATCTGTATGTCCAGAGAGATAACTACCGACTTTACAAGATAATTCTAAGGTAGGAATATCTTCACCCCATGCTTGAAAAATATAACCCATTCTAGTTTGGTCTTGGTATGCTTGGATTTTATTATAAGAGATATTCATGCTTTGAGGGTTTATGAGAAAAGTAATGACAGGTAAATCTTTTAATTGTTTGTATTGGTCAAGAATATCTAAAGCTACAAGTCTGTCATTTAAATAAGATGGGAGTGTTTGATCTCTGTCAGCTTCTGTTCTGACAGATGTAGGAGGTCCTGCAATACTACTGAGAGTAGCACCACTTAAAGAATTAGGGTTTGTCTTTAAGTAAGACCTATTTCTAAGAGGGGAAGAGAAAGGTTGGCTTTTATTAACATCCGTCCTCTCTAGCACTGGGTCCTTTGTAATTAGAGGTTGAATGATGTTAGGTGGTTCAACATATAAGACAAATGGGGCATATCCTCTTAATAAAGGGTTTGTAGTATCAATAGGGTAAGTACCAATGTCATCATCAGGATATAATACAAAGAGTTCACCTGTGGGTAATTCGACAAAGGGTCTAGTTTGTAAATAGTCTGGAGTAGTAGCCATAAATTATAATCCTTGTGTTCTTATCCCATGAACTTCTCTTTCGACTTGGAAGCCGAGAGAGCATTTAAAGAGATGGGGGGCATCAGCAGTATCAGCTACAGAAAAGTTTTGAAACCAACCGAACCACACACCGCCATCAAAAGACATTTTAATACGACCATGAACAACGATTTCACCTTTACGGTCATAGAAAGCACCGTTATTATGGAATAGGGCTAGTAAGTCTAGGTATTGTTGGTAGCCTATGGTATCTCGTCTAGTATGACCTTGATCTATACCACCGACTTTAGGTACAGGCCCTGAAGTGGCGACAAGACCTCTATCCTTATGGATAAATCCACCTGTGGCGATAGCTAGGGTAATGGTAACAGGTTTATCTGACCAATGGGTTTCAATCCATCCTCCCATAGTTTGAGTTCGTTCTATTGATTTATCATAGGAAATACTAATATCATTCATATTAGCATGGAGTATCATACGATAATCATTTTCACCATCGGATAGTAGAGATGTTTGACCATCTGGAGCTATGATGTCGAAGACAACGGGTTTAATACCTTTAGGGTTTTCATTAGGGGAGTAGATAACGGGTTGTATATAAGTCATAATTATAATCCTCCTTGAGTAACGACACCGGCAGATTTCATAGCTTTTTTAACAACTTCAAAGACTCTAGCTTCATCGCCACCGTTAATGTTAATAGTAACATTACCACCTTTACCCATACCACCTCCTGTGGATTTAACATATTCTTCTACAGCACCACCTGGTTTCATAGCAAGGATATCATCTTTACTGTTAAGTCTGAAAGCACCTTTATCAGAGATAATAAGGTCATCTGCTGGCTTTATAAATTGTTCTAAAGATTTGCTAGCATCTTCTCCTCCCATAATACCAGCAACTTTTTTCTTCTCGATGGCTTCTTTAATTTTATCTATGGTAAAAGATTGTCCCTTTTTTCTATATATTTCTTGGAGTGTCGCTGCTTGTTCTGATGTTTGTTCTGCTTCTCGTTTCTTATAAGCTGCCTCGTCTGCTTTTACAAATTTCTCTATGTATTCTCTTTCTTCTTCAGGTTTATATTTTTTCCCCGCTTTTTTCTCAGCATCGAGTGCTGTGATAGCTTGATTTTCAATCGTCTTTTTATCATTTGCAATGTCATATTGTAATTTTCTTTCTTCCTCAAGTAATTGATTATTTAATTCCTCTTGTTCAAGTTTAGCTTGTTCGTCTTTTTTTGCTTTCTCATCTGCAGCTTTCATCGCACCTATATTCCCACCACCTATTTTAAAAGTAGCATTCTCTTCTAATATTGCTTTCTTTTTTGCATCTAAGTTGCTATATTCTCCAAGTGTATTCTCCTGTGGTTCTAATCCCATCATACCTGTTGGACCCATAGCTTGAGCCAAAGTGTTATTTGTGAGGCTACGAATCTTAGAGTCAATCTCTTTTATTTTTCTACTTTTAAGTATCTCATAAGCTGACCCTCCAGTATCCCCCCCCTTTTCAATTTCACTTAATTTGGAGGGGTCCGCTTTTGCTAACTCCATACGAGCTTCTAATTCTTTTCTTGCCCAGCCACCTTTATATTCAGCATCTACGGCTGCCAAAGCTTGTTCTTTATTTGTATCCCCACCTGCACGATCATAAGCTTGTTTAGCTAGTTCATACCTACCCATATTTACAGCTGTGCCTATATCTTTAACATTATATTTACTGAATTGTTTAGATATAGCTTTATCTAAGTCTATGCTTTTTTGATCTTCTTTTAGTTCTTTATCTATATTATCTATTTTATCTTTCAAAGCCTTTTTTTTAGTAGTGTCAGTTTCTGCTCTATATTGTTTTAATACATCTGCCCTAAACTCTTTATTTTTAGAAAGAGCTGTTTCTTTGCTTCTTAATTCTTCAGCTAACTTTTCTTGGTCTTGGATTTTCTGTTTTTTCTTATCGTCATCATCTCCTGTAATCCAAGAAAATATTCCAGATGTAAGATTTCCTAGAAAGTCTAATTTCTCTTTCAAAATAGCACCAATAGCATCACTAGATGCAACTGTTGCATCAATACTTTCTTGTAATAGCT
>Ga0078894_10000870_pt1 | contig 21694 bp, 8 predicted proteins | sample LauGreSu1BDMLBSD_2_FD_67506 | JGI IMG/M metagenome (GOLD analysis project Ga0078894, IMG submission 67506) | Freshwater lake microbial communities from Lake Michigan, USA - Su13.BD.MLB.SD (version 4) (version 4) | ecosystem: Environmental > Aquatic > Freshwater > Lake | place: Lake Michigan, USA... | reverse complement strand
TTAATTGACAAAGCTAATAGAAACTATGTCTTAGAGAAGATAGTGTTTGTAATAGGCCCAGATACGCTAAATATGGACACCTTTGGTGGTACAACTACAAAGGGTACTCCTGTTGAGAATTCTGAAATGGCAACAGAAGCTTACATAAAAGCTTTTGATGCAATTTGTCAAGCAATAGGAAGTACTAAACAATTTTGTGAGAACCTTGAAGTTTTATTTATTCCTGGTAATCATGATAGACTTAGTTCTTTTCATTTGTTACATGCTGTGTCTCAAGCCTTTAAAGGTTGGGATGGTATTGAGTTTAACGTAAACTATGCTGAGAGAAAGGTACTTACGTATGGTCAAAACATGTTATGCTTTGAACATGGAGATGTTACTGCAAAGAACAATCCTCTTGTATATGCTGTAGAATTTCCAAGTGAGTGGGGGAACTCAGAATTTAGAATGCTTTACACTGGTCACTATCATGGTAGAAAAACAACACAGTTTGTTACTGAAAATGAGCAAAATGGTTTTGTTACTAGAATCATTCCTGCTCTTACATCTTCAGATTACTACCATTACCACAACAAATATGTTGGTAATAAGCGTTCAGCCATAATGCACATACATGATTCTAACAAAGGACTGATCAGTGAATTTACTTACACAGTCTAATTTAATCAAGGAACTTCTTTAAAATGTCGCAAAAATTTAGTAAATTCTTATTGTAGGTAACATATGAAAGACGCCAAAAAGCCAAATCTCAATGCTCCTCGTTTTAGACGTAGTGCTCAAGGAACTTTAAACTCAGAATTTATTGAGTTGCTAAAGCAAAAAGTACCTTCTGCCAAAGACCTTAGTGCTGATCAGATTAAAGAAATCATTCACACTTTTAATGGGAATCTTTGGATGACTGCTATAGAAAACAGAGATGGTGTGGAGATACCTGAGCAGATTGGTCATCTTTTCATAGGAACTTGTCCTCCAAAGCGTAAACCAAACGTTGACTTTAAAACAAGTGCTGAGTACTTGAAAGTAATTCAACATCGCAACTGGGAGAGTGACCAATACCTAGCTAAGATATTCTACACAACCTATGGTACAAAGTATAGGTTTAAGAATCATGAGCTATGGGGATTTGTTGCAACAAGAGCCTTCAAAAGAACAGTTGGCAAGACATATCCAGAAAAATGGAAGCAATATGTTGAAGTTGACCCTAAAATTAAAATATCAAGTATGTTCAGAACTAATCTTAATGAGATGAAAAAAGCTGAGGATGCTGAGAAAAACATAACATTGTATAACGAATTTGATATATAAAAATGATTACAATAGGTGAAGTATTATCAAGGGTGCGTAACCAAGTCAAGGCAGTTAAGCAAGACGCTTTCCTGACTGATCGTTTTTTATACTCCTTGGTAAACAAACATGCAAAACTTATGATGCGCAGACAAGACAACTTGAATCGCATTATGAAATATCAGTCTGTGTTTCAAACACTAGACTTTGTTGAATTAATTGAAGTAGACAGAGCTCAAGCTCAGTGTCACGGTATTGACACAGGATGTTACTTTAAAAGAACAAAAGAGAAGTTGCCTAAAATGTATGATGGATACTGGGGCCCTTTAATTAGAGCTGTAACATCAATTGATTTGTCAGAAGACTTAACAAGTACATATCCTACAACTTTTCAGCAAATGGAAAGACAAAGAACTTTTAAGTACAATAAGAAAAAATATTATTGGTACTTAGATGGTTACTTGTATTTTCCAAACTTAGAGTGGGATGCAATTAGACTAGAAGGTGTTTTTGAGGGTGACATATCTCTGTACAACTGTGATCCTGCAGATGATTGTCAGTATGTTCAAGATTCTTCTTTTAATGTTCCTGAATACTTGTTCCCAGAAATTGAACAATTTGTGATGAGAGACTTAGGTGTAATGTTACAGATTCCTCAAGATACTGCACAGGATTTAAAACATGTAGTACGATAATTAATAATTTAAAACGCTATGTTGACAGAAGTACAATATAAAGATTTTGATGAACTACTTGAGAGTGTCAAGATAGACATGCGCACATATGACCTAGAGAGTTCTATTGATCCTCAGCAATTAATTAAAGTTGCTATGAAGGTTAACTATGACTTAGGTCTTAAAGTTAATCCTTCACGTTCAAAAGCAATTGAAATTCATAAAGGAAAAGGTAAATTACCTTTAGATTTTTATGTGTTAAACTTTGCATTAGTTTGTGAAGGTCACAACACTTACCAAATTCAAGAGCGTTCTAAGACTTACACAGAAGGAATGCTTGAAGGTGTATTGCTTGCTCAAAAAATGTTCAAGCTTACAGGTGGTAGTAATGTTAGACAATACAGTATTGTAAGAACTATTTTGCCAGGAATTAATGTAATCACTCACAATGTAGGTACAGCAAACGTAATTGTGCAAGCATTAGGTATTGACGGCAATCTTTTAACTTTTGAAATACATCATCTTGACAATAATAGTTTTGAACTTATTTCAGAATCAAGTGAAATTATTACAGAAGTAAGAATTGTTGTTATGGGCGGTAACACTGTTGCCACTACAAGTGGAAGCACTAGTGCTGAAATTATAAGTGACTCTAATGGAAAAAAGGCAGTTGCTTACAACATCAATGGTAGAAGATACGAATACAATCACTTGATTCCTTTGAGAATTGAGAAAAGTAAATCTGTATCTGCTGATTGTTTTAACGTAAACAGTCATGACCCAAAAGTTGCTTATATTAAAAATGGATTTCTTGTTACAAACTTTGATGAAGGTGTAGTTTACATCAACTATCAAAGTCTTATGGAAGATGATAAAGGCAATTTGCTTGTGATGGAACATCCCATGGTAAATGAATACTATGAGTACGCTATCAAGCAAAGAATATATGAGAACTTGTACATGAGTGGTGAAAACGTTCTTAACTATTTACAACTTGTAGAGCAGAAATTAAGAGCTGCTCGCAACAATGCTTTGTCATTTATTAACACTCCTGATTTCAGAGAGTTGAAAAAGACATGGGAGATGAATAGAAAAGCTCAATATCACAACTATTATAACATGTTCAAAAGTAGAATATAATAATAAGTGGAGATATGTTTAAGAAAAGGATATCACTTCCTATTTATGAAACAGTAATTAATCTGTTTGTAGTACCTACAATAGATCACATGCAAGCGTACTTGGATAAAAAAGCCAACGCGCTTGTTGATGTTTCTGATAGTTATGGTTGTGTGTTTAGTCTAAATGGTCCAAAAGGGGCAGAGTACTATATTGTATATGTGGAGGACAAGTTAAGTACTAACTTAATTTCTCATGAAATATATCATCTTGCAACAAACATATTGACAGACATAAACATTAAAGATGAAGAATCAACTGCATGGTTGGTTGGACATTTGACTGAGAAGATATATAGAGTATTACGTCAGAAAAAATACAACATTAAAGAGTAATGAGCCAAAACTTTACAAATACTAGCACAGCGAAAGTTAACGCTTTCAATAAAGGTATGGTCAAAGACTATACTGATATTTACATTTCAGAAGGTTTGTGGACAAATGCTGTAAATGCCATAAATAACGCGCATTATGGAGAGACTGGTTCTATTGGAAATGAACCCTCTAATAAATTTTGTACTGACGCTACATATGATATCATAGGATTTGCTCACATTGGAGAAACAACATGGGTTGTATTTTCAACAAATGATGTGTCTTCTGAAATTGGAGTGTTTGATGAAAAAGACTGCAGCTATAAAAAAACTGTAAATGATCCTTGCTTAGGTTTTAGAAAGACTCATTTGATTTCAGCTGTTGTAAAAGGAAATTATGACTGTACTGATTCTGTATATTTTGCAGATGGTCTTAATCCTGATAGAGTTTTAAATCTAAACAATGTTCCTTACAAGACAACAGGAAATAATCTTTCACAAGATCCTGATTGCTTTGTACCTGAATATACCAATCAATTGGATTGTGATGCTTTAAGATTACACCCTCTTGTTACACAACCATGTGTTACTGTAAGAAAAGCACAAGGTTCTGGACAACTAAACAATGGTAGTTACATGGCAGTAGTTGCTTATTCTGAAAATGGAATAAGACTTACTGATTATTCAATACCAAGTCAACCACAAGCATTGTGGGATCATACTGGTATTGGAGGAGCACTTGACATAACTATTGAGAACTTAGATCAGGACTTTGAAGAATATGAATTGGTAATTATTGCTGTAATAAATCAGCAAACAATTGCAAAAAGAATTGGATACTACTCAATTCGTCAAAAGAATGTAAGTCTTGATATTTACAATCAAAGTTTACCTACTGTAGAGCTCGCATTAATTCCTTTAAAATCAGTTGTTTACGAGGTAAGTGAAAAGATGCATTCTGTCAATGATTATTTGATTAGAACTGGTGTAACTACACAACCTTATTTTAACTATCAGCAACAAGCTAACGACATTAATGTACAATGGGTTGCTGCTGAATATCCTTCTGATTACTACTATGGCGGTGGTAATGTGACTGGTTATATGCGTGATGAAGTTTATGCATTTTTTATTAGATGGGTTTACAAGACAGGGGCAAGAAGTGCTTCTTTTCATATTCCTGGTAGAGTTGCTACAGCTTCTGATACAGCTGCTGTTTCAGGACCAGATGTTGTATATCCTACTGAAACTCAAGCATGGCAGGTGTATGACACATCAAGTAAATATTTAGCTTCAGGTACAGCAACAGATGGTGGTGTGATTATTGCCAAAGGTGATATGGCATACTGGGAATCTACAGAAGAATATCCAGATGACAAACCTGAAGTATGGGGTACTTTATGTGGTAAAAAAATTAGACACCACAAAATGCCTTCTAATGAAACTATACATATTCACAATCAAGGTGGAGATCGCATTATAAATCTAGGAGTTGAGTTTTCAAACATTCAACATCCTGTAGATGAGAACCTTGTACCTATTGCTGATATTGTTGGTTATGAAATACTAAGAGGTTCAAGAGAAGGAAATAGATCAATTGTTGCAAAAGGATTGTTTAACAACATGTTTGAATTTGATATTCAAGGCAGCAATAGAAAAGGTTTATTCCAGAACTATCCTTATAATGACGTTAGACCAGATGGCTTTTTGACTAATGATTTTTCTGTACTTGATGAGGGTAAAGGTAGCCAAAATGGTGTTGAATCAGCATCTAAACTAAACACTCACAAGAAGAATTATTTTTCATTTCACTCTGTTGAAACAAACTTTGTCAAACCATATCTTGGTTCTAACTATGTAAAAATATACACAGAAGAAAGAGGTAATGTAGTAGGAAAGTTTGAGTACCCATACAAGCATCCTAAACATGTGTTAATTACAGATGGTGCTTTTATAACGGCTGGTGTTGTAGGTTTGGGTATTGCACTTGTTGCATCTGTTGGTAAAACAACTTTAACATCTGAAATTGCACCATGGGTTCTAGCATTAGGAAGTGGTGGATATTATGGTGGTACTCAAGTTACCAGAGAATCAGGTGCCGCATCTGTTATAGGAGATTACATAGCTTTTGGTGCTACATCAGGTGCTTCAGGATTTGGAGCAGGAAACTTAGCGTCTCAAATTGCAGGTGTTGCTGTAATGATTGCAAGTGGTGCTTACTATTGGGGACAAGGTACAGACCAAGCATTAGATATCTTTAGAAAGCTTGGAAAAGATAGACAATACATGTTGCAATATAATAGTCGTGGTTTTTATGACAGTTATTCAAATGTGTCTAACTCTTCTGTCCCTAGTGGATATGCTCAAGCATTTAGAAGAAAAGTTGCAAGCAGTGGTTCTAAATACATTGGTTCTGGTATTCATGATTTTGATGCAACATACAGAATTAATAATCTAAACAGAAACAAGTACGTTGCTGTAAAGACTACTACTGATTTACCAAATCCAGCATCTACAACTGATAACACAAAACATAGAGTTCAAGATGGCGGTGTTAATCGTTCTAATCCATCTTCAAGTACTGTACAAACAAACACTGTTGCTTATTATGGCGCATTAAAAGTTGATTTTCAAAATCAATATGGCCAATTGACATCAATTGTTCAGTTACCTACTGATTCTTGCATATACAGTACAGAACCACAAATAGCTATTCCATATTCCACATCTTCAATATTTGGGGGTGATATTTATATTAACAGGTATACTGAAAAAAACCCATTCATGTTTTTTAATACATGGATGTATGATATGCCAACAGGAACTGAATATGATTATAGGAATTATGTAAATGGTCCTGTTCCTAGATATTGGATTAATTTTGATAAGTTTGATGTTACAGATTTTGATGTAAGTATTAGTTTGTCAAGTGGTGTAAATTTTACAACCCCAAGTGATTTTCATAGAATGGATAGAGCTGGAGGTACTGGTACATTTACACTTAGAAACTGTTTTGCTTATTTGTTCCATAATGGAATCAGAGACTTTTACACAGAGTCTGAACTTAACATGGCCTTTAGAGATTATGGTGAGGAAGATTTTCAAAAATTCTATGATGTATATGGTAACTCATTTAATGATGAGCAGACCATGTTTAGATCAGATTTAATTACAAAACCAATTTATAATAAGTATGACCTATCACTTAGCACATCAAAATTATTCAACAACTTTGCGACATGGGGACAGATCCTACCACGGGACTATGACCCAACCTTATACACAACATGTTTTGAGTACTACCCTAAACGTGCCGTGTATTCTCTCCCACAACAGTCAGGTCTCAAACGAGACAACTGGAGAAACTTCTTACCTCTTAACTATAAAGATTTTGGAGGAAAAATCAGCACAATAAAATCTTTGAATGCTACAGGTGCTATCATATTATTTGAAGATGCAGAACCTGTGCAGTTTGTTGGTGTTGATCAGTTACAAACCAAAGGTGGTGTTAAAGTTACTATTGGTGATGGCGGATTGTTTCAGCAAAACATGCAAAGTCTTGCAAATGCTGATGATACAATTGAATATGCAGCATGTATTTCTTCTAGATCTGCAGTAAATACTCCTTTTGGTTTATTCTATGCTTCTCAGAAGTCAGGTAAAGTCATGCATTACTCAGGGGGTCTTGATGAGATTTCAAGAAATGGCATGAAGTTTTGGTTTGCTGAAAACTTACCATCTAAACTTTTGCGTGCGTATCCTGATTATCCACTTTATGACAATCCTGTTGCAGGTATTGGTGTTCAAGCAATGTATGATCCTCAATATGAATTAGTGTACTTTACTAAAAAGGACTACATTCCATTAAGAGATGACTTGTTGTTTGATGATCCTTCAGGTGTTCCTTATTACATCTGTGGAAATACATTTGAACCTGTTGAGGAACTCGTGTGTGAAAAAATTCCTGTTACTGAAATTTCTACAACAGGTTTAAATTTAGATGGCACACTGACTATAAATTGGGAACACCCAGGTGTTACCGCATTGCAGGAAAATCCTCAGCAGTACTTAATTCAGGTTAGATTAGGTTTGTATGATGACATAATGCTTAGGTATACCTATTCAACTTTAATGACAAGTCAAACTGTTAACTATCCTACAAATAGTTATGTTATTCCAGCAACTTTAAATTATTTTACAGGATCTGAGCCACAAGAACATACTTTAAATTTAGATTCTCATTATAGCATTACAGTTACTCCTGTTTATTCATGTGGTGAAACTGGACCTGCAACACTAGAGGGCACAATATCTAGTTTTGAAACAATGGCTGCTATGTCGCTTTTTGCACTTGCACCAGATAGTGGTTGTAAAGCTCCATTGGATTTAGCATTTGTTCTTGACATTACAGGTAGTATGGGCGCAACCCTTAACAATCTTAAAACAAGTATCTCAGCTATTGCTGCAGATGCAGCTGTAAAGTCAGATAATGACTATAGACTTGCTTTAATAACTGTAGATGAAACTTCTACAGCACCTGTGAATGTAATTAGACAAAGCTTTTCACAAAACAATCTTGCATCATTTCAAGTTGCAATTAATGCTGTAACATTGGGTGGAGGTAATAACTTACCTGAACCTACAGACCTTGGTATAGAAAGTGTACTTAATGGGCAGTTGGGAGCATTTAGATCAAATGCAATCAAAATGATTGTGATGATTACAGATGCCTTACCTTCTGGTGGAAATGATCAGTATACTGTGGGAGTTGATAACGTTAAAGTGCAAGTTCTTGCAAATACTGCAGCATCTCAAGGTGTACGTATCTATCCTATTGCAACAGGTGTTGGTGTGACAGGTACTTCTGCCTCAACAATTGCTGCATTGCATAATACTTACGCAACAATTTCAGGAGGTATAGCTAATGTCTCAGAAACAGGAATTGTTTCTAACATCATTGGAGATGAAATTTTAAATGTGCCATGTCCTGTTGATTGTGAATTTTCAGCAGATAATTTAAGTATTGTACAAGGAGATCCTTTAGTACTTACATGGACTACAACAGGTGCATCTTCGGTTTCTATTGATCAGGGTGTAGGTAATGTTAATCTCTCTGGAAGTACAACTGTATATCCTGCTGTAAATACTACTTATATTCTTACAGCAACAAATGGTACAAATACAAGTACTTGTGAAGTAAGTGTTGAAGTTACACCATTAGAAATGGAATGTAACATTACTTCAAACCTTTCAACAATTAATCGTGGTGATGAAGTTGTTATATCATGGAACGTTACAGGTAATCCTACAACTGTTACTTTAATGCCAGGCAACACAGTTGTTTCAGCAATAGGTAACATTACAGTAACTCCTACTGCAACAACTACTTACATGTTGATTATTGAAAGAAATGGTTTGACAGATGTCTGTGAAGTTACAGTAGTTGTAAACCAACCTTCTACAATCAAATGTCCATGTGAATATGATGATCCAAAATGTTTTGAGCCATGTAACTGGACAGTTAGTTATGACCCTAAACAAAAACTTTGGATTAGTTTCCACGACTGGCATCCTGAATTGTTAATGTCTTCTCATGAGCATTTTTACACAATTAAAGGAAAAGGTATTTGGAAACACAATTCACGCTGGGATAGCTATGCAAATTACTATGGTCAAGACTATCCTTGGGAGATTGAATACCCAATTGTTACACCTAACAACATTACAACACTTAGAAGTGTAGAATATACATTGGATGTCTACAAATTCTTTAATGATGGTAAAGATTTTAATCATATCTTAGATGAAAACTTTGACAGAGCTATTGTTCATAACTCTGAGCAAATGTCTGGGTTGTTGAGATTAAAACTTAAGGGTAAAAACAATCCTTTAGATTTAGTCAACTATCCTCAGATAAGTCCTAATGGAATTGATATTCTTTACTCAAAAGAAGAGAACAAGTTTAGATTTAATCAGTTCTGGGACATCACAAAAGATAGAGGTGAGTTTACAGGAAATGATGATCCAATGTGGATTACAAAATGTTCAGGATATCAAAGAACAATTAATCCTGATTATGTAAATTATTTCAAGACTCCTACTGAACACAAAAAGTTCAGACATTATGGAAACAAGATCATCTTGCGTAAGAATGTAAGTGGAGACAAGAAAATGATTTTAAAACTAACAAATTCAAAACATCTTAATAGTTCAAGATAATGAAAGATACTAATAGCATATTGATGAAGTTTATTAGCACTCAGGGTTATAAAAATACTAGCCCTGATGTTAACAATCCTGTAAATGTAATTCCTTCAAATAGGATTACAATGAAGGATGTTGACTTTCCTGTAAAGGGAGTTGACAACTTAGGAAATGAACAAGTAATGATGCCAGGTGGAGAATACTTGTTTGGTGGAGATTATGTAATTGAAACACCAATGAAAGCATCAGGTGGTGAAATGATACGTAGAGCTGATGGCTCATATTCAAAACGTGGTCTATGGGATAACATTCGTGCAAATGCTGGTAGTGGTAAAAAACCTACAAAAGAAATGCTTGAGCAAGAAGAGAAAATTAACTCTAAAAAGATGGGTGGTTGCATGGAATGTGGCGGTCAAATGCAAGAGGGTGGTGAACAATCTGCTCAACAAGGATCAAACATTACAGACGCTTTAGGTGAAATCTCAATGATGATTGAAAATGGCACTGATCCAAATGAAATCATGACAATGCTTGTTGAACAAGGTGTCTCAGAAGACGAAGCAGCTTCTATTATTAATTCTGCAATGACAGAAGTTAAAGAAGATGATGTTGAGGAAGAAGACGCTGAGTTAGAAGCTGAAGATATTGAACCTGATAGTCCTGTTGAAGATGACGAAGAGTTTGATGATTCATATGCAGCATTGTTTGATGATGAAAGTGGTGAGATGAAATATGGAGGAATCAAAATTGATCCTTCTAAAAAAGGCACATTTAAAGCTCAGGCTACAAAAATGGGAATGAGTGTACAAGATGCTGCTCAATACATTTTAGACAACAAAGAAGAGTACTCACCAGCAATGGTAAAGAAAGCAAACTTTGCTAAAAACTTTGCTAAAGAAATGGGAGGTCAGATGTATGAGATGGCAGCTGGAGGAACTGTTCCTGAAAGATACAAGAACATGGGCTTTACAAAAGTTGGTGTTAAAAAACAATCAACACGCCCTGGAAAAAAATGGATGGTTCTTGCAAAGAAAGGTGATAAATATAAAGTTGTACATGGTGGTTGGAAAGGAATGCAAGACTTTAAACAACATGGTTCTGAAGAACGTAAAGATAGGTTCTGGGATAGAATGGGTGGTAAAGATTCTGCAAAAGCAAAAGATCCATTCTCACCCTTATACTGGCATAAGAAATTCGGCACTTGGGCAGAAGGTGGGGAACCACAAAATTCAAGATTTAGTGAATGGAACAAAAGTCACACAGAACGACCTTCTTCAGATCTTTATATAGATTCAATGTACAACTATCCTGATTACATTGTAGGCGATGTAAGAACAAATAAGATAGAGAAACGTACAATTAACTCACTTGAGAACAATGCAGTCAACAGAGGGCTTGCTATTGCTAATTCTTTAGGAGATCCTAGATCAATGATTTGGGCATTACCAAACAAAGGCATTCTTGGTGCAGTTAAAGGTATTGCTGGTGCAGCTGCTGGTTTGTCTGGTGCTGCTTTAGGTTATTCAAAACTTTTCTCAGACGGTAAGTCAACTGATTACATTACAAACGCAGAAACTAAAGAGTCTGGTAAAATGGAAGATGTTTTGGAAAATAGAAGACAAAATAATATTATGAAACAATGGTCATCTCCTGAGTTTTATCAAGATTCACCTCTTGATGAAAAAAGACGTAAAGATGGAATGCTTCCTTCAGGTCCTGTTGGTCCTGATTTTTTTGATGGAGATCTTCCCACAAACAGTTCAACTAGCATGATGGCTAGATACGGAGGCTCAATGAAAAGAAAGTATCAAGATGGAGGTACATTCAAAGACTGGTTTATTAAAAATTCCACACGTGCTGATGTAATGCAAAACGTAGGGGATCAAGCTAAACTTGAGGAAATGTGGAAAGCAGAAACTGCTCAACAACAACCAGTGGTGGCAAACACTGCTGGACCTACAGCTGAAGTAGCAACAAGTGTTGGTAATACTGAAGTAGCTCAAACTCCAGGTGGCGCAAATCCTCCAGGACAAACATCTCCTACAGCTAATAAGTTTTCTTATACAAACAGAGGAGATTCTGTAGGTATTGTTGCTGCTAATAATGCTCTTGCAGGATTAGGAATGGTTAATCAAGTTCTTGATGCTAAAGACTATCAAAGAGAGTATGAGCAAAGAGTAAGAGAGACAGGTAACACAATGAATAAATACAATCCACAAAATGCTGTAAATCCTTTTGGTAATTACACATTGAATGCGGGACCTGCTTCTAACTTTGGACTTGTAGCAAATACACCTATTCAAGACTTTGGAACTAAAATGTCATCTGCTAGATTTGGTGGATTAATTCCATTCATTCCTGCAACACGTGGTTATGAAGAAGGTGGAGAATATTATGCAGATGAGGATGAAATCAAACGCATTCTTGCAATGGGAGGAGAGATAGAATTCCTTGATTAATAATCACAAAAACCCTTCTAAAATTGGAAAAATCAAATTAAATTTGTAAATTCTAAATGTAGGAGGTTTATCATCAACTAAAGTTTAAACTTCATAAGTTTATTATGCAAAAGATAAGAATCAAAAAAACACCAAAGCCTGGAGATCAACTTGACTACGGAGTAGTTGGGAGAAACGCAATGTTTACAGGTGAAGGTGCTGCCACTAGTAATGTTAAAAATACTATGGGGGCAACTACAGAAGAGAATGCTAATATTGAAGTAGAAGGTGGAGAGACTGTTGTTGGCGATGTCAACAGAGATGGTTTCTTAGAACATTTCACTTTTGTTGGTAAACGCCATTCAAAAGGAGGAATGCCTGTAAATATACCTGAAGGTTCTTTTATCTTTTCTGACACAAAGAAACTTAAAATCAAGGATAAAGAATTACTTGAAAGTGTATTTGGTCTTAAGGAAAAGAAAGGTGGATACACTCCTGCTGAGATTGCAAAGAAATATCAAATCAATCAGTTTGTTCAAGATTTAAAAAGCGAAGATACAGATGCAATTCAAAAACGTTCTGCAGCTGAAATGCTTAAAAAGAATACTGAGAAATTAGGTATGCTTGCGTTAGTGCAAGAATCACTTAAAGGTTTTCCTGATGGTATTCCAGCTATTGCAGAATCTGTAATGGCAGGTCTTCAAGGCGCTCAAGTTCCTGGTATGGAACAAGGTGAGAGTGTTCAAGAAGAAGTAATGGAAGGACAAGGAGAAGAAATGGCAATGTATGGTGGTCAGAAAAAGAAATATCCTGATGGTGGATTAGTAAATGGCAGACCTACAAAAGGATATACTTTATACATTAACAACACTCCTGTAAAAGTTAAATCTGCGGATGTATCAACAACTTTAGAATTTCCTTATAGAAAAGATTATATTGTTCTTGACAACGGTCAACGTTTTACACAAGAACAATTTAATAAAATTGTCAAAGGTGAACAATTTAAAGTTACACATAGTAGCAGAAGTGAAACGCCAGATTTTTCGTCTGACCCTGTTACTGTATATACAGCTAAACCTAGAATTCAATCAAGAACAATTCAAGATGAATCTGGTGCAAACACAAAATTGAAAGTTAGCACTGGAGATAAATTAACATACAAAGGCGTTTCATACGAAGTAGTAGCTCCATTTGGAGAATACTCTAAAGATTATTCAGGCAGTTGGAAAAATGTTAGAGATAAGTTTGATGATACACATGGTATTATTACAGTAAAAGATTCTAAAGGTAATATTACCTATCTTGAAGGAGAAGACTTAGGTGAACTATATAAATTAGCACCAGATCAAGTTGTTGTTAATACAGGAACTTATTTAAGAAACAACAATACTTCAACTCCTGCAAATAATTCTGCAGTACAAGTTGATGCTTATGGTAATCCAAAAGTAAATGCAAATCCTTTTTCAGGAACAAAATATAGTGTGCCTGGACAAACTAACTATGAATACGCAAGAGTTGGCAATGAATGGAAATACTATGAAAAAAATACAGGTAGGACAGGTATAGTAGCAAACCCAGAGAGTCTTAAGAATTTGAATCAGCAAATTGGTAACAAACAAACACCACCTGCTAATACAAATAGTCAACAACCTGTTAATACACAACAAAGACCTGCTGCACAACCAAGACCTACAGGTAAACCTAAAACTGCACAAGAAGCATTAAACTATTTTGCAACAGGTGGTTCTGTATTAAGACAGTTTCAAGAAGCAGGTGAGCAAACAGGAGGTCCTGGTGGACCACAACAAACACAACCTGGTACTTTAAACACAACTGTAGGAAATCAGCAACAAGCGCAAGCAGCTGGTAATCAAAGAATTGATCCTAACAAAGAAATCTTTGTTGGTAATATTACTTTAGAAGATGGTACAGTTGTCAAAGCTTATTATAAAGGAAATCAAAAATATGTTAAGGATGCTAATGGAACTATCCTTGCAACTGGTACAAGAACAGACACAAACTTTGAGCAGTATGGTTCTGCTAACATTAATAAAATCTTAGGAACATCTCAAAATGTTCTTTATACAGAAACAAACTTTGGCTCATTTGACAGACAACCTGGTTTTAAACAAACAGGTATTTATTTGTCTTCTGGTAATGCAGGCGCAAGACAAGAGGGAGATTTAACTCCAGCAGAATGGGCTGACTTTCAAAAACGTCATGGTGATTGGATTGATGCTCAATATCAAGGAGGTTTTGCTCAATTCCAAACAGATTTAAGATCTGGTAAAGCAACAGGTGATAAAGCTGCAGGCTGGTTCCAAGACGCTGTCAATGAGAAATCAATGAAGCAAGCGGGTGTTCCTTACTTTAAACCTAAGAAACCAGGACAGAGAGAAGATGACCCTTACTACAGAGATTCAAAATTTGGACAAGTTACTTACTCTGTTCCAAGATTCTTTGATGCGCCACCTCCACCAGAAAAACCTGGTGATGAAATGTCTTACTTTTGTGTTGAATACACAGATGGTACTAAGAACGTAGTTTCTGTTTCTCACAAAGTAGGTGAAGCTCCTGTAGCCCCATCTGGTGGAAACATAAAAACAGTAAGTGCAGCATCTAAAGACAAAGCTGTTGCTGATGGTCAGTGTATAAGTACTCCAAAGAAAGAGTTTGTAAAACAACCTAAAAAAGAAGGACCATGGTGGTTACAAGATATTGTAAACTACGTGGGCACAATGACTGACGAAGTTAATCGTTATGCTCCTTCTCAAGGTAAAGTTGATTTAGTTACTCCTGGATATGACCTATTAGATCCTACGAGAAAACTTGCAGCTAACCAAGAACAAATGGCTAGATTCCAATCACAAGTTGAGAATACAGCTGATGGCAATGTTGGTTTAGCTACAACTCTTGGAGCAACAGGTGAAGGATTTGCAAATGCTGCAAACGTATTAGATGCAACTGAAGCTGCAAACATTGGTATTGTCAACCAAGCATATGGTGTCAATGCTCAAATGCAGAATCAAGAAATCATGGCTAATGAAAATGCACGTCAAAAATATGTAGAAGACATGGCGACATTGAATCAGCAATATGATAATTCATTACAACAAAGAAAGTGGAGACAGATTGCTGCATTTAATAATGGAACAACTAACTGGTTTAGAAAGAAACAAATGGAGAATGTGTTGTTCCCACAAGTTTATATTGATCCTATTCTAGGTGATGTTGATTTTTCAGGTCAAGGTAGACAAATTCTTGAAGAAGATGGTACAGGTTTAGCACCTGATGTTTATCAAAATCCTGCGTTTGGTGGAGGAAGAGGTTCAGTCAATGCTGGATATAATCCTGCTGCAATGACTCAAACTGCAAATGCTGCATGGAAACAAGCATATGATGAAGCTGTGGGTACAAGAGGTGAAGAAAGTGCTAGAAAATATGCAGATCAAGTAGCTAATACTTATTTACAAACAGCTAGACAATCACCAACTTGGCAACAAGGATTTCAACAAGCATACATGAGTGGTATGACAATGCCTGGTGCATTTAATGCAACACCTTGGGATGACCAATAAATTAATTAAAAAGTAAAGTAGAAATATCACATGGCAACATTTATAAAAGGACTTACTGACCAATTTGGCCCAATGCAGTTGTACAGACCTGATTATCAGTTTCTGACTCAGGTATATGGTACAAGACAGGCTGAGTATGATCGTGGGTTTAACATGGTCAGAAATCTTTACAATTCAGTATTAAATAGTTCATTGACTAATGATAGTAATCAAGTCTTTAGGCAAGAAGCTTTTAAGAAATTACAAGGCGCTCTAAAAAGTGTATCAAATGTAGATTTGTCAAATCAGACAAACATCATGCGTGCTCAAGGATTGATTGATCCAATTTCTCAGGACCAAGACTTGGCATATGATATGGCTGTTACTAGATTTCATCAGGCACAAAAACAAAAAATGGACCAGTACAAAAACAGTACTGATCCTAAAATGCGTGCTATGTACAATGAATATTCAAGAATGGATATTGCATTTGCAGAAGATGATTTGCGAAATGCTAAAAGAGGAGATGGTTCTTTGCAAAAAGTACAACCAAGAGAGTTTGTTCCTTTTGAAGATACAATGGAGTATTTAAGAAAAGCAGCAAAAGAACAAGGTTTAGAAATTACTCAAGCTACTCCTGACGGCAAAGGATACATAATTAAAACTGTAAATGGTGCTGGTGTTGCTCCTATTTTTAGTGAGTGGGCTAGAGCAACAATGGGTAATAGATTTGATAGACAATTCCAAGTAATGGGAAGAGTTGCAGCAGAGTCTGCAATCAGAGGTGAAATGGGAGAGTTTAAGATTTCAAGAGAAGAAGCTATTCAAAAGATTTCTCAGAAGCTGTTACCAACTGTTAATGAAAAAGTTTCAACAGAAGGTATTGAAGCTGACACTGAAATTAAAAGATTAGATAGCAGCATTGAACTTTATGAAAAGAAGTATCCTAATGGATTCCCTCCAAGTGAACCTCAGATTAAAGAAAACTATCAAAAATTATTAGAGCAAAGAGAACAACGTAAAGCAACTCTTGATAATTCAAGAAGCGAGGTTGCAAGAATGCAACAAGAAGGTCCTCAGTATATTGCTTCTAATTTATATTCTGTATTTACAAATGAAGCTCGTGATAGAGCTGCTGTATCATTTGGTAATACTTTTGCAACAACAAAACAATCTATAGAATACAGACCTGATACAACTTGGGCTACTAAAGCTAACATTGCGTCAAGAGAACGTATTGCTGGTGCTCAACTTGCAATGCAACAAAAAAAATTAGACTGGGATATGCAAAAGTTTGGTGTTACTACTGAACTTAAAATGATGGAGCTTAAAGGTAAAGGTTATATTCCATCAGAAGAATATCTAGGTTCTGGTTTAGGAGCACCTCAAAGTGGTGCTGAACTTGTTTCTAAAGGGATGCAAGAAAACAGAGAGAAAGCTCAACTTACAGCTTTTAATGCTGAAAATGGATTAGCACTTTTAGTTTTAAATGAAGATGCTAAAAAGTATGGAGAGTTGCAAGGCGCTATTTCAAGACTTCAAGCATTTGCTGGAGGCAGTGGAAAACAATTAACTGGTGCTGAATGGCAAGCAATTAATAATTATGCAAAGCAAATTGGAATTAATGCCGTTATACCTAAAGGTAAAGGAGCAACAACAGCGTTCTTAGATCAGCTTGCGGGTGCAACATACAACGCAGCAACTCAAAAATTAGGTGAATATTCAAGAATGCACAGAACTGGAGACTCTCAGAGATTTGTTCAAGCATTTACAGATGCATCTAATGCGTTTAAAGGACTTGCTTCAGAAAGACAAAACTTAAATCAAAACATGCTAAGGCTTTCTCAAGAGGTTGTTGACGCTAATGGAAACATTAAGTCAGCATATCAAGGAGCTGTCATTAGAGGTAGACTTGCTACTGGTGGATATGATATTGATTATTCAAGAGTTAGTCCTGCAGCAAAAGCAAGATTAGACCAATTGGTTACTTCTGAATATGCAGGTAGAACTAGACCTGTCACAAATAATTATAACTTTAGCAAGTTAAGTGCTGCTGAAGTTGATGTACTTGTAAAAAATCCTTATGCTGTTAAATCAATTACAGCATCTGATGGTAGTACAATTGATGTTAATGTCTTGAAAAATCTTAATGCTTCAGATTTAGCTGAACTATTTGGAGATCAAGCAAGAGTATTCTATGATGGAAAAAGTGCACAAGTTCAATTAAACTTATCTCAAAAAACAGAGATTAGTAAAAAGTTAGGAATTAAAGGTGCAGGCACATTAACATTTGATTTGCCTTATGAGTCTATTACTTCAAATTCTGCATTAACAAGATTTGCAAAATATGTAGGACCTAATAGTGTATCTTCACAATCTTTAGGAGTACTTGATGACTTCTTAACAAATCCTTCAGCCAGAGTATTAGGACAAGATTCTCACTTGGGTTATGGATTTGATTATAGTGTTACAGGAACAAAAGATGCACAAGGTAGACCTGCTTTAATGTTTAGTATGGATTTTTACAATCCTTCTACAAAAAAGAATGAGACTATGACGCAAATAAGAAGGTTTACACCTGGTGATGCTAATAGTTTAATTGAAGCAAATCAATACATTAATGGAATATTTGATAACTACATCCAATCAAGAGTAGGATACGAACTTAATCAAAAATAACAAACGCATTGTAATGGCAGAAAATCCAACATTTGATTTTGGTCAAGGTTCTAGTGAACAGCCAATTGATAACAGACTATCTCCTTTAGAAAGTCCTAAGTCTCCTAAAATTGCAGGAGGACCTGGTGATTCATTTATGGCAAACTTTAGTGCATTAAATGCTAACACTAGCTTTGATGTTTATGGTTCTGGCAGACCAATGGGAATCTTGGATAGATTAAGAGCTCCTGTGGGGCCATCATCTACTATATACGCACCTGAATCGCTTACAGATCAGTATATGTATCAGGAGGGATTTGAGGGTAAATACTTTAATCCATTTGATACTTCTAATTATCAGAAGTGGGCTGACAAAGAAACTTGGGGTTCAGCACTGGGTAAAGGATTTGATTCATTTGGTTACAAGTTTGGTAACACTTTTACAGATTACTGGAAAGGTTATGGTCGTATGGCTGAGGCATTGTTTTCAATGGACTGGGATAAATTACGTCCAGATGAGGAAACAATGATGAATCAGTACTATCAAGACCAGATAGACATGAAGAAAAACTTTGTGTTTGAACAACCTGGTAATGAAGATAGCATCTTTTCTAAAAGAACAATGTCTGAGTTTATTGGTAACGCTGGTTTTGCGTTAGGTACATTTGCAGGTCTTGGGTTAGAGATTGCTGCAGACGTAGCTATTACAGCACTTACTGGTGGAGCTGGTGCGGAAACGTTTGCTCTTACTGCTGCAAATCAAGCAGCACGTACCGCTGCAAGAGCAGCTTCAAAAACATCTATGCTTGGTAAAGTCGCAAACTTTGGTAGCGATGTTGCACAAGGATTTGCAAAGTTTGGTGCAAAGAGTGTTGACGAACTTAGAGTATTGAATAAAATGGATGAAGCTGCTAGTATTGCAAACGCAGCTCCTTCAGCTTTAAGATCAGCCATTAGTGAAAACTTAAACATCTTTACCAATAACATGTTGAATATTGGTAAGTCTAAGAACTTTGCGCAAGCTGCAGAAAACATTCTTAAAGGAACTCCATTACTAGGTACAGGAATTAGATATGGCGAGCGTGTTGCGGCTGCTGCAAAAGGTGGTGCAACAGCAGGTCAGTTGACAGGTCTTACATTACAAGGTGTACGAAGAGTAGCTCAAGAATTAAACATGTCAGCAACTGAAGCAAGTTTTGAAGCTGTGACATCTTATGGTGACACTCTTGACAAAATGGTTCAGCAATATAAAGTTGACAATGATGGCAAGATTCCATCAAATGAAGAGTTTGAAAAAATGAGAGGACTTGCAATGGATGCAAGTTCTTCTAACTATAACACAAACATGGCCATCTTGCTTGCAACAAACAAGTTGCAGTTTGGTACATTGTTTAATAAGTTCTTACCAGCAAGTATGGTTGTAGGTGAGGCTGCAGAAAACATTTTAAAAGTAGAGGCTAAAGGGCTTACTCAATTATACAAAAAAGGATTTACTGGAGCTTATGGTTTAACTGCACAAGTTGCTAGAGACTTTGGTAAGAAAGAAGCTGCTTATCAATTTGGTAAAGCATTCTTTAAAGACGCATTAAAGTTTGAAGTTGTAGAAGGTTTGCAAGAAAACTTGCAAGAAACTACAGCTGCAGGTTGGAGAGATTATTACTCTGGCCAAATGAATGGCACTAAGTATACATTATCTCAAGCATTTGGAAAAGGTGCAGAAGAACAGTTCTCAAAACAAGGTTTAAAGACTTTCTTGATGGGTGCTCTTACTGGATCTATCATTAGACTCCCAACAGCTGTTGCTACAAGAACTCTTGACAAAGCAAATGCTGCTGCAATTAGTAGACAATACAAAGGAGATGAAGCTAACAACCCTGTTCTTAAAGCTGAGAAGCAATTAGATGATGACATTAAAACATTAAACACTTTGTTTAAACAAGCCAAAGAAGGCAAGTTTGAACAAAAGGTTTTTAACTTTAATGCTCAAATGAATGCTGCGCAAGAACAAACAGAAGCTGCAGCAAGAGGTAATAAGTATGAATTTGAAAATGCTAAAGACAATGCGTTATTGTCAGCAGTAGCTACAGCTAAACGTACAAACTCAATTGATGCTTTGTACAAGGTTGTAAAGGACATGGGTAATGAAATGACAGCAGAAGAGTTTGAAAAGTCTTTTGGTGTTAGCTTAGACGCTACTAAGTACAGCAGCCCTAAAGAATTTTCAGAAGAAGTTGCTGCAGATCTTAAAAAGTATTCTGAGACAATAGATAAGGTAAGGGAGTTTGCTAAAAACAAACTGGCTGATCCTAACAGATATGCTAAAGGAAGTGGTAGTCAACTTATTGCTGGTTTAACAAGACAAGCACAAGAAGATGCTATTCAACTTATTGCTTTGAATTCAATCAAAGGTGAGATGTCTGCTAAACGTGCAAAACAAGTTGCAAGTGATATCTTGGCAATGCCTCAAATGGGCCCCTCTGCAGATTATGCATTAAGAATTCTTACTGGATATGAAAACTCATTTGGTGAAATTGGAGTAATAGGTTCTGAACTAAAAATCCTTAGACAAAATCTTCAAGCTGAAGGACTAGATCCTGAAACTAAAAAAGGCTTAGAAGAGCAAATTAAAGATAAGGAAGAAGAACTTGCTTTAATGCAAAAATGGACATCATTCTGGAATACCAGAAAGAGTATTGCAGGTAAAACTCAAGATGAAGATAACTTTACAGATGACGAAACATTTGTATTTACTGGTAAAAAAGTAGTTGAAAAAGTTTCTGAAAAAGATGATCAAGGAAACGATGTAGAAGTTGAACAAGATTTGTTTAGCTTAGATCATCCAGAAGTAATTGAAGCATTTAGAAAACTTATCAATGTAAAAAATAAGCAAGCAGGAAATAAATCAGAAGTTTCAGAACAAACTCTAAGAGAAAGTTTTGAAAAGATTTATGACTACATGCGTTTGGATACAGACACAAGAGATTATATGCGTTCTGTAGACACGCTCATGAATCCTGAAAACTTCCAGGTAGCTCTTGCTAGAATGACTAATGGTAAGTTTAAGTACAGTGTTATTACATATACTGAAGGAGTCATTAGACAAACAACTAACATTGCTGCATCATATGCTATTGAATCTGGATTAAGCTGGGAGCAAGCTGCAGAGTTTACTAAAAAGGTTGTAGAAAATGTTACAAATAGTGAGTCTTATAAAAACTTACTTGCATTGGCTATTGATCCAAATCTTGGTATTGACAACCAAGAGTATGCAATCAAATTGCAAACAGAAATTCAAGAGCTTACTGTTTCAGGTTTGAGAGATGTTATCTCTGAATACAAATCAGATGGATTCCAAGATATTACTGCACAAGAATTAGATGAAATCTT
>Ga0078894_10000869_pt1 | contig 21695 bp, 15 predicted proteins | sample LauGreSu1BDMLBSD_2_FD_67506 | JGI IMG/M metagenome (GOLD analysis project Ga0078894, IMG submission 67506) | Freshwater lake microbial communities from Lake Michigan, USA - Su13.BD.MLB.SD (version 4) (version 4) | ecosystem: Environmental > Aquatic > Freshwater > Lake | place: Lake Michigan... | reverse complement strand
GATAACACCATGTCAACTGATAGCGATCCTTTGCATACCTACAACGTAAACGCAACTACTACTTATAACGTAACGTTGAAAGCGAAAATTGCTGGTGGATGTTTGGATTCATTTACTCGTCAGATCACCATCAATGAAGGTCCAAAGACTTGTGATTTCCAGGCCACACCGGATTACGCATTCGGGTATTACGGAATGAAGTTTGAGCCGATGAACGCATCAGGCGCTACAGGAGCTCAAGGTACCGTTACCTATACTTGGGTAATTGAGAATGGTGGAAAGCAAAATGGTCCTACCGCTCAATTCAACTTCTTGAAAGATGGTAGCTACCAAGTAACTATGTATGCGGTTACTAAGTCAACGGGTTGTGAGTGCAGTGCTACGAAGACGGTGGTTATGAACCGTGCATCAGCGAAGAGCTTGGCGACTTCAGGTGTTGCAGTTTATCCTAACCCTGCTATTGGTAGCTTCAATGTTGCAATGACCGAATCATTTGGTTCTGCTGTGAGCATTGTAGTAACCAACATGAATGGTGCAGCGGTTAAGTCGATCAATACCCAGAACAACGGATTGGTAAATATTGACACTCGTGATTTGAGTGAAGGTGTTTACATGGTTCGCGTTCAGAGTGGAAGTCGTGTTGCAACAGAAAAGATCACTATCACCAAGTAATTGGGTAGATAAGTATATTGAATGAGTAGAGAGGGGCGCCCTGCGGGCGCCCCTCTCTTTTTTAATTACATTCGTTCACAGCGTATTGTCTGACTCGCAATCGCATTGTAATTTTACCTCATGAATGTTGGTGATTCGCCCGATCCTTTTTTTCAGCCCAATGATGTGGATCATACGGAGCAATCGCATCAGCCGAATCCGGCCCAATTGCTGCACAATAAGGCTAAAGCTGCCTTGGCTCTCGGTGAAATTTATGAAGCCAATATCCTGATTCGGAAAGCCCTAGAGTTGGATACTTCGGAAAATAACATCGCCCTGGCCAAAGAAATCAAACATCAAATGGGTTTGAAAACACTTGCCAAAGCCCAGCAATATTTTGAAAAGGGTAGACGGGATGAGGCGTACGATGAAGCGAAGAAAGTTATTCAGTTGATGGGTGAATCGGCGGAGGCGCAAGAAATCATCGACCAGATAGATCAGAAAAATCAACGCTCAAAATCCAAAGGGAAGTCGGTTTGGATTTTGATAATCCTACTGTTTGTGGCGGGCATCGTATCGATGTTGGTCTATTACCAGAGCTTTAGTGAAGAGCAAGCGGCTTGGAGTGAGGCAAATCAGGAGGCTAGCATTCCATCGTATCAACATTTTTTGGAAAAATTCCCTAAAGGTAAGTTCGGGTCGATGGCCCGTGAGGCACTCAAAACGCTTTACGAGAAAGATGAACAGCTGTGGAATTCGGCATTGAATCCCCCCGATAAATCCAATTTGGGTCGGTATTTGTTGGCCATGGAAGCTGCCGGAGGTATGCACATCGAAGATGCCAAGCTGATGATTGATTCGTTTGACTTTGATATTGCTCTTCGCGCAGGTAGTTTGGAAGCGTTGCAAGGATACATTAGCGCGCATCCCAACGGGGTTTATTTCCAGTCGGCCAGAAATATGCTCACAACCTTGGTGACACCAGAGGAGAAAACATCGCTTATCGCCTATTTACAGACCTTCTACGAGCTTTTTGCCAATGGAAGTCACAAAGAGTTGTTGTCGTACTTCGATGAGTCTACGCCCCGATTTATGGATAAAACGCAAATCAATAAAGCAGATTTGTACGATTTGTTTCAAAAAAATCAAGATGGGGTGGTAGAGGAGGAGATTACGATTGATACGGCATCTTTCTCGGTGAGCAAGGACAGCAGCGGCACGTACAGGTGTAAATATCAATTGGATTCGCATCGAAAAGCCAAAAAGGAAATCGAAGTGCCCAAGAAAAAAGGGAAGTTACGGTTGTTCAAAACCGAGACCATCATTACGCATTACTATGCTAATCAGTCGGTTACGGTGATGTTGAATCGAGAAAAGAAGATTCAAGAATATGCGGTTCGGGTATTGAGTTCTCGAAAAGAGACCGAATAGAGGCTTTACAGGTGTTTCAGCGCTTCGCGTTTGGATAGTCCACTCAACTGCTTGTCGTATTGATTTACAAATTCTATCACCCATTTCGGGTTGGTTCTAGCATATTGTCGGAGCGACCAGCCAATGGCTTTGCGAATAAAAAACTCTTTACTATGCATGTGCGGGAGGATCGCTGTTTCTAAAAAAGTAGTGTCGGTTTGATTCTTACATCGCAGTTGGACGATAATGGCGGTGCGGTTGAGCCAGAAGTTGTTGCTGCTGATCAAGGGCACCAATTCTGACCATAGGCAGTCGGGATTTTTTACAACTACGGTGCTCATTATTCCCCCTGCAAGATTGTCGACCGTGTCCCACCAACTTCTTTCTGTAATCAAGGAGCTGATCCATTTTATATCGTTTGGCGTTAATTGCTTTTGCATTTTGGTCAACAGGCTCATCGCGGCATAGGCGTACTCTCTTTCTGGAAGTGCCCACAGTTGATTACAAATTTGAGGTAGTTCGGAATGGCTGGGCAGATTTTCTTTTTGAAGGATGGGTTTAAGCAGTTCTGTGCGATGTGGTGATGAAATTCCTAAATACGGAAAATGGTTTTTCATGTAGGCCGACATGGCTTGGGCAGCGATGGGGTTGGTAGCCGTTTGGAATTGCGATTGCACGGCAATGACCCATGGATGTAACATGCATCAAAGTTAGTAAAACGTTTTTATGAACTTGACGACGTACAATCGGTACCGAGTTGTTTCGATTGGCGTATTGATGAATTGCGGAACTCACTTGTTCGATGTGAATTGGGCGGGTGATAAATCAGAATCAATGTAGCGTTGTTTGTTGGGATACGAGGAATTGATTATCTTTGCAACCCTTTAAAGGTGACCCGTTCTCATGCACACTATTACCGGGAGATTAGGTTTTGGCCAAGTCGAACAACCAAATCGGGATGTAGCGCAGCCCGGTAGCGCACTTGCATGGGGTGCAAGGGGTCGTGAGTTCGAATCTCGCCATCCCGACCCAGTAAAATCAAGGCCTCAGAGCAATCTGGGGCCTTGCTGTTTTTAGCCGGTTCAAACATGGTTCAAACATTTTGAGGATCAAGTTCAAAACCTGGGGGCTAGGCAAACATACACGACTATTTTCGGATTATCGCGAGCAACCACCTGACAGAGCTGGTTGACAAATACTTGCTAAAACCAAGCAGACAAATAGGTGCGGGGGCATTTTATACATTTTAACCAGGGGTAAGGCAGTCATAAATCAATTGCACATTAATTGCACAAATTGCACAATCAGCGAAGCAAGCTTTCGCCTAGATTTGAAGTTCATGCGCAAATTTATTTTCATTGCAGTTGTCCTTTTTATCTCGGGAACTTTATGGGCACAGAATCTCCCCATTGATTTTGAAGGTTCTGATCACAATTTCAGTGCTTTTGGGGGTGCGCAATTTACGAGGGACAAAGACCCTCTCCGAATAAACAACAATGTTGGACATATCACCAACACCGGTGGAGATAAATTTGAAGGCGTTTTTATTGATTTAAAAGATGGGATACAACTAGATTTGGCGAAGAAGATATATTTTTCTGTTTACCATTCAGACGGTGATTCCTTTACCTTTCAAATCAAACTGGAGAAAAATACGAACGGTGAGCCCGATATCTATGTGCAGAAAACCGTAAAAAACACCACTTGGCATCACGATTCATTTGATTTTTCGAAAGCGAAGGTGGTAGGCACAAATGCAGGCGTCAATGGCCGAGGTCGATACAATCGCATTACCCTTTTCTTTGAGCCAGATCAGTTGAAATCGGGAAGCTATTATGTTGACGACATCAGAGATTTCGCATCGAAATTACCGCCAACAGCATCAGGAAACATGCCCGTGTACGATAAATTGGTTTGGTCGGATGAGTTCGATTATGCGGGTAAGCCCAATCCCATGAAATGGCATCATCAAGTAATTCCCCCGAACGATGGCGGATGGTTTAATAATGAAATCCAGCACTATACAGACAAGCGGGATAACTCGTTTGTGGGCGATGGGAGCATGAAAATCGTACTGAAAAAAGAAAAATTTACTTACGACAATAGTACCAAAGATTATACATCAGCCCGATTAAATTCGAAGTTTGCATTTACTTACGGAAGGATTGATGTGCGTGCGAAATTGCCTTCGGGCAGTGGCGTTTGGCCGGCGATTTGGACCCTTGGTACCAATGTGGGTGAGACCGGGAACTATTGGGGTAAAGACGCTGCTACGGTAGGCTGGCCGGCTTGTGGAGAGTTGGATATCATGGAGAGTTGGGGGCATAATCCGCGCTATGTGTCATCGGCGGTGCATACCAAAGCGCGTTACGGGGGTGTTGAAACTGGTGGGATTTCGCTGCCTGATCCTTACAACAATTATCACGTGTATTCCATGGTTTGGTCGCCCGTGAAAATATGGTTTTTTGTGGATGATAAAGAGATTCATAACTATGGTCCCGAAGTGCGAACACCAGAAAATTGGCCCTTTTCAAAGGATCAGTATATCCTATTAAACATCGCAGTGTTGCCTCAAGTGGATGCGAAGTTCGATTCGTCGCGCATGGAAATCGATTACGTTCGGGTTTTTCAAAAGGAAATCACGGCCTCGTTGAATGATGCGAAGAAGGGGAAATTGGATGTTCTATATCCGAATCCGACATCGGATAAGTTGTTTGTCAAAGAAATGGGTGGATTTACTTCCTATGCTATTTCAGAAATGAACGGTAGGATACTTCAGTGTGGGTCGCTCCAAGGTCAGCCATATATTGATGTCAGTAAATTGGCAGCGGGGGTATATCAAATAGCCTTGAAACCGATGAGTCCGTCAATTTCGCCTGAGTTGGATACGATTTTTCGATTTGTCAAAGAATAGATGGTCTTCAATTTTGTAATTTTACCCCCATTATGAGTCAGTTAGAAACCCCCATAGAATTTAGATCCGATACCTTTACCCAACCCTCCGAAGCCATGTTGCAAGCCATGTTTGCGGCCAAAGTTGGTGATGACGTGTTTGGGGAAGACGTTACTGTGAATGCCTTGGAGCGCAGTGTGGCAGAATTTTTTGGGATGGAAGCGGGATTGTTTTGTCCGTCGGGCACAATGACAAACCAAATCGCCATTCAGGTGCATACCCAGCCGGGCGATGAAGTGATCTGCGAGGCGGGTTCTCACATTTATTTCTATGAAGGCGGTGGCATCGCCAAGAATTCCGGCGCGCAAGTGCGGTTGGTGCAGGGTTCTTTCGGACAAATTACTGCCGATCAGATTTTGCCTGTGATTAACCCGGACGATGTGCATCGCGCAAGAACTCGTTTGGTAAGTTTGGAAAATACCTGCAATCGCGGGGGAGGCAGTTGTTATAATTTGGCGGAAATCGCAAAAATTCGTTCACTGTGCGATGCGCATGGACTCGGACTTCACTTGGACGGGGCTCGACTGATGAACGCCATCGTGGCGAACCAAGAAAATCCAAAAGATTACGGCAAGATGTTTCACAGTATATCGCTTTGTTTGAGCAAAGGTTTGGGGGCTCCGGTGGGCAGTGTGCTTCTGGGCGATGCGGCTTTTATCAAACAGGCACGCAGGGTGCGGAAAGTGATGGGCGGCGGGATGCGTCAGGCGGGGTATTTGGCTGCGGCCGGACTCTTTGCGATGGAAAACAACATCAACCGCTTGGCAGAAGATCATGCACATGCGAAGTTGTTGGCATCGGCGTTGGCGGACTGCAATTGGGTGGGCGAGATCTTCCCGGTGGAAACCAATATTGTGATCTTTGAGGTGGCGACTTCAGAAAGTAATTCAGGGAAGGTGAGCGGTTCTAGTTCAAGTCTCAAAACCGCCCCGGAAATTATTGCCGCGCTGAATTCGCAAAACATCCGCGTTTCGGCGATGTCACCCACACACATCAGAATGGTGACACACTTAGACGTTACCCCAGAAATGGTTCACCGCACCGTAGAGGTATTGAAGGGACTTTGAGTTAACCAACGAGAGTTACTTTTTAACCAATATATTGGTTAAATCCGTGTGATTTTAGGGAGAATAACCAATAAAATGGTTGTATGATTCCTTTATCCGTGCTTGCGCAACTTGAGAATCACCATCTTGCTGGTAGGTGTATTGCTCTTGTCGGCCACAGAATCAATCGGTACCAAAATGTTGGCCTCCGGGAAATACGTCGCTGCGCAACCCAACGGAATGTTGAAGCTGATGATGATGAATTTCTTCGCCACACGCTCCACCCCGCCGTGGAAATTGTATAAATCCACCAATTCGCCAGCCTCAAAACCCAATTTCTTGATGTCCTTCGGGTTCATGAAAATCACACGACGTTCATTCTCCACCCCGCGATATCGATCGTTTAAGCCATAAATGGTGGTGTTGAACTGGTCATGACTTCTAATCGTCATCATCATCAATTCATCGTCCGCCACGGTAACAGCCACGGGTGTTGCGACATTGAAATTGGCTTTGCCATTCAGAGTATTCCACTTTCCGTCGCGGGCAGAGTTGGGTAAATAAAACCCACCCATTTCACGCGCTCGCTCATTGTAATTATCAAAACCAGGTATGCTCGATTCAATCGCATCGCGAATATGGTCGTAATGAGTAGCATATTTATCCCAAGGAATCACACTTTTACTGCCCAACGTGGCCTTCGCCAAACCAATCACAATCTGGGGTTCGCTGCGAAGATCGCCGGAGACGGGTTTGAGTTTTCCTTTCGACATCTGCACCACACCCATAGAGTTTTCACAGGTGATAAACTGGTGCTCGCCGTTGATGATATCGGAATCGGATCGACCAAAACAAGGCAGTATAATCGCTTCTTTGCCCGTTACCAAATGACTGCGATTCAGCTTGGTAGACACTTGCACTGTGAGGTCGCAATTTTGCAATGCCTCGGCCGTGTATTCTGTATCGGGGCTGGCCGACAAGAAGTTTCCACCCATCGCAAAGAACACTTTTGCATCGCCTTTGTGCATCGCGTGTATACAGTCAACCACATCATAGCCGTGGGCTTGTGGCGGGTGAAAACCAAACGCTTTTTCGATGCGATCCAAGAACGCTTGGGGCGGTTTTTCGTAGATGCCCATGGTGCGATCGCCTTGCACGTTGGAGTGGCCGCGGACCGGACAAGTGCCAGCGCCTTCCTTGGCAATACTGCCTTTGATGAGCAGCAAATTCACCACTTCTTTGATGGTATCCACCGCGTTTTTGTGCTGCGTGAGTCCCATCGCCCAACAAGCAATGATCTTGGTTTTGTCTTTTAGCGCCGCCACCGTTTCATCGATTTGCCACTGCCTGAGGCCGGTTTGTTCGATGAGTTTTTCTAGCGATTGCGCTTCGATATTCTGCTTCCAAGCATCAAATCCTTGGGTATTGTTGGCAATAAAATTATGATCAAGAACGGTGCCCGGAGCCTTCTTTTCCGCTTCGAGCAGCAACTTTTCGATGGCTTGAATCAGCGCCATGTCGCCGTTGAGTTTTACCTGCAAGAAAATATCCGTCAGTCTAGATTTGATACCCAACGCGCCCTTCACCGATTGCGGATCAGAGAATGCAATCAGTCCGGTTTCGGGGAGGGGGTTAATCGAAATAATGGTGGCGCCACACTCTTTGGCTTTTTGCAACGCGCTGAGCATGCGGGGGTGGTTGGTGCCGGGGTTTTGACCGATGATTAGGATGGCTTCGGCCTTGTAGAAATCTTCGAGTTTTACAGAGCCTTTTCCGATGCCCACGCTCTCGTTGAGTGCCACACCACTGGATTCGTGGCACATATTGGAACAGTCGGGGAGGTTGTTGGTGCCGTATTCGCGGACAAAAAGCTGATATAAAAACGCGGCTTCGTTCGATGTACGTCCGCTGGTATAAAACACCGCCTCATCGGGCGATTTGAGTTTGTTTAAATGCAATGCGATTTTGCCAAAAGCCTCGTCCCAGCTGATGGGCGTGTAGTGCGATGCACCTGCGGCGAGGTAGACGGGCTCTGCGATCCGACCTTTCTTTCCGATTTCGTAATCGTTGAGCAACGACAAATCCGCGACGCTATTTTTGGCAAAAAATGAGGCTGTTAAACGTTTGGTGGTGGCTTCGTCGGCCACGGCTTTGGCACCGTTTTCACAGTATTCACCAATGGGTGAACGCTCATCGTCGGGGTCGGGCCAGGCACAACTTGGGCAATCAAATCCGCCTTTTTGGTTAAGTGCAAACAGCGCTTTGGCCCCGCGGGCGAGGTTCATTTCTTTGAGCACGTGCTGGACGGCCACTTTCACACCGGTAATTCCTGCCGCCGATGTGCTCGGTTTATGGAGTCGCAATTTGAGCAGTTCCTCCGGATTTTCGGCATGCACTTGTGTGGTTGGCGTATCGTGTGAGGTGTTTTTGGTGTGGTTATGATTGTCCATGTTGAACTCGTAAACTCAAAAATACCAAATTCTTTTGGTGAACCCATAAAATCCTTTTCAACGGGTCGGCTGGGTGTGCATTTGTTTGGATGGACGGACGATTATTTATCCCGCATCAAATCGAGTTCTACCTCTATGCTTAGGGCCTGGGTTGAGGGTTGATCCGATGAAAAAGCGATGCGATGTTTGGGCGTTTCCATCCAGATTTCGCGGGTGTTTTGGGCCAAGACAATGATATATTTTTGATCGATAAAATGGGCTTCTGATTTCGCTTGATTGCCAATTTGCAGCACAAAAGTTAGGGTTTGCGAGGGGAAGGGGAGATGATTTTCCAAGGATTTGCCATTCAACAGTTGGGCAAGTTCGTTTTCCTGAATTCGGAATCGGATTTGGTTGTCTTTGATGCGAATTTTCATGGTTGTTTCTTCCGTGGTTGCCTTGTCCGGGGTTCGATTTTTCTTACGGGTCAGTCCTTGGAATTGGTTTCCACCCGTTGACTGTGCGTATAAATATTACACCGTTCGCCGCGCAAAAATCCCACGAGTGTGATGCCCATGTCTTCGGCTAGGTCTATTGCAAGACTCGATGGTGCTCCAACCGCCGCAATCATTCTGATGCCCGCCATGGCCGCTTTTTGGACCAGTTCAAAGGAAATTCTGCCACTCAGCAAAAGGATGTGATTGCACAAAGGAATTTGATTTACTGCATCGGGGTTAGACATTACGAAATGACCGATGAGTTTGTCGAGCGCGTTGTGTCTACCCACATCTTCGGAGGTGTGAATGAGTTTTCCGCCCAAATCAAAGAGAGCGCAGCCGTGAATTCCGCCCGTTTGGTCAAAGTTCGATTGCTGGGCCCGCAAGATATCGGGGAGGGTATAGAGTATATTCGGCTCAATTTTCCATTGGGTTTTGGGTAGTTCGATGTTGCACTGCTGTTCCACGGCTTCCATGGATGTTTTGCCGCACACACCGCAGCTTGAGGTGGTATAAAAATGCCTTTCCAGTTTCACCAAATCCACCGAAACGTGGGGTTGTAACTTTGCGATGATCACATTTCCGTTGGGGTCATTCCCTGGCTTGATATATTCCAAGTCTTGCTGGCTTTTGATGATGCCCTCTGAGAAAAGGAATCCCACGGCGAGGTTGATGTCGTTTCCAGGGGTTCGCATGGTAATCGACAGCGGTTTTTCGATGGGCGATGTGGCCGGTAATTCGGCGTTTGATTTTGTTTCTGTTTCTGCTCCAGATGTGGCGAGTGCATCAGCTTGAGATTCAACCACAAGTGTTTGGCCCATGACAAGTTTGATTTCCAGGGGCTCCTCCACCACCACAAAATCGGGTTGGGTTCGCACATTGGAACCATCCAAACGTTGGATTTCTGTGGGGGATATGCTGAATTTATCGCTCATTGGTCGAAACTTCTCAGGGTTTGCAATGTTTGGATATCGGTGGGCAAGATACAAGGATTGTGGGCTTCTACAAATTGTCTGAGCGATGAATTCTCTTTCGCGAATTCAGGGATTTGCTGAAGAATTTCAGCGGGGTAGTATGCCACGAGTGGTTCAATGAATCCGGTGATGTGGTTTTGATAACAGCAAATCCGATTTTGGGTTTGTCCTACAGCCACCAACCGGCCCAATGTTTCTTCCGTCATGTTCCGATAATCGCAACCCAAAACAAGCAGTCCATCAAACGAGGTATTCCCAGCCAACGTTTCGTTTTGGTCAATGCCCAACTGCGCCAAGCAACTCAGCAACCCGGTAAGTGGACCTTTGTCTGAGTATTCATTATTGTCAAAAACCTCCCTAAGCCAGGTGGGTTGTTCTACAAGGTTCGACATCAGATCTTGATTTTCACGGCAAGACACAAACACCGTTTCGCAAAAGTTCTTTAGCAGTTCCGAGGCATGGAAAAAAGCCGGCTTCCCGTGGATGGATATCAACGCTTTGTCGTGCCCCATCCTGCGACTTTCACCCCCTGCCAATACCAAACCTGCAATCACCGATGTCTCTTTAGTTGTTATTACTTTGTGGCGGCGTCGGCCTTTGCCTTCGCTTGTTTGATCATTTCATCCGTTCGATTTTTGGCCGCCAACTCAACTTGGTCCGCTTTGTCGTTAACAGAAGATTCCAATTGATCCGCCTTTTGGTTGCCTTTGGCCTCGGTTTGATCCGCCAATTTATATCCTTCACCCTTGGCTTCTGTGGCTTTTTTATCCGCTTCTTTCAGCAGTTTTTCAGCGGCTACTTTGGTCAATTTCTTTTGGATTGGGTCTTTTGCCGCCGCCACAAGGGCATCCGCTTCTTTTTTGGCTTTCTCCATGGCCATGGTATAGGCTTTGTCGGTTTCCGACCTCTGTTTTGCTGCCAACTCTTTGGCTTCAGTGCGCATTTTTTCGGCCGTTTCTTTTCCGTTCGATCTCAATAGGTCTGCTTTTTCCTTTGCCTCTTTCAGTATGTCGGCTATTTGTTTGTTGATGGCCTCAAACGCTTTGTCTTTCAGTTGAGCAATCACAGGCGCCGCCGCTTCTTTCAATGCACCCTTCCATCCCACGGTCAATTTCGGATTTTTCATATCCCCCGTGATCGTGAATGGCAACTTCCTGCCTTTGGCCATCAAGGTTCCTCCCAAATGCAATTGTTTGCTTAGGTCGACATAGCCACCCAATTTCATTTGACATTCTTTGGGAAGGTTCACGCCAATGGAATCCTTTAATTTAAACTGTCCGTTTTCAATCAAAAAGCCGGCTTTGGTGGGTTTCAAGGACATTTTATCAGCAGCGGCCCATTGCAACTGTTTGGCGGTTTCTCCCATCCACGAAGGGACGTCCAAGTTGCCGCTAAACAAATTGAACAATCCTCCGGCGGTGAGTGTCGCCAAATCCATGTCCATATTGGACTTCAACTGCATGCCCATTTGCGTTTCGATATTCGCCAAACCTTGGATTCTGCCCACAATGGGTGCGTATTCTTTCACCAGCGATAGGGTGGTGGCCAAATTGGCTGGGTTCACATTCAAAATATTGAATCCCCCTTTCACGGTGGGTTTCCCGCCTATGGGGTTGGTGTACGACAACGATGCAATTTCCACACGAGCGCCAAAAATGGATGCTGCCAAAGGATTTACATTGAGGATGCCATCTTTGATTTCGGCTTTTGCCGTGACTTGCTGCATGTCGTAGTCTTCGTAAATCAACCGACCGGCGTTCATGTTGAACATCAAATCCAAGTTATCGGGGATGCGGGGCGATTCGCTGGCCGCTGTATTGGACGCGTTATTTGCCGCGGCCGTTGTGCCCTCAGCGCCTTTGCCATCCGGTTTTTCGCCCTCGGTCGCTGCGGGTGCTGCGCTTGTAGACATCGGCGACATCCATTCATTTAGGTCGATGCTTTTGCTATTGATTACCAACTGCCCTTTGAGCGTTTCATCGTTGAGGTAATAACCCAACATGTTTTGCAATTTTCCGTTCAGGCTCATGGCGGATTTTCCATACTGAATCCCATCGCCCACAACAGCAAAATCGCTAGGACTTACGCTTATCGATAGCGATTTCATCGATAGGGGTAGTGTCCCGGCAGCATTGTATTTGATTTGATTCAAGGCAATGTCTCCGCTTGCCTTAAGATCGTTGAATTGCTCCTCTGCGATGTTCTCTTTTGCAAGCGCGCTATAATGTCCGTCAAACGCAAAATGGGCTTTCACCTCGCCCGAAATATCCGTCCCCGATTCCAATGGAATTAGCTTTTTCCATTCGTCCAAATGCAGATCGATATCAATCTTTCCCTTAGCGTAAGGGTTGCTAATCGGCGTTTTCATATCTAGCTCAACAGAAATCGGATCGCCACCCAAAACAGCTTGTAAAGGCGCAATTACTAGATGTGTATTATCTGGATTGCCATCGGTATTGTCCATCAAGAAATTAAGTTTGATGTTGCTTGCGTTGGCGGGCATTCCGGGGTATTGGAAACCTGCCTTGTCGACATTTAATTCCGCGTGTGTTGATGGCATCCGCTCATCGTCCATGATCCCTTTCATCAGGAACACGAGCTTCAACCTGCCCGATGCTTTCACGTCGGCAAAATTCTCTGTATAACAGCCTGGAACAACGCTGAGGAATGATTTGAAATCGCTGTTTGGCGTGCGCACATCGATGTCCATATCCATGTCCTTTTCACGCATTTCTATCCATCCCTTGGCTTGTAGTGGCAACGCATTGATCTTAAACTCGTTATCGGCAAATCCAAAACGCATCTTTTTCAAATCCATATCGATGTTGGTGTTCGCATCAATTTTGGCTTTGCTCAGCATCGTCATTCCACCATACGACATTGTAAACTGATCGATTAGCAGATCGTTTTTGAGTGTAAAAATCTCATCGGCAAAATCCCCATTGGCGTGCCAGTTGAGGCCGTTGCTGGTGATTTCGAAGTCCATGGAATGGTCCACGTAATGCAATCGCGTATTTTCGATAGACAAATCGTTTATTTTGATGGCAATGGGTGCCGCTCCGGTGTCTTGGGGTGCAGTTCCGGCGGTAGTATCGGGTTTCGAGATATCGAAGTTGGCTGCTCCGCTCTTCAAAAAGATGATTTGCGCTCTTGCGTCTGAGATCGCAATTTTTCGAATCACAACGGTTTCGCCTTTCCAAACGGAGGCAAGGTCGAGGACCAGTCGAATGCTCTTCGCATCGATCAAAGTATCTTGGGCAAAGGAGTCCACGCCCACCACTTTTACAGTGTCGATACCGAGGCTAAGGTTAGGGAAATTGCGGAGTAGGCTCAGGGAAACATCGTCGTTGAAACTCACCTTTGCATTCAGGCTTTTATTGGCGGCTTCTTTAACAGCGCTTACAATTTTGCCTTTAAACAAAAACGGAAGGATGAAAAGTAGGGCGATGATGGCTCCAAGGCAGATGCCGGTGATTTTAGCGATTTTTTTGAAATTCATGTGTAAGCAGTAATACAAAAATAATCAATGAGGTTGGTTCATAAACGTATTTACTCGTTTAACGGCATTCTTCCTCACGTCCAAATAAAACAAATTGATGTCGCCAATGTGGTAGTTCGGATCCTTATAAAATCGACTCCCTGGAAACTTTGGTTTGGTGATCCATAATATACCGCCATGGACTTGGGCATCGCAAATTTTGGGTAGGGTATTTGAAAAGGGTCTCAGAACGGCTCCGGCTTGCTTTGATTTGTCTACGTATTCTTCATTGAGTTCCCAGCTGATCGGATTCACACAAACGGCGCGTTCCAGTGCCAACGGGTAATAAGGCGGTACATAACCTCGCTGATAAGTGCTCCAACTCACAAAACAACCCGTGGCAGAATCGTTGGCGCATGGCGGAAGACCCGGTAGTGAATCTTGTGGTACCGGCATCCCAATTAAGTATGTAGCCACCAATTGCTGCTGTAGCGGAGTGCCTAAAATATGTTCCTTGATGATGCGGGCCGCGTGGATCGTTCCTTGACTGTGCGATGCTATGATTATGGGTCTACCCTGGTTCCAGTGCTTTAGATAGTACAAAAACGCCTGTTCCACATCGTTGTAGGCGGTGTCGAGGGCAGCTTTTTTATCGTCTTTGTGCGGTGTAAGAAATACCGAATAATGGGCCTGACGGTATCTGGGTGCGTAGATTTTTCCGGCGGCGTTGAAAGCGGAGGCTTGGAATTGAATTGGACTTTCGTCGACCACTTTGTTGAGTTCTGCATCGCGCAAATCTTGATTCCAAAGGAATTCAGTTTCAGGCTTATCGGTATAGGTGGTGGGATGGATAAAGAACACGTCGGCCGGGGCATTTTCTTGGTTGTTTTTTAAGCCCCGCGGACAATCATCGGAAGGGTCCTTTTTGCTCGGTAAGGCGCTCCAGTGCTCAAGATGGGCGTAATTGGGTGCGGGCGGACAGGGACTTAGCGAAAACCGAGTAGGGTTGCAATATCTCTGTGCATTTGCGAGGGGTGCATAGAGGAATCCGAAACTGAGTAGGGCAAATATTCTATTTGACATATTAAAACGGAGCGAGTTTTTATTTATATTCGTTCAAAAATAACACTATGTATACTGGTTTGGTTCACATGCACAATTTGTTGCGCTGGGTGATAGTTATCACCTTGATTTTGTCGTTGATAAACGCCTTTAAAGGCAAAAATGGAAAAGAAACCCTAATTATGATGATTTCATCCCACGTGATGCTGCTGATCGGTTTGATTCAGTGGTTTGGCGGGGATTGGGGCCTAAAACAAATCAAAAATTTGGGTATGGGTGAGGCGATGAAAAATGCGGCGATAAGATTTTTTGCCGTAGAACACTCATTGATGATGGTGATTGCAGTGGTATTGATTACGATAGCACATCGTTCGGCGAAAGCAGCAAAGCCCAACACAAAATGGTTTTTGGTGGCGGCGTTGTTGATTATTTTGATGATGATGCCAGGACCTTGGAAGTCAGATCCAGCCTTGCAGCGCGGATTGTTCCCGGGCATGTAAGGGAGAGCATTTGTTGCTTCATCTTGGCAACATTTTTGATTACTTTTTAGCCCTATGAAATTCACCATCAAACAATCACTATTATTAGGTTCCACCCTGCTTTTTTTGTCGTTGATATTTGGTTATGCCGGCGCCTGGCTTTACAATTCCAATGTGTTAAACCGTGCGTCTCATGGTCTGCAAATTGCCGGTGATGTGTCGATGGATCGTTCTGGTGTGCGAGCGATATCCGCGAATGGCGACATGCCCTCGGGCTTTGAACAAGCTTCTGCCTCAGCAACGCCATCGGTGGTCTTCATCAAAACAGTGAGTACAGTGCAATACGATAGTCCTTTGAGCGGCTTGTTCTGGGATTTCGACCCCTTCGGTTCTCGTGGTCAGGCCGCAAGCACCGGTTCGGGTGTGATCGTGAGCAAAGACGGTTACATCGTCACCAATAACCATGTGATTCAAGGGGCTGATAAAATTACTGTCGTGCTGAATAAGCCCAAAAACGAATATACAGCGAGGGTGATCGGGACCGACCCTAGTTCTGATTTGGCGGTTTTGAAGATTGAGGCGAATGATCTGCCGGCGGTGGCTTTCGCAAATTCCGATTTGGTGAAAGTGGGTGAGTGGGTGTTGGCTGTGGGCAATCCTTTTAATCTAACGAGTACCGTGACGGCGGGCATCGTGAGTGCCAAAGGCCGAAATATCAATCTCGTAAAGAATCAGTTTCCCATAGAGAGTTTTATTCAGACCGATGCGGCCATCAACCCAGGGAATTCTGGGGGTGCGCTGGTGAATCTTCGCGGCGAATTGGTGGGTATTAACACAGCGATCCAAAGCAATACCGGTAGCTATTCGGGGTATGGTTTTGCGATTCCAGCCAATATCGTCATGAAAGTTGTCGCCGATTTGATGGACAACGGCGTGGTTTTGCGTGCTTTCTCGGGGATGACGGTCGGCGAGGCGAGTTCGGATGAACTGAAGCGCTATGGTTTGAGCAACGATGCGGTGAAGGTGACAGAATTGATTGAAGATGGACCGGCATATAAATCGGGGCTACGTTTGGGTGATGTCATTACCCATTTGGGTGGTATGCCTGTGGATGGCAAACCGATGTTCGATGAGCATTTGGCTTACAAACGTCCGGGACAGGCCTTGGAATTGCAGTATCTGCGCGAGGGCAAGTCGGTGAAGGCCGAGTTATTGCTCATCGGAACGACAGAAAATCAAGCATTGTTGATGAAAGGCGCGGTGAACAGCAAATTGCTGGGTGCGGATTTTCAGCCATTGGGTGCGAGCGATTTGCAGAAATATGGCCTCACCAGTGGGATTAGATTGATAAATATTCAGCGTGGGAAGACCATCGCTCAAATGGGCCTCGGCGAAGGCTTCGTAGTGGTGAAATTCAACGGGAAATCATATGCGGAGCCCGAAGAGTTGATTTCGGCCATGGAAGCGGCTCGGGGTCGGATCGAAATCGTGGGAAAAGACCGCAACGGCAGCAACCAGAGCTTCAGCTTTTATAGTTATTGAGTTCGTCACAATGCAAAAGAATATCTTTGCAGTATGAACCCTGCGATTCCCAAATTACATTTTGCCGATTCTAACCGCTTTTTTGTGATGGCGGGACCTTGTGCCATCGAAGGCCGCGATATGGCTTTTGAAATCGCCGAGCATCTGGTGGGTGTGAGTGAGCGCTTGCAGTTGCCCCTGATTTTCAAAGGCAGTTATCGCAAGGCAAATCGTTCTAGGATGGATTCGTTTACGGGTATCGGAGATGAGAAAGCACTGCAGATTTTGGCCGAAGTGGGGGCGCATTTTGGGATTCCTACGGTGACAGATATTCATGAATCTCATGAAGCGGCGATGGCAGCGGAATATGTGGATGTGTTACAGATTCCGGCGTTTTTGTTCCGTCAGACAGAGTTGCTTGCGGCGGCGGCGAGAACCGGAAAATGGGTCAATATTAAGAAGGGTCAGTTCGCGGGCCCCGATGCCATGAAACACGCCATGCAGAAATGCGTGGATTGTGGGAATGATCGGGTGATGCTAACCGACCGTGGGAATATGTTCGGCTACGGCGATATGGTCGTGGATTTCCGAAATATTCCCCAGATGCAGCAATTCGGCGCACCCGTGATTATGGATATCACCCATAGTTTACAGCAGCCCAATCAGAGCAGCGGTGTAACGGGTGGCAAACCTGAGTTGATCGAAACCATTGCCAAAGCGGCGATTGCTGTGGGTTGCGATGGCTTGTTCATCGAAACGCATCCGGATCCTTCTGTTGCCAAAAGCGATGGCGCCAATATGTTGCCATTGAATCAGTTTGAAGGGCTGATGCAGAAATTGATTCGCGTCCGCGAATCAATTTTGTAATTACTTCTTTTTCTTCTTATCCTCAGGCTTATCGGCTGGGGCAGCGTCTGCATCGGCGGGAGCAGCAGCATCACCTTCAGCACCTGGCTTCGCCTTTACTGGACGTGCTGGTCTTGCTGGACGTTCTTTCTTTGGCGCCTTCTTTGGAATCAAAATGTACTCCGCATCAGTCAAATAAGATTCAGACTTGAACACCTTGAAGAAACTCTTACCCAATGTAGGCTGATCTACTTTGTCGGTGATCTGGAATGTGATGTTATTGATGACATATCCGTTGATCTCCAATTTGTTGATCATGAACTTGTTGCTTGGCAACTTAGTTTTACCCACCTTCAATTTTTCACCTTCCAAGAAATCTTTCTTACTAATCAACTTCTCTTTGTACCATTGCGCAGCCACTTCCAAAGGAACCGCAGTGAATTTGCCGTTAAAGTCAAACGCAAATGCCGTTGGGTCTTTGTCCAATACCATAGCAGAAATGGTTGGCTTACCCGCATTGTTGCCCAATTTGGCATGAACCGCATAAGAGATATCTAAACCGTTAACAACAGGGGCGTCAGCCGCTTTCTTCGCCTTTTCAGCACTGTCTTTTTCTTGCTTGCCGATGTTGGTGTTATTAATATCGACATCCTGATTCACAATCGCGCGAGAGATTTGTCCTTCAAATCCGAAACGAACAGTTGTTCTACGGTTTTGCTGGTGCTGGAATTCATCACAAGCAACGAATGGCTTCTCATTCACGAACTTGATTTCAGATGGCTTGTAACGCTCGTAGTAACTCTTAATTACGTTACCAGCGGCATCCTTTTCAATGACCATCTTCTTGGTTTTTCCGTCGATGTAAGGCGTAAGACCGGCAACTTCGCCGCCTTCACACTTACAATCATTGATCAGCTGCATTTCCCCGTAACCACGAGCCACAATACGTGAAGAATCGATTTTCCACGTTTTCATCAAGTAGGTACGGGCACTGTCGGCACGACGTTGAGCCAATTTAACGTTGTAATCATAGCTAGAACGACAGTCAGTATGAGAACCCAATTCCGTGATCAATTTAGGGTAACGCATCAACACTGTTTGAGCGAAAGTATCCAACACACGGGCTGCATCGCTGCGAATGAATGCTTTATCCAAATCGTAGAAGATCGGAAGGGTAATCACCTTCTCCAATGGGTTTTCCAAACAGAAATCTTGCACCAACTCCGTGCTTAAACGGATACCATAAGTGGTTTTTTGGGCTGGTTCTGCTTCAAAGTAGTATTTCTCTGGATATTTCGAGAAGATCTCGTAGTTGGTCTTTTCACGCAATTTAGCGGTGTAAACCCCTTGATCATCAGCCTTCAATACCATTTTGGTGGTGTCGCGATCGTTTGTCAAAATCACAGTAGCACCAGCCAAAGGCTTCTTGGTGTTACAATCAGTGATGATACCGCGAATCGTAATAATAATAGGAGTGATATCGAACGAGTAAATATCGTCGTTGTTCTTTTTGTCGCCACGATTACTACTAAAGTATCCTTTATTGGCATTGCCTTCAAAGAAAGTGATACCGAAGTCGTCACCGCCTGAGTTGATAGGCTCACGCATGTTTTCGCGCTCTCTCCAAACACCAATTTCGTCTGTAGGCTCGGCGTTGTTGATATCCAAACCACCCAAAGTAGCCCATCCGTCCGACGACCAATACAATTTGTTGTCGTGCTGATTGAAGTAAGGATAGTACTCGTTTCCGCGGGTGTTGATGTCTGGTCCTAGATTGATAGGATTTCCCCAAGATTTAGAGCGTTTGCTGTAGGTAACGGCCCAAATATCAAAGCCACCCAAACCACCTTCGCGGTTGGATGAGAAGTACAATGTCTTGCCGTCTGGGCTTAAAGCGGGGTGACCGTAAGTGTGAGCGGTGTCTTCTTTACAGAATTCCAATGGCTCGCCCATGATCCATTCTGGACCCACTTTTTTAAGTTCGTAGATGGCGCATTTTTCTGATTTGCCTTTTTCGCGGTGGCCACACTGGGTGACATACATCGTGCTGAAACGGCTATCGAAGGTCATCGGACCGTCGTTGGCTTTGGTACTGATTTTATCGGTTTTGTCTTTGTAAATCGCGGGTCCCCACTTTTCTTTTCCTTTTTTGCCCGTCTTTTCTACGCTCCAAATGTCTGTCCATGTTTCCATGGTTCCTTCGTAGAGACGCTTGCTGTTTCCGCCTTCACGATCCGATACAAAAAACAAGACGTCATCTTTTTTGCCGGCAATCATTGGTGCCCAGTCGTTGGCTTTTGAGTTGGCGGGTTTGAATTTTTCGACTTCAAATTGAGAACTATCTTCGGTCCATTGCAATGCCAATTCACATCCTTGCTTGCGGATGTCGGCGAGGGTATCGCCAGGGACTTCAGCCAAGTAAACGTCGTATGCATCCAAGGCTTCGCGGTATTTTTCCACCTTTTTGAGGAGGTTGGCGCGCATCAACAAAGCTTTGGTGTTTTTTGGGTCAGTTTTAAGGACTTTATCATACAAACGAAGTGCTTTGTCGTACTCATCTGAAAGGCGATAAGCCTCAGCGGCAAAGAATATCGCTTCAGATTTTAGCTTTTTGTCCTTGGTGGATTTTGAAAACTCTTCAAAAATGATGGCCGACTGACGATAGTAGCCTTGCTTGAACAATTTGTCGGCTTCTTCGAACTTGGGTTTGCAACCGGTTGCATAAAATGCAATGGCAACCAAAACGAGGGTAAAGAGGGAGCTATATTTTGTGCGCATTCGGAATCTTTTGATGTTCATTAGTGAGGTTTCGGGGAAACAGATTGAGTTTAAGATGCTAAATAATGAATTTAAAGGCAAACATCAAAGGAAATACGTAAAAATAACGCCGATTTGATGCTGTGTCGACATTACTGCGCAATCGAAAAAAGTCGTTTTTGCTCTTCTGGAGTATAGGTCCGGCCTAGGAATGGGTGATTAGGTAGTTCTTGTATTTCTTTGATTATAAGTGCTTTGTAATGGCTTTGTTGTTTGAAATATTGTAGCAAATCGATGGCGGGAGAGGCCAAACGCGTGTTAAAACCAAGAATTGCATCAAAAAGATTTTGTGTAAGTTCTGGTGTTAAAACATTGAGGCGTTTGAGCGCGGCCATTGCATTCGTTCTCGTTCTGAATTCGTAGTAAGGTCCCGTCATGGAAATGAGGCTGTTTAAGAAAATTTGGGGCTCATTTTCGGTTCTTTTTCCGTGAAGAGAAACTTCTTGTTTTTTCTGTTGCTCGATGGCGTCGGTGTAAGCAAGTTCAAAATACTTCACGGTGAGGTTGTGGAGATAACCGGTTTCGTCTTTGATGGCCTCCAGGATATCGCGGTGGCTAATGAATGCAGGTTGATATTGTGTTGACGCCACGATCTCCGTTGATCCCGGGGCAGCCACCTGAGCGGTTGACACCTGAGGCAAATTCCATAGGCGATTTACCACCAATTCAATATTGGTATAGCTAGAATCCTTCAATCCTTCCAGGAAAAGTTCTTTAAAAGTTGGCTCTAGTGGCAAGCGTTCGAACAACACTTTTCTAACCGAAGAATGTCCGCTATTTGCGAATTTTTGCAATACGTCGGCATTTTGGTTTGCAGTATTTTCTGATGTGCCAAATGCCAGTTCGCCCTGGTTTGATTTTACATTGGATGTCGTAGCAAATGCGCCAGGTAAACTCAACCACTGTGTAGCAATTTCGACCTGCATTTCGCGGAATTTTTCTCGATTCCAAGCGTGTTCTAGAACTTTTTTGAAGTCGATCAATCCGTTAGTTCTTGTCTGATCAGAAGATCCGCCTTGGCCAGCATGTGCGGCTGTTCCGCTATGAATGGCAAAGGTTCCGCGCAAAGCCACCAACGCATCGTAGCGGTCTAACATACTGCTACCATGCTCCAATTGAAAATGCCATTCGGCAGGGCTTTTTTGCATTTCAAGGGTTTTCAGAACCCGACTATCTGCATCAAAAATCACGGTTACAGGCGCTTTTTGGGTTTTGAAATGGAACGTATGTTGTGATTTATCCACCCAAACGGTGCGCTTTTCACTGCTGCCATCGAAATAGAGAAACTCAATGTCAACCGGCATGCGGAAAAGCCCAACTATTATGTCCTGATTTTGGGTTTGTTTGACATTGATATCAACATCGTATTGGGCCTTAGGGAATAAATCATCCATATTGGCGGAACTATTGTTCCAGATATTTGCGTGCACATTCCAATTCACCGCATAAATGGGTTCGCCCCCGCGATGAATCCACTGGTCAAAAAACCAATCCATGTTGATGCCCGTGGCATCGATGATGGCCTTTTGCAA
>Ga0078894_10000868_pt1 | contig 21719 bp, 13 predicted proteins | sample LauGreSu1BDMLBSD_2_FD_67506 | JGI IMG/M metagenome (GOLD analysis project Ga0078894, IMG submission 67506) | Freshwater lake microbial communities from Lake Michigan, USA - Su13.BD.MLB.SD (version 4) (version 4) | ecosystem: Environmental > Aquatic > Freshwater > Lake | place: Lake Michigan... | reverse complement strand
CCTGAATACTCCATATACGTTCCCGCAGGAAACTGAACAACCGTCTCACATAGTGAGTGTAATGATTTTAATTCGCTGGATATACACAATCCATAATGGTCGGAGTTCATCGAGACGCACATTAAATCCGAATACTCGCCGCCAAACATCCCGTCGTGACGCGTAACACCGATATAGAGCGAACGCACACCTACCGGATCTCTCGCGACATACGTGACACCATTTTCATAATCATGAAGAACAAACCCGAAAACTCCATCCAACCGGCGAACCGTCTCATGAATACCGATCTTGCGATACAAATGAATAATGACCTCACAGTCGGAACCACTTTTGTATTCATCTGCGAGACCGAACTCTTCGATCAACGCACGAAAATTATAGATTTCACCGTTACATATTAATCGACAGTTTTTTAGATGAAAGGGTTGATCCGCTGCGGGATCCATTCCGTTGATAGAGAGACGATGAAACCCCCATGCGCGGGTATCATCTTTCATAAAGACGGATTTATCCGGACCACGATGCGCAGATAATATGAAATTTTCCTGTAGCGTTTTCTGTTGGGCTATCGCCAATCTCGCCACAGTCTGAAAATAGAAGATTCCGCACATTAGATAAGATACATAATAATAACGACTTGTGTTTATATATCATTCATATTCGTTCGACAATAGATATAATATAATAATTATACACCCTCGCACATTTAAAATGGAACAAGTTTTAGTCGTTTCACTTTAATTAGTTTAAGGTTGGGTTTTTCATCCCCTTGTATAGTTTGTTTATAGCAATTCGATAAAACTGCTTGATTACTTGTTCTACTTAGATAACTTGGTGTGTCTAATTTATTTATAGATGTTTCTGCTATCTTGTAGATGTTTGATGAACCGTTACGGTCTCTGTTCCATAAACCACAACCGCTCTTACAGCGTAGTAGCCCATGAACCAACCGCATATCATGCTTGTTTGGTGTTGGATTTTTTCGTATCCTGAATTTCTCACATATACCACCATTACAATTGGAACATTTACAACTGGTTCTAAATTCATCCACTAAAAACACCTTATAATTGTTCTTCCTGAATAAAGTCCGAATTCCTTTTCCCAAGGTTGGTTCTTTGAACTTCATTTGTTTCTTTTGTTCCCAATCTCCAATACAAATTACAACATCTTCTGGATTTCCAAATATTTTTTGGAAGTTGTTAATCATTTTTATTTCACTTCGTTTTGTGTTGATATACCTACCAAACTTCAATTTACGAAATAGTTGCTTCTCATAAAATCCAAATAAAATATGGTTTATTCTGTTTTTTGATTGTATATATTCTTTGAACCTATCAAGGTTTAATGTTTTCCTATTGAAATTAGACAGTTCCGTTTCATATTCTATAATTGTCTTTCCTTGTATTTTATTTGTTTTCATAGCAAGAATAATATTATTGTATTTTTTCAGTTTTGTTTCGTTTCTTCGTTGGTTTTGAGAATACCTAAATATATTTGCGTCTTTGGAAGCACCATCTACACAATAAATCAAATCATCTTTGCCAGGATCGACGCCAACTATTTTTTTATTTTGTAAATCAGTATAATCAGTCAATTCATCAATATATAATTCTTTGGATGCGTTCTTTTTGGTATTTGGTATTTTATTGCCTACCAATTCCTTCCGTAAAAATAAAATACTTACTCCAACTCCATCCGTAGAAATCATGTGATGGAATGAATAACCGGTCTTGGTAAATAATTTTCGTTCCGTGCGAAAAAAGAATTCCCATATTTTATCCTCATGCTTTTTTGTGTTTCCTTCGTCTTTATAATCTCCTTTGTTTCCTTGTTCTTTTCGTAAAAGCAAATTAACCAACGTAATAGTATCCAAACGAATATAACTGGGCGTTATTCCACTTCGTAAAGGAAATACATTACTTATGGTTTCTAACTCATTTTCAACCTGTTTCATCATCGTTATCATACAAGGAAAATAATCCATCACTTTACATTTCAAATCATAATAAACGCTATCCTTTTGATATTTGGATTTATTTGGAAGTATGCGTTCCTTTTGTTCTGTTATCCAAGAATGGTAATAGGATTTGGAAGTATAAGCAGTTTTATCTACAGTTAATAAATCATTTTTTATCTTTCTTAATTCGCTACAAAGACTTCTTATTCTTGTTTCTCGTTCTGTTTTAGTTTTACACAACTTTCTTATCTTCTCAGTAATAATTTTCTTTTTCCAAACAACATTTACAAAGCGTTCCACATAATCCACGTAGTGTAGTTGTATGTTATTTTCATACATAGTAATAATGTCTTCGGTTAGATATGCTAATACGTTGCTCATGTATGTATAATCCAATTTATCATCTTGTGTATATGGTTTATAATGTTCATTATAGAACATCGTAAGTTTATCTTTCAATTCAACGGTATCCTTATTAGGAGGTCTTCCTCTTTTTTCTTCCTTTACTCCACACATAACTTTCATAACAGTATTTACCAACTTCTTATCAATAATAGGTAATGTTTGATGGTTTTCATCATAATGACGCAGTAAATACAATTTTAGGAACTGTAAAGTATGAATAACAATCTTATGCGCCTTGATAACAACATCATTTATTTTGGCTGTGTTTATTTCAGGGCGTTTTAGTATGCTCTTCAACGAGGTTTTTATGGATTTGAAAAACTCAGGCGGTCTTACTTTTTCTTCCATTCTATATTATACCTAAAGATTATAATTCTAAGTCTTTTTTACAAAATATTACTTATTCCTAAATGTTTTCATTCTTAGATTTTTCTTCAATTTCATTTTTGAGTTTTTCCTTTCTTTTCAAATATGATTGTTTATTATATTCTTTTTTTTGTTCTGGCGTAGGTTTATAATTTTTATCTTCATTATATTTTTTAACCCGTTCTTTGATAACCTCTTTGTTCTTTTCGTAATACACTTGCCTACTTGCTGGTGCTGTGTATTTTTTGAGATGTTCTTGGGTTGCTTTTAATTTCTCCTCTAATTTAGTATTTTCTTCTTCTAATAATTTATTTTTATTCATTAGTTCATCAACATTCATGGTTTAGCCTAATATGAAATAATATAATAAATAGTTTTTATATAATTTATCATATTATTTAATTCGTATTTTGTTCCATTTAAAATATTCAAAGGTATATAATACAAAGATGGAATTTTATGGAGTTGTAAACGGCGCATATTCAAATCATCATGACCGCCTAGGCGAGATTAATTCACGGATATCCGAGAGAAATATTCCGTCGGCGGCATTACGACCAGCATTCGATGTTCGCCCGATTTCATCCAAATACGCCACGATGCCGATTTTAGAAACGCGACCGGCCCCCACCGTCCAGATACAGCCTTATCAGCAGTTTTCCACAGAAACGGTGTTCAATCCAGGAAACGCACGCGCTCCATGGCGTGGCTGGGCAGAACGCGTGAATGTAGAATCGTCGCTTCGTAACCAATTTTTCGCGACTCAACGTAATGACCGTGCGGTATATGTGCCAAATTCAGATAGCGATTTGTATAATGTGACAGTTATCGCTCGCGATGTCGCGCAGCCCAACCCCTATTTGTTTGATAATGGTGCGACGAATTTCGCGCCGATGAATCCCAATCCGCATAATTTAGGCAAACTTACATTCGAGAACTCTACGCGTTTTCAGCTTCGCACATTAGATTGTACTTATGACGGATTTTGTACCGGCGATGGCGGTCCAGTTATCGAACCTGCGACGAATTATATTCCGAAGGAGCAGTTGGATAAGAAACTGAAGGAAAAAGAGCAATCGAAACAGGTGTCACGTATCTCGGAGGGGTTTTCCGGTGGTAGGACGAATGAACCTCAAAATAATAATAATAATAAATTCGCAACATTTATTCCGAGGGCAACCGCAGGTTCAAACGCACGAGAGCATTTAACGATGAGAGCGTAGCGTAGCGTAGCGAGTATAAAAGCAACCCGCTATGATATAATATAACAATATATGGCATCTTATTGTTCTATTATTATTTATAACGCTGTACGTAAATGGCGGATCAAGATCAAACAAACACAACAACCCGAAACAACGACGCTTGGAACGAATTAAATGAAATGACGTTGTCTGTTATGGCAAACCGGTCCAAATATGATAAATGTAAAAAAACGCTGGCGAATACGAGTGATACAATACAAGATATGTTTCGGAAGGAAAAAATGTACTATAAAGACCGAATATTGAATATGACGAGTGATTTATTTCATGAACGTTGCGAAAATGATACGATAAACGAGGCACATCAAGAATATGTCAAGGCGTGTATCGAGTATTTAAAGTGGAATGACATTACAGATATGGTGAGCGATGATGCGCGGAATGAATTACAGGAAAAAATAATGAGAGCTCCTTCGCCTCCGCATCCACTGCCATCATCGTCACCCACTTCAGATTCGTCGATGTCGTCGTCGTCGTCGTCGTCGTCGCCACCACCAACACCACCTCCGTCCCAAACGCTGAACCTTATGTCGATTGCGAATAAGATGTGTATTCGAAAAAAAACAATCGACGATTTTATTGTATTGAAGCCGCGCATCGATAATGAAGACGATATCAACGCACGCTTACCAAAGGTCCGCGATTATCAAACTGAAATTACAAAACGGGTAGCTGCTGCTTCTGCCGAACGATTAGGAGGATTGTGAAAGTATCGATAGTATTGAACCAACGGTTTCTGGCGTGTATCTGTTGTCGCGATATGCGACTGTGTTCGCCTCGGTTGGCGTGTAGTAATAAGCTCCCACCGGGGAGTACCAGAAATTACGTGGAGGTACTAGCATGAATGCTTTGAATCCGGTGATCGTCTCGCTGGAAGTATTATCGTATATCAGGTCTTCGATGTCATAGAAACACGAATCTACACCGAATGCCTTCTTTTGAAACTCGTTGGGTTGAATCACGAGACCGAAGACATCATCTTGAATGTAGTAGTCATGGTCGTTTGATGGAACCACCATCGTCATGATGAAATTTGTAACAGTTTCGTCAATATATGACTTGTATTTGATTTGTATTGTGTTGTTGGGGGCGGGGAGCGTAAATTCTGTTCGCAGTTCCGACCCGCCGCCGACTGTTTCTTGATGTGATGACAACTGATTTGAAATAATAGAATGGACGTGATACAAACGGGTTGTCGAGTCATACAAGATGTAAGCAGTTTTGTAATGAACGGTTTGGGCGATGTTGTAAATCCCGATTCGGTATATATATGTTGAAATCGGGGTCATCGGGTTCAGGCACGCGTGATGCCGTTGTGAAACGGACGCGGACGACGGCGATGACGACGACGACGGCGACGACGACGAATAATTCTGATAATCAATTTCGGTAGTATCGCCGTTGTATTGAATTTCATTTGCGTCGTCATCATGATACTGTAATGCCAATAATGCTTCGGTCGCGGTAGCGGCAGCATCGTCTTCGAAAACTATTTTCCTTTTCGACGACGATGACGACGAACCACCGTATGATGCGGTAATCGGCTTGTTCCTTGGTGAATATACCTTATATGTTCTTGTGCTGGCTTCGATGAAGGAAGGCGTCACTATTTTAACGCGACGGTCTCCTTTATTCGTAGCACGCGACGCGGTGACGGCGGTATTATGAAAGCCATCATTTGCCAGAGAGGTATTGTATTGCTGCTGCTGCTGCTGCTGCTGCTGCTTCTTTTGAGAACGAGTTTTAACGGGCATGGTTGAAACGAAGCGATACGAAGTGAAACGACGCGGTACAAAACGTATAATAAAATATAAACGCTTCAATTTTTTATGACATAATAGTATAGGTTTAGTATTTCAATCGAATATAGATAATGGAGACCAATAAAATGGCGGGTACTGGTGGTACGAGTATGAGCAATAATTTCAAGTCGGTAAGCTGTGCTCCGAGAGATCAAACAGACCCAGATATCAACGAAACGAAGGATTTTTCATGTTATTCATCGAAATCTCTCGACAAGTTGAAATCGCTTTGGAATAAACGGCACCCAGACCAGAAAATCGAAGACACAGACCCGCGTGCGATATGGACCGCTCTTAAATCAAACATGAACAGCGTATGTCATCAGGAAGCGTGTTGGTTGCGGCAAAGCTTCGCATCATCGGGGATGGATAAAGAAATGCTTCATTATACATTTGCACCGCAAGCGCCGAAGACGTGGAAGAAGGATATTCACGAGTGGCTCTCCAGTATCGATATTGCGAATTCTCTCAAACAATATGAACATGCGAATCCGTCATTTCTCTTTATTGGTCCATCGCCGGTGGATTATGACGAGGTTCTTGAGGATGGCGAATGTGTATGGGAAGAGTTATGTAAATTCAATATTATGAAACACGTGAAAAATGGGAAGCATAAAATCGGCGTGGTTTTCAATACAGACCCGCATAATAAGCCGGGCGAGCACTGGGTGAGCATGTTTATTGATGTTCGGGCGCGGGTCATATTCTTTTTTGATAGCACAGGCGACCCTCCACAAAAACGACTGCGCAAATTTATGAAGATGGTGCGCGAACAAGGGGATGCCAGCGGAATACCATTTAAAGAATACATCAACGATATCCATCATCAGAAAAACGATACGGAATGTGGTGTGTATTCAATATTCATGATTATTCATATGTTGCTGGGCAAGATGACTGTCCATGATTTCCTTGACAAGGAAAAGAAACTTACCGATAAATATATGCAGCGGTTCAGACGCAAGTTCTTCAACGTGGATGAAAAGGTGCCGACGCCGAATGTGGATTTTTAGCCAGGGCGCTGGCCCGCCTACCAGCCTTCCGACCTGCGGTCGGCATAATGAAGAGCGGCAATACCGTAGGTGTACAAAGACAACATGGTATGAGATAAATTGAGAAAAAACAAAATAATCGACGAAAAATTATACAAAGAACATGATCATACACGAGGTCGATATTTCTTTGTAACTTTACGATTATTTTGTTTATAATATTTTAGTGACTTTTTACGATTTTGTTTCAATTTATTCATTTTTCTGGAATATTTTTTATTTTTATTTTTATTCGTTCTATTTTTTTTAGTGTATTTTTGTCGTTGTTGTTTCACACCTCCGTAAAGATTTGTATTACCATCTGTTTGATTGAGTACCGATTGAATATAACTATTATCAAAATGGTTTCTTAGTTCTTCCTGTGTTAATATACTCAAAATTTTATGGTGCCACGGCATTCCAATTCTAGTGGCAGCTCCGTTACGATCATTTGGTGTTTGTCTATACTTATCTGTATAATCGAACGCTAGGGGATTAAATCCGGTTGTTTCTTGATTAAAAAATAAATTTAATAAGGTTAATCCAGTTTTCTCAATATCCGGTTTTATTTCACCCACCATATGTACATTCTTTTGTAATTCTGTAACAAATTCACGCTTAATAGTTTCATATAAAAATTGAATCGTTGGCTTTACTGGCGTACCTTTTAACTCTTGAAATAATGATATACCTTTCATTTGGATTGCTCTAACTAAAAATTTTAATAAGTTTGATGTGTGAATAAAATAATAATCGGTTCCAGACCTAAAATCGTATTTGTTTGTTAAAAATGAATATAAAATATTAATAAAATTACGTAAGCATTCGATAAATCCGCTTTGTCCGTCTGGAAATTCGAATTTTAATTGAACACTAAAAAAATCATCTGGATTAGTAAAAAATAATTTTCCATCATCCAAGCTATATGTCAAATTTAATAATCTTAATCTAGCCACGGGTGAATCTGATACATCTCTTCTAGGAGAAACAGGAGAATCTATCTCATCTAATAAAGGAGCAGAGGCAGCGGGATTATTAAGAAAAATAGGAAGAATAGGAGGAGGAGTAGAATGAAGAGGAGGAGGAGGAGGAGGAGGAGGAGATGTATCCTTAGTAAAAATAAAGATACCAGTAAAATCATTTTCTTTTTTAAAACTGAAATCAGAAACTTCGACAATTTTGCCTTCTGTATTTAAACTAAATTTTACAGTGTCATGAAACCCTCTTGAACTAGATACATACATGTGATCGGGTTGTGTTTTAAATAGCGCCCATGAAGCATTATCGCGTTGGCCAATATGAATATGAATATTTTGTGGAGGAATACTCAAAAATAAATTAAACATAGAAATAATAAAAAACTGATATAACTCAGGATTTACATCATTATTGAATATAACATGAACATCAACATCAGAAGTACTCGTTGGAATATGTAGTTCATGACATTTGTCTTGTGGTAAACTTGAATGACAAGCAAGTAATTGAAGAAACGTTCTTCCGACAAATGAAAATCGAACATTTTCAACTCGACAAAGTCCGTTTAGAAGTGCTATAACAAACAACGCTCTCAAAAAATGGCCTCTACCTTGTAGATTCATATATTTTGTTATAGGAGGAGCACCAGCAGAGGCAGAATCAGAAACACGCGAACCCATAAGTGTTAATAATGTTTCATCAGGTAGTGTACTGACAACACTTGTAATTCTAAAAAATTGTTTTAAAGAACAACGAAACATAAATGCGAAACATTGATTACCGTTTCCTTCACATAATGACGCAATATATTTTTCAAAACTTATTAACTTTTGACTTTTTTTTTCAACTAAAGGTCGTTCTTGTGGTGGTGGTGGTGCTTGTTGTGGTGGTGCTTGTTGTGGTGGTGCTTGTGGTGGTGCTTGTGGTGGTGCTTGTGGTGGTGCTTGTGGTGGTGCTTGTGGTGGTGCTTGTTGTTTTTTTGTTTTGGAATTAGAAGAATTAGAAGAAGCAACTGCCGCACCAGAAGAAGCAACTGCCGTAACAGGAACCGCACCAGGAGAAGCAACAGTAACGGATACTGGCGCCGAAGATTGTAGTAATTTATCATATGCTTCCTGTACCTTCTTTGGTAATTTTTCCATATTCGCTGCCGTCCATGGAACATTATCACGAAGTGTTTGTGGTATCTTTTCATTTAGCATACTTGCGGCCTGTTGATACTGTCCAGATTGAATTAAAGCTGAAAATTTTGGAAAGTCATTTCCTATGTATGTATGGAATGAAGTATTTCTTTGAATAGTTAATTGCTGTATTTGTTGCTGTTCTTTCGGTGTCAATTCTTTTGGAAGAGCGGCATCATCCGCCACATTATCTTGTAGGGCTTGCTGTTGCGGTATTTTTGCTGCTGCTTGTTTTCGTTGTTCTCTCAATTTTTGTTGTTCTTCTTTATTTTTTTTATCTTCAAGAAACTTATTCCTCCTTTCCACCTGTTGTCTTGCTTCCGCTTGTTCTAGCGCTTTTCGCGCGTCTGTTTTTTCTCGTCGTAGTTTTTCCTGTTTATCTACCTCATTTTGTTTATCAATTTCAGATTTAGTAGTGATTACAAAATCAGGTACTTTACAGCAACATTCAGAAAAATTACTTTTAAATATAAGCCTATCGTGCTTTTCTTTTTCAAATTGCTGTGAATTTTTTAATACAAATTGATCAACTGATTTACAGAAAATGTATAAAAATTCAACAAAGTATTCCCTTGATAAAGCTGTTGTTAAAGATGCAATGATCTTCGTCTCCCCTTCCGAATTCAATTTTGAAAATTGAGGTAGTTTAATATTTAGTTGGACTGTAACACCACGAACGAGCTGGATCGCATGGTCTAGTGTTTTTTGAGACATTACATTAAATTCAGTCTCGATGGTTACAGGAATTACACTGATTCTTGAAGGATCTGGTTTAATACGTTCAACTTCTTCAAGCGTACATTCTATTGTTTTGTTACTTTCCTCAACAATACATATTTTTCTGTTAAATCCATCTATTATTTCAGTAGGAATACTAGATCCAGGATTGCTTAGTATGAAAGATAGATTTGGTAAATTCAAAAAATAACACGCTAAATGTACCAATCCCCCATCGATTTTTTCTATATTTTCAGGTGTATAAGAAGTTCCAAATATAGAAATGTATCTATTGAAAAAATGTCTTACACACATAATATAATTATCAATAATTACTAAAGAAATTTTATGTATAGAATCAAGATATTTGTAAATCATAACATCTAATAACAGTACAAGCGATGGGTTACGTATATCAAAAATAAATGGTAAAGTTATTTCTGGACTCCGTAAAAAAATATACAATTTTGAATACAGTAAAACAAAACTTTCTACAGCATTGTAAATCATTGCTTTTTTTGTACTGGGCGGAATGGTTGGATTTATCATTATTCTATAAAAAGTATCAAATAAATAATATAATAAAAGTATCAATTGCTTTGGTAAATTAGCTTTTATCGTTCTATCAACGATCATCGTTGTACACTTAGCGGAAATAATATGGATGATTGAAAAACGAAAACATATATAAATGTTAAAAATAGAATTATAGTAGTCTTTTAATTGAATGTCAATAAATTCGAATGTTTTATCTAGTGTTTTATCTGGTGACACACTTTTTAAATAATGCTCATGCGATAATCCGATAAGATCTTCAGTTGTTAGAAAATATAATTGGGGGTGTCTTTTTTCAAATAGATCAAAAAATGTATGCTCGTCAACACCCGAACATAATAATTGTAAAGCAACACTAGGAATAAAATAACGTTTACTAATATAATCTTTAATTTGTTGTTCAATATCTTGTTCTTGAACTGGTTGAGACATTTTATAATATATATTATAACAATATTACATTTTCTCATAATGAATAAATTATATAAACCCATCACATTATGTTTATATAATTGAATACGACGATAACACCAACCAAACCAACCCCGTGAATGTCATCTCTCATATCCCAAGAAAACAAAGAGCTTCTCTGGTCATTATTGTCCGAAGAAGGGCTGTTCGATGGTATTCCTGAAAATGTAACCCCCGAAGAAATCAAGCATGTCTTTGAACGCATCCTCAAAAATCTCTCGGCAACCATCCCAACCCTTCATGCGGCCAAGTTACGCGAACTTCATCAAGCAAAGCATCATGCCATCGCAGATGAGGATTACGACGCAGCGAAGAAACTACGTGCGACCATCGATGAAATGGAAGCACCTCTCGCGCGGTTAGACAAATTAGAAGCACGCAAGGTTCTCGCGATACAAGCGGAGGATTTTGAAGCGGCGAAACAGATTAAGACGGAGATTGACCGACTACGTGCGGCGTCTTTTTCTCTCAAAGAATTGAATAAGATTGCGATTGAATCTCTCGCCGTCAATATTCCAAAACTTGCGAGAGATATAAGCGCGATAAAATTGGGGACACGTGTTTTTCCGACGAAGACGGGGGCGGCGACGGCTGCGGCTGCTGCTGGGGCGGGACTAGATAGAAGACCCGGTGTTCCGACAGAGATTTATAATGCGGAAGACTTCCAATCTCAGAAACGCCAAGAAATAGAGATGAAGATGCGAGAGAAGGAGGCAGAGATGCGTTCGTATTTCGAGATTCCTCGACCTCCCGAGATTGACTTCTCCGATTTTCCGAGAGACAACGGCACTCGATTGAAATCTAGGTCTGTGCCGACGGCGACCATGACCATGACCATAACCGCGCCCGTCGCCGAACCCGTAGTAGAAGTAGTACATTTAGACGCCCCCACCGCTTCTGCCGCGGCAGCCATACCAGGTCCGGGCGACGACAGTCCATTCCGCGGCGGCGATGATATGGATCGACTGATTGCCGAACGTATTGCTGCGCGACAGAGGGATATGGAGGAAATCACCGAGAGAATGAAAGCGACGATGCCGCCGCCATCGCAGCAACAGCCACTTCCGATGAAAGAGTATGACCCGAATGAGTTCGTCGTTCCGGCCCAAATGCCACAACAAATGCTGCCGCCACTACCCCCGAGCGAAGAAACACGAAAGGTAAGGTTTCAGGATGACATGGATTCCATATTCCTGAAACTAAAAAGAAAACCGATGGTGGAGGATGAATGATGAATATATTGAAATTATTATATCACAGTTATATACATTATATGGCGTCGGCGGATAGACCGGTGAATGCCGATGTTTTTATTATGATTCATGGTGGGGTTAAACCGGTAATAAACCCTGTTTGGTCGCATATAGATCCGCTGGATGCTCAAAAAACCCACTATACAGTTACGGCAACCACATTACCTACCAACATTTCGTTATATGCCCCAGCCATATTAGGCTATTCATATTACAAAGATAACACAACCGAAGATATTGTAAAACAGGCAGCATTACATTTTAAAAAAAATCCATCGTCAAATATTATCGATTCGTTTCTTCGAATATTACAAAGATATGAACAAAGTGATATTTGTAAGTTGAAAAAACATCTGGATACGGTAGTTGTGCCACATGGTTATGATAGGACAGAGCAACTATTTAACCAAGAAATGCACGTGGTCAGAACACAAATGGAATGGCGCCGCTATTCGCATTATATCAAAGAAAAAAGGTATCAAATATACCCAGACGAAGACCAAGAGCCTTCGACAAAGTTATCAAGTTGTATTATGATTTATTTCGACCACGTGAGGAGAGATAAAGAAAAAGATAATGTGGTTAATGAGATTATTACATCGGTTTATAATAGCCCTCATACAACGTACATATTAGAAAACAGAGAGCAAGTCAAATATACTGTTACATACGATGAAGAAAGTAGTACGTTCAAAATTGACTTCGGTGAGACAGATGTGAAAGATGTTTCTTTTGATGATATAATCTTTCTTATTAGGAATTTAATTTTAACTGTTGGACCACCCGGAACCAGGTTATCGGATATTAAACTATCTATTGTTGATTTGACTTGTGATGATTTTTCATTTACAGAGATTGATATGGCGAATGAAAGACCTGTGTTGCTTTCCTCGGTTGATTCACGAGAAGACCCAACCTTAGTATTTGGTACAATACAAGAAGGTAGAGCCTTAGCGCTGGAACTTCAAACACAAACACGATGGCCGTCGTTGTCGTCAAGAGATGATGAATCGTGGGATTCATATCAATTAGGGGTGACGTCTGTTTCGCCTTCGCCTTCTCCTTCTCATTCTCATTCTTTGAGTCATTCTCACTCTCAAGTACCGGTGAGGCCATCTAATACTCATGTTGTCCATTTGACCGGCGGAGTAGAGACTTTTGTTAATTTTAAACTTCTTAGTGAATGTCGGCCTAGTTCGTCACAGTCGCCGTCAATATCGATGACATCGCAGCATGCGTTCGTATCGCCGCAGTCATCTATTGAGAGCTCATATTACAACGGTTCATCACCGAATACTATTCCTAGTCATTCGATTCAAAGACTAGGCGGTGGTAGTCGCCGCCGTCGTCGCCGCACCAAGAAAGAAGTATATCGAAAGAACGTGCGTAAGAGCAATCGTCGTCGTCGTCGTGGCACAAAGGGTCGGACAAATACCAAGCGAAGAAATACAAAACATTTGTAAGATGTTATCTCGGTTTCGATTAAAGCGACCGAAAAAACCCATGTCTCGTGACGAATGAAAATATTGAAATTATTATATCACCACGTTTTATATAATAATATAAACATAAATGTCGGCTGCTTCTTCGGAAAGACCAAAGACACATTTTGATATTTCCGTGTTTATGATGTTGCATGGCAATATTTTTCTGTTTGAGGAATCTGGAAATGAATCAGTTACACTTCCAGTTACAGAACAAGAATCAACAAAAACAAAAACAAATAATTATAGATTGAAAGCGCTACGATTGCCATTGAACACAAAATTATACGCACCGTGCATTTTAGGATATACATATTCATATTATCAATTATATAAATTTAATCTTCATACTTTTATACACGGCATACATAAAGTATATATTGAACATGCGATCCAAGAAGAATATATCCCGTATTTATTGAGTCAAATTAATAATTATGAACCATTTGTTGAATCTTTGTATCAAACACAAATAACAAACAGTAGAAATAGGATGCACCGACCTGAAAATCAAGGAAAAGAACGAGCACTACGAATTAAAATAACAGAACAGGCAGTAAAGAAATCGCGTGTAAAATGGGTAGAACATGAGAATTGTATCGAACAAAAAAGGTATAGTATAACACCTAATGACACTTATATAATGCTTTTTCGTCAACAAGACCTACCACCAGAAACAAAATACCCAACCTATGAAGATATTAAAAAACATTTTAATAACCCATTTACCACCGTTCCACATAAGTTTGGAAGAGAAGAACGTACGATTAATTACGTTGTTGAATATAATGATACAAGTAGACTTTATTCAATTAAATTTGTAGAAAATAAGGTAGATTTTGTAAATCTTTATTTCATACATCACATTATTACGCAGGTTTTATCATTTATTTTACCTGAAAGTGTTTTTGATATATCGATCTTTGATTTTTCTTGTTCTAAAATTAAATTTCTATTATTACCTGATGATACGGAAGCGGAATTAATCTCTTCTCAAAAAACTAGTCAGCCTTATCCAGCAACGTTGGTATATGAGACAATTAGCCCTGATAAAGCAAAAGAGATTAATCGCCGAAAGAGTGGTGAGTTACCATGGGCTGAACCTGGGTCGCCGACGCCTCGAGAGGTGATGTCGCCGTTTCCTCTACCTAAGTCGCCGTTTTCTAAACCTGTGTCGCCGTCGTATCTACAATGGTCGCATAAACCTTGGGGCGCGCTATCGTTCGCTGATTTTAGTCATGGTAATGGTGCCGCAGCAGAGGATCCTCTTTCTCCTGCTCGTCCAGCTAATGATATACTTACTGTTCAAGTCCCTCATGAACTTGTAACCTTCGTAGATTTTGGATTCGAAGTTATTGATAAGTTTTATACACCTCAACGTGCCAGGTCCCGTTCTTCTTCTCCTACATCAGGCCAAGGTGGTAGTCGTCAAAGTAGCCACCGGCGCACCCGCCGCCACCCTCGCGTTGGCAAAGTATCTATCCGTCATGGTCGTCGTCGTCGTCGTCGTGGCACAAAGGGTCGGACAAATACCAAGCGAAGAAATACGAAACTAAGGTAAGACTATCATTATATTTTCCTGAATCTAAAAGAAAACCGACGACGGACGACGGACGACAGACGATATTATTATATGACACTTTATATAATAATACATTAAGAATGTCAGCCGCTTCATCGGCAACACTAGACTCGCCGCTGAATGTATCCGCGTTTATTATGATGCATGGTGGTGTTGATCCAGATAAACATAGCTCAAAAAAAAATGAATATATACTTAGCGCGAGTCCGTTGCCACCGAACACACAATTATTCGCGCCGTCCATTTTAGGATACTCATATTATGACCACCAAGATTCTGATCGTTTTATACACGCAATACATGAAAATTATATGAAGAAACCACCACCGCGACCAGATTATATCTTTTATTGTTTGGATAAAATTCGTGATTTTGAAAAAATAGATGTTGCTAGGCATGAAACAGCATTAGCAATTAGCGGTGCTACGCGACACCCACCTGAAAAAGAACAATATGAACGTGCAAAACGACTTACTTTATCAGAAACAGCAGGACTTAAATCGCGTGTAGAATGGCACCCACACCAGCATTATATCACACAAAAAACGTATTCTATAGATGCGAATGATAAACCACAAAATTCTATAATGTTTTTTTGCGAAGAAGACCTATCAGCCGTAGTGTCAAGCGAAGAGTTTAAACAAAAATTTAATAATTATTATACCAAGCATCCTCTATCGCCTGGCAAAACGCTTCCTGAAATTTATTACAAAGTTAGTTATGATCCAAACAGTCACGTTTTTACAATTAAATTTGTAAATTTGCTTAACATAGAATTTATACCCTTTAGTACCATACATCAAATTATTTTGAATGTTGTATCGTATGTTTTACGAGGTCGCGATATTCATCTATCGATGTTTGATTTTACTTGTTCTGAAATGACATTTCCACCATCATCAGTAGCTGATGGGAACGAAACGATTTTCATATCTTCTGAAGAACATAGCAGACCTTATCCAACGTTGGTATATGGGACAATTCCTAAAGACAGATTCGCAGAGATGAAACGTACAGAACGCGGTCAATTACCGTTTGCGTATTCTGGGTCGCCGTCACCTAAACCTAGGGAAACAACGTTGAGGTCATTTATGAATGTTGGTGCGGCGGCGGCCGCGGATACTCTTTCTCCTCCTCGTGCTCCTAGTGATACATTTACTATTAATCTCTTAGATGACGTTGAATCCTTCGTGGATTTTAAATCAAAATTCGAGAATAGGTCACGTTCGGTTTCACCCGTACTACCTAACGGTGGTACTCGTCAAAGTAGCCACCGGCGCACCCGCCGCCACCCTCGCGTTGGCAAAAAAGTATCTATCCGTCATGGTCATCGTCATGGTCGTCGTCGTCGTCGTGGCACAAAGGGTCGTTCAAGACGAAATACTCGTAAAAGAGGAACAAAGAACTAAAGAAACTCAATCCGCGCCTGTTCACCTCTTCCTGTACGCGGGTCAGCAGGTAGCATCGTCCGCCGCCCCCGCTCCACCAAATTCCCCATCTTATACAATTCCATGTCATAAATGATATGCGTGTCGGCATCTTCCGCATATTCTTTTCCATTAACGACCAATCGGCGTAATGTCATCGTCTTCGTCTGTTTGTTCAGTTTCTTCGTCTTATCGTCCTCTTCCGCCGCAATATTCGGCTGATAAGCCAGCGATTCTTCGCCCACCCCCGCGCCAAATGAATAGCACTGAAGACGCTCCTTCGCACCGGCGGAGGCATGAATCATACAATCAAACGACGACTCTTTCACCGCGGTCAATATCTGACGTGTAATGCGTTCTTTGATATTTGATATCTCATAAAGAGATTGGTCGGTACTCATCGGCGTTGCCCCGTCGGTCTTGCTCTTATCATGCATCCGAATATTCAGCGACTCGTCGTTGTCAGCGGCAATCTGGCGTCTCGTAAAACGCATCAAATACAGAAACACATCCACCGTCCGCAGTTCTTCGGGAAGATCGACGTGGCTACAAATACGCCGCGCACGACCAATAATCTGTTCTGTGCGCACCGGGTGCCAGTACGGTTCTGTAATATGAACATAACGGACATTACGCAAGTTAATACCTTCCGCACCAGACGCCGTAATCATCAGAATCTTAATGACCTCACCATACATATTATTCGTGAAACGGGTCGAAAGTTGCGCAGTAATCGTCTTCGGCACATTCTTCCACTTGCTATTGAAAATATTACGAATAATCTCCTTCTCTTCCGCCGTTTCTGTGCCGGTATAAAGCGCAAAACAGGGGCGTTCTTGTTCTTCTGGTGTCATATCGATGGTCCAATCACCCATCGACGATTGTTTAATCTTGAATTGAGAGAATCCGTTGGTCTCCAATATGAGTTTAATAATTCCGATACCTTCTAATGTGCGAAACTGGCTATAAACAAGGTGAAGGCCCACGTGTGACTTATCAAGAATATTATGAAGCAAGTGAAGAAATTTGGGGCTGTATGTCGCGAGTTCTTCCGGAATAAGGAAACTACCCGCGCTAACTTTCAAGTCACGCATCGCTTTAACAATAGCCGCGTCGTATTGTGATTTATAATCGGTTTTACTTGTAGTAGCTGCCGATTTTTTGGTTGAACCCGCCATCACCGCAGCTACTGCGTCGGAATGCTCACCGGTAATAACCATTTCGGCTTCGTCTTCATCATCATCGCTTCCACCTTCGATGATTCCATCGAGCATATTTTCGTCCATGAGTGCGGCCGCCGCACCCGCATCTTTCTCGTCGGCCGCTGCTCCCTTTGGCTTACGACCGCGTTTCGCAGGTCCTTTTGCCCCCACCGGATCCATCGCCCGAGCAATACGCGCCGCCAACATCTCGGCAGTTTCATGGGCATCGCCGACAACACCCGAATCAGGCAATCGGCCTAATGCCGCAGATTTCTCGATTTCACTCGCCGATGTTGAGTCATCACCTGGCAAGGGACGGCGAATCGATGGCGGGAAAACGAAATTACAAAAAGCGCGGGAAAAGATACGATAGGTGGATGAAACATCGTCGTAGAGTCCTTCGCCTCCTTCACCGCCGCCTTTCCCCGCCGCAGCTCCGCGTTTTTTCGCCTTCTTCTTCATATTTGACTCTTGATTACGCTCTAAGTCGCGCACGCGTGAATAAATTGCGAATTGAAAATCGCTCATTTCAACTTCAACAACATGGAAATTCGTAGCAGCGTCATACATCGGCAACAGTTTCTCTTGGGCGCTACGAAAATACGAAGTAAGACCGAGAATACGACGAATAAATAGGTCACGGTTCTTGAATTCTAAAGTGTTTGGGTCAATAAAATAACCGTTGAATTCGTCGAGTTTATCGGGAAGTGCGGTGAAGGGGGTTTGTTTGTTCGTAGATGCGGATATTACCGAAATTCCGTTTTCTCGAAGTTTCTGGATGATTGCGCGTTCAAATGCGGCATCCGAGAGAAGACCATTTTCCGTGGATGTCATATCCATGACCGCGACGCTTCCTGCCTCCGCCCCTGCTGCCGCAGCTCCCGCTCCGGTCTCGCTCATTTTCGCGCTGGGGTCACCGCGTCGTATCACACCGCGGTATTTCGACGAAACCGAGTCATAATCACGGACAAATCCAAACGGATTACGCGTAATCATGAGTTTCTTCGTGCGAGTATTATAATCCATATGATCAAAGGAGAGACCGATACCGTGAGCGAATCCAGCCTTGGCCGCCGCACCAGCCGCCTTACCTCGTCCTGTGGGAGCACCCGCACCTGTGAGACCGAATATCGTCTTAAATGTATCGAGAGTAAGCCGACCTCCGGCTCCGGCTCCGGCTCCGCCTTCGCCCGCTTTTGCCGCGACTCCGGCTCCGCCTTCGCCTATCGTGAATACCCAGTTATCGATGTTGCCACGCAGAATATTGAACAGCACTGCAATTTCATTCGGATAGTTGATAATGGGCGTTCCCGTCAATAATATGACTTTCGCGTTTTGAGCGGATAATAAAAAGTTGTATAATCGAAACGCCATTGATGTCGGCTGTTTAAGTTTATTCACGATACGACTAACAAAGTTGTGTGCTTCATCGATGACAACCACCTTATTATCAAACGGATTATGCGTATAATCTTCCGTCATACTTTTCAATTTCTCCGCCCGAAGACCGTTATAATTAATAAATTCGTATTTGGCGCTAATCATCTCGTCGATTTGGCGATCAACGCGCACACGCTGACTAGGCGTGAGTTCAGTCTCATAATTGCTAGGTTTGGTGACATTCACCATCCACGCGCCTCCATTCGCATGCACGAATTTATCATCTTCCAGCATCAGGATTTGTGATAATATCTTTGTGAGTTCGGGATTACCACGCGACTCGATAAATTCCCAATATTGATTTTTCTTATACATGAGATCACCACATTTCGTCTTCATTTCTTCGATATAGTTCATACGAAGCGAAGCCGGCGTCATGACAACGATTTTCTTGAATGTTTTCAGACCTTCGGCGATGGCGATAGAAGAGCACGTTTTACCACTTCCTAACCCGTGGAATAACAGCAATCCACGATAAGGAGAATAAATATTCAAGTAATCACGCACGATTTTCTGATGTGTAAGAAGTGCCACAGATGCAGAATCATCTCCACCATATAACGACTCGCATGTAATATCGCTTTCACCCGAAGTCAATTCATCACGATAAGGTCGAAACAGCGCGTTGATATATTGAATGAATTTCGCGCGATTATTCATGTAAAATTCGGATGCTTGAACTTGTGGAAGAGGACGCGGTGGCGGAAGTCGAGTTGCTACGACTGTATCGCCCAACTTATATGCGGCAATATTCACAGTACTGTCTTCACGTTCTGCTATTTTCTTTACAACTGCTTTTACACTAGCGGATGCTGCTGAAACAGAACTACTCGCTTTCGGCTTTGGACGAATCATGCGTTTCTTGGGTTCTTTTGGCTCGTTCTCGGCAGCATCGGCAACGGCGTCGGCAACAGGTTCCACCCGTAGTTCGTCAAAAGCAGCCGGCTCATTCGCTTCCGCAATCGCCATTGCTGCGTCGGTTTTACTACGTTTTTTTGGTTCATCTGATGGCAAAATCGCTCGTTTTCCTAATTTAATAGGAGGAGGAGCGCTAGATGAGCGCAGCGCTGATTCGGGTTCTGGTCCGGGTCCTGGTTCTTTTGATAAATCTTCGCCTATATCAACCTCCATTTCTCTAATTCGTCCGCCTTCATCACCACTAGGAAAAGAAAAAGTAGATCCCTTTATTTTTGCGATGAAATCACTACGGTCAATATTCGCAATATGACGTTCATCAACAAAGACGCTTGAATCAGGTTTGACGGGTCGTCGTTGTGGTTTTGTTTCTGCTGCTGCTTCTCCTTCCACCGGCAATTCCGGTTTAAATTCTTCCTCTCGCTGACTTCGCATCGCCGCATATCCGGAAAGACCCGCCGACGCGGGTTTTTTCAATATTTCGCTGGGTAATTTACGAGAAAAACGAACAACAACGCCGACACCGACGTCTTTTTTGGCCGCCGCCGCCGCTGCTCTTCTATTAACTACCGGCCGACTTGTAAGATTATATTGCTGTAAAACATTCATATTACTAACATATACCGTTATATTTATTTCGGAATTCTCGCGATTTGTTTGATCGCCATTTCACACGTCATTTGTTCCGCCTTTTTCTTAATTTTATGGGCGGCACGCGCAAAGAAGATAAACGCTTTCCCGCTATTTTGGTCGCAAATCTGGTGAACATCCGCGAAACCATTCGTCAAAGATTGGAACGGGACCGCAGCAGAAGGATGGCCAATCACTTCATGTAACGGTTGTCCTAAACATAAATACAACCCCATTTCATATCCAGCATCAGCATCCCGCGACAGCTCAATATAATCAGGCGTAGTCTTAAATTCCTTCTGTATTTTCACTTGAAGAATGTTCTTGTAATTGTCATCATTCTTGATGAGATTCGTCCAGTCGATGTGTCGTTCAAATACTGACTCGATGAAAATCTGCGCGATTTGGAATCCTGGACCGCATGTGAAAATCTTCTCAAACCATTTATCGTCATCATGAATCGGCACACGATTGAAATCCAAGAACAACGCACCGATAAACGCTTCGAACAAGCACCCCAACTTTTTCAGATTGGTTCTCGTCTTCTTTTCTTCCGAGTGCTTCGAAATAATATACCAACGATGTAATCCCATTTCCAGCGCGAATTTGCCGATGGCTTCATTCTTGACGATGGCGATTTTCTTCTCCGTCATGAATCCTTCATTCTCTTTAGGAAAACGGCGGTAGAGGTAGTATTTCGTGACGCATTCGAGCACTCCGTCGCCTACAAATTCGAGGCGTTCGTTGGATTTGGTATGAAGCGGCATCGCACCTTCGGGCCGTTCCATAAACGATACATTTTCGAGTTCGTTGAGTGCTTTAGGGCGTTTTGTGTAGGACTTATTGACGAACGCGCGTTTGTAAAGTTCGAGATTATGAACTTGCGACGGCACGCCATACTTGACAAGGATAGCTTCGATGTCGGCCAACGTGACTTCCACATTTTCGGTGTTGTAAGGATTGAATACATACCGGTCTTCATCCACGCGTATAATATCGTCGTCGTTGTATATATTTTTACCGGTGCGTGAGCTTTCACCGCTTGCGACGCA
>Ga0078894_10000865_pt1 | contig 21747 bp, 21 predicted proteins | sample LauGreSu1BDMLBSD_2_FD_67506 | JGI IMG/M metagenome (GOLD analysis project Ga0078894, IMG submission 67506) | Freshwater lake microbial communities from Lake Michigan, USA - Su13.BD.MLB.SD (version 4) (version 4) | ecosystem: Environmental > Aquatic > Freshwater > Lake | place: Lake Michigan... | reverse complement strand
GCCGATGACCAGCGCGGTGTATCCATCGGGAAGGGAGTGCATGGGCCTGCTCGGGTAGCTCGCAGTAGCCAATCAAAAATTTTTCAGGTGGGCGCGCGAATGAAAGCTGAACTTCCACTTTGATCGCCGCTCCATTAGTTTCCCTCGGAAAGAATCTCGGATCAGACATGGCCCCGTAAAATCTCGGGAACAGGCCGGCCTCAAGCAGTTTCAAATCTGAAGGACATCCCCATGCATTTCCTCGTCATCAGCACACCACGTCCCGAAAAACCGTCCGAGGCCCGTGCCAACCAGAAAGCGTGGTGGACCTGGCTGAACCCTTTGATCGCTAACGGCACGGCCAAGCATGTCTACACCAAGCTGGGACGGGGCGCGGTCATCATCTTCGAGGTCGACTCGCTCGAGCGGGTTCACGCGCTGGTCAACCAGTGGCAGGAATGTGTGCCGGCCACGTTCGAGGTGATGCCGCTTCTGCCCTGGCAGCATCAGGCCGCGATCGCACAGGCGCAGACCAACCCGATGGCGCTTTAGGCCGGTACCCCGGGCGTTGCTGCCGCGACGCCGCCGTCACCCTGGCGGCCGCGCCGGGCCACACGCCTTTGCCCCCTCCCGAATCCTGACGCAGATGCTGGACGTCGCCCGCCGAATCCACTACCCTCGATTCGCCTGAACGGGTTCGCGCGCAACGAACCCGCAGTTCGAGAACAAGCGCACCGTGCGCAGACAACGTCCGAGGAGGAGCCCCATGAGTTCGTCGTTTTCACGTCGCGATGCGCTTCGCGCAAGTGCCGGTATCGCCACCTTTGCCATTGGCGGCAAGGCCATGGCCGCCTGGCCCGACCGCCCCATCACGCTGATCGTTCCCTATCCCGCAGGGGGCGGCACCGACATTGTTGCGCGCACGCTGGCACCCATCATGGAGCGCGAACTCAAGGCCACCATCAATGTGGTGAACCGGGCGGGCGGTGGGGGCGTCACGGGCCATGATGCAATCGCCCGTGCGCAGCCCGACGGCTACACGATCGGCATGATCACCAACGACCTGTCGTTCTACACCCACCTGGGTCAGTCAAAGCTCACCCATCGCGACTTCACCAAGATCGGCCAGACCAACGAAATCCTGGGCAGCGTCACGGTCAAGGAGGGCGCGCCCTGGAACACCGTCGGCGAGCTGCTTGCCACCATCAAGGCTCAGCCTGGCAAATTGCGCGGCACGGGCGCCGCGCCCGGGGTCAACTGGCATGTCGGTTTCCTTGGCATGATGGACAGCCTCAAGATGGACCCACGCTCGGTGGTGTGGGTGCCCGCGCAGGGCGGCACGCTGGGCCATCAGGACGTCGCAGCCGGCGGCTCCGAGTTTTCAACCTCGTCGCTTGCCGAGGCACGCGCGCTCCTTGAAGCGAAGAAAGTACGCACGCTCTGCCTCATGGGCGATGCGCGCGCCGAACAGTTCCCCGACATTCCTACCCTCAAAGAGGCCACCGGCTCGGACTGGACCTTCGCCGTGGTGCACGGCATGGGCGGACCAAAGGGATTGCCCGCCGAGATCACCGCCCGCCTGAGCGAGGCGCTTGCCAAAGCGCACGCCAACGCCGATTTCCAGGCGGCGTTGAAACAGCGCACGATCCGCGCCATCAATCGCAAGCCCGACGCCTGGGAAGCCATCCTCGAGCAACAGTTAAACGCTTACGGGCGCCTGCTGCGCGACGCCGGCCTCGCGCGTGGCTGACCTCGCCCGGCGCCTGGGCACGGCGCTGCCCGTGGCGGCGCTGGGTATTGCGGCGATCTGGTTGTCGCGAGACTTCCCCCCGGTGCCCGGACAGACGTACGGGCCCGGGTTGTTTCCGACCCTCCTCGGCTGGGTGCTCACCGCCTGTGCCGTGGGGGTAGCACTTCAACCCGCAGGCGCGCGCGCCACCGCTGCGACGCCCCGGGGTCGCCTGGCTGCGGTGATCTACGCGCTCGCACCAGCGGTGTTTCTACTGGGCTGGGAATCCGTCGGCTGGCCTATCCTGTCGTTTGCGCTCGGCACCATCCTCCTCGCCGTAGGTCGGGTACGGTGGTGGCGATGTCTCGCGGGCGGTGCACTGATCGCGGTGCTCACCTGGGTGCTCTTTCCCATGCTGCTTCGCGTGCCACTGCCGCGCGGGCCGCTGCCTTTCATCCCCTACTGATTCCGCGAGGCTACGCATGGACGCCTTGCTGCGTGCCTTCACGATGGTCGGGCAACCCGAGGTGCTGCTCACCATTGTTGTTTCATCGATCTTCGGCCTGGTGGTGGGCTTCATCCCGGGTCTCACGGCCACGATGGCAACCGCCCTCCTCGTGCCCTTTGCCATGTTTCTCGATCCGGTCTCGGCGATTGCATCCATCGTCGCCGCCACCGCCATGGCGATCTTCGCGGGCGATATTCCCGGCACGCTGCTGCGACTTCCTGGCACGCCTGCATCGGCCGCCTACGTCGATCAATCCTATCGACTCGCAATGGCTGGACGCGCAGGCGAAATCCTCGGCATCAATGTCGTGTTCTCGGCGCTGGGTGGCATCTTCGGCACGATCGTGCTGGTCACCTCCGCGCCGCTCCTGGCCGACTACGCGCTGCAACTGTCTTCCTTCGAGTTTTTCTGGCTTGCCGTCCTGGGCCTGTCCTGCGCGGTATTCGTGGTGGGCGACAACGTGGCCAAGGGCCTCGCTGCGCTCGCCTTCGGGTTGCTGCTCGCCACCGTTGGGCGCGACTACACCTCGGGCTTTCCACGCTTTAATTTCGACGAGGCCGATCTCCTGGATGGCATTCCGTTCGTTCCTGCACTGATCGGCTTTTTCGCGCTGCCGGAAATCCTCCGGACCATGCTTGGCGATGCCGCAGCACGTGGCCAGCCCATCACCCAGGCTGGCAGCATTTTTTCCGGGATGCTTCGCGCGGTCTGGCACTGGCGCTGGAATTTCCTGCGCTCGAGCGCGCTCGGCACCGCGGTGGGCGCGCTACCCGGTGCGGGTGCCGATACTGCCGCCTGGACCGCCTATGCGGTATCGAAAAAGCTCACGCGAGATCCCCAGGCCTGGGAGCGGGACAGCGTGGAGGGCATCGTGGATTCCACCAGCGCCAACAACGCAGCGCTGTCCGGAGCCTGGATTCCGGCACTGGTCTTTGCCATACCGGGCGACACCATCACGGCCATCGCCATCGCCGTGCTCTACCTGAAGAACGTCACACCCGGGCCCTCGATTTTTCTTGAGAACGCGCATGTGCTCTACGCGGTGTTCACCACTTTCTTCATCGCCAACCTGCTCATGATTCCGCTTGGCTGGCTGGCCATCCGGGTGGCGATTCCCATCCTCAAAATGCCGCGTCAGGTGCTGATGGCGCCGCTCCTCCTGTTTGCCTGCGTGGGGGCTTATGCGGTCGACAACAATGTGTTCGGAATCGGCGTGATGCTGGTCTGCGGTCTGGTGGGCTACTGGATGGAGCACCACGGCTATCCGGTCGGCCCGGTGGTGCTGGGCATGGTGATGGGACGTCTGGTCGAAGAACATCTGATGACATCGCTCATCAAGGTTCAGGGCGATGTCACCCGGTTTTTCGAGCGACCGATTGCCACTGCGCTCGCAGTATTCACGCTGGTTGTATGGCTGCTGCCGCTTGTGCGGTGGGTGGCCAGGCGACTGCGGCGTTCATCCCTCTCGAGTGCATCTGGCTCGGTTTGAAGGAGCACGAATGATGCAATCCGGATCCAACGCGCGGTTGAGCCCAGCGCACGGCCCCCTTCAGGACACCATCGCGGTCATCGATGCGCACCATCACATCTGGGATCTGGATACCAACGACCACCCCTGGCTTCGCGATGAGCCGCCCCCGCCCTTTCGCTATGGGGACAGCCGCCCGCTGCGACGCAACTATCTGCCTGCGCAGTACCGTGCCGATGCGGCCGGGTTCAACATCGTGGCGACGGTCTACGCGGAAGCGGAACACGACCCCGCTGACCCGCTTCGGGAAACACGCTGGGTGCACCAGATTGCCGAACGTGATGGCCTGCCGCAGGCGATGGCCGCAGCCGCGTTTTTCGATCGCGATGATGCACGCGACATCATCTTTGCTCAGGCCGCCATGCCTCTAGTGCGAAGCATCCGTCACAAGCCGCGAGGGGTGGCCCGCCCACAGGACTACACCACCGGGCACCAGATCGCAGGATCGATGCGCTGTCCGCGCTGGCGAGCGGGCTACCGTCATCTGGTCGACAGCGGCCTTCACTTCGAACTGCAAACCCCCTGGTGGCATCTGGATGACGCGCGCGAGCTTGCCGCCGACTTTCCAGACACGCTCATCATCCTCAATCACCTGGGCCTGCCCGCCGATCGAAGCCCGGCAGCGTTAGAGGCCTGGCACGCAGCCATGTCGCGGCTTGCCCAGGCACCGAATGTGCGGGTCAAGCTCTCGGGCATCTGCGTGCCGGGCGCCCGGTGGACGCCGGAACTGAATGGCTGGATCGTGCGCGAAGCCATCAGCCTGTTTGGCGCCGAACGCTGCATGTGGGCGAGCAATTTTCCCGTTGACGGATTGGTGGCGAGCTACGCCGACATCCTGAATGCGATGTTCGCAATCACCCGAGACCTTTCGCCTGCCGATCGCGCTCGGATCTTCAGCGGCACGGCGGCCGAGGTATACCGGCTGTAGCCGCGCACGAGCAGGCGCACTGCCAGCGCCGGTCAGATCAGCTTGGCAGCCCGCACGGCAATCGCCGAGCCGCGCTCAACCAGCATGCACCATGCGCGAAGCGAACGTTCGCCCGGCGTTGCGAGTTGCGCTGACGGATCAGTCAGGCCCGGAGCCGTCTGATCGTCGAGCGCGCGCGTTGCGTCATCGCGATGCCGGCATTCGTCATTCCTAAAGGACACCAGAAGCGACCGCAGCTCCCGCAGCCGGTCTGCCTGTGAATCAGGGCTCTCGGGTGCGCACCACCCGGTGCTGCAGTCGCTGATCGCTGTCTGGCGGGTGATCGGATCGTCTATCCGGGCGTCGATCAGCTGCTGCAAAGCCTCGATCTGCTCGAGGTAATGACGGTCGACAAACCGCTCCACCGCTGCGATCGTCGCAAGCGTCCAACGCTGGCCTCCCAGTGCCGCGACTGCGCCCGTGACTGCGCCCGCAATCCGCCATAGCACCAGCAGCCGACTTCGATGCCGCCAGGGCAGCAACGCATTGAAAGCGTCCAGATGCTGGCGTTCCTGCGCAGCGTGCTCCTCAAGAAGCGGGCGCAGCCCAGGATCGCGTTGCAGGGCCAGCATCATCCGGTAGATCCACACCGCGCCGGTTTCGCCGGCATGGTCCGAACGGAGCGCTGGAATCATCTGAGCCGGAAGCGTCTGCTCACGAACCAGATGGCGAACAAGCTGTTGCAGGCGAGGCCGTGCCCGGAGAAACAGCGAATACACGGTATCCATCACCCACAGGCCACCGGGCACCCTGCCGATCAGCGCCAGCGTGCGCCACGACCGCCCGAGTCGCGCCCATAGCAGCGCGAAAGCCGGCGCCCCGTGAAGCCAGCGCCCTTCGCTGCTGAACACATGGAAGCGCTGCATGAGCGTTGCGGGGTCGGGCCGATAGCCCAACCGATCGCACGGAATGCTGAGCCCGGGCTGCGATAGGTTGTTCCAGAGAATGTCAGCGGGGGACTGTCTGCGATAGACCGCCACCTCGCGCACGCACATCGGGCAGGAACCATCGAAAAAAACGCTTAAAGTCGGACGCATGATAAGGAGCATAACGCGGGCCGCAGGCCGCAAGCTCGTCAAACATCCTCTGCAAGGAGGGTCAATCAGTGGGCCCTGGCAAAGCGATCGTTACCAGACCCGGCAGACTGTAATCGCCTAGTAGCCCCCGCCCGCATCAATAATCGACCCGGTGACATAGGACGCCGCCCCGGACAAGAGCCAGATGACGGCTTCCGCCACTTCGTCGGGACGCCCCATTCGCCGCATCGGGATCACCTGCTTCATCCGCTCCATGAGCTCCGGCGGATTCGCCGCATGAATCTCGGTATCGATCACGCCCGGACGAACTGCATTGACCCGAATCCCGTCGGCCGCCACTTCCTTCGCCAACCCGAGGGTCATCGTGTCCAGGGCCGCCTTGGAGGCCGCGTAATGCACCCAAAAATTCGGCGAACCGCTGCGGGCCGCGGCGGAAGACACGTTGACAATGCTGCCACCGGCCCCCCCTCGCGAGTGGGCCATTCGGCGAACCGCCTCGCGCGCACAAACAAACGCACCTACCGTATTCAGGTTGAACACCGCGCTGAGCTGGTCGGCACTCACATTCATGACCGTGCTTTGCCCGCCCGTCATGCCCGCATTGTTGACCAACCCGGCCAGTTGCCCCTCGCGATCTGCGACCTCGAAGCATCGAAGGATGTCGTCTTCGCGACCAACGTCGGCGCACACCGCAACAGCGTGGCCGCCATCGCGCCGAATTTCACCGACCAGCGCTTCGGCATCATGATGCCTGGTGTGATAGACCACCACGGGAACGCGCCCCTCACGCGCAACGCCCCGGGCGATCGCCGCGCCGATGCCCCGTCCACCACCGGTAATGAGGACAACCTGGCTTGGCATCAGCGCTCCTGGGCGCCCCGGCAAGGCCCGATTCGGTTAAACGATTTTTCGGATGGCATCCTCGATCACCTTCTGCGAAGGAATGACTGCAAGCTCGAGATCTGGATTGAACGGCATGGGCACGTCGGGCGCACCGATCCGCATCACAGGCGCATCGAGCCAATCAAAGGCTTTCTCCATCACCATGGCCGCCACCTCCGCCCCAAAGCCGCCGGTTTTGACCGCCTCATGCACCACCACCAGGCGACCGGTCTTGCGTACCGAGGCCAGGATCGTTTCTTCATCAAGCGGTCGGATGGTTCGCGGATCAATCACCTCGACGCTGATGCCTTCACGCTCGAGTGCGCTGGCCGCTGCCAGCGCGCGCGCCACCATGGCAAGCGTTGCCACCACGGTGACATCGGTACCTTCTCGCTTGATGCTCGCCTTGCCGATCGGGATCGCATACGGCTCGACCGGGACAGGCCCGCCTGGCCCGTGGTAGAGCAACTTGTGCTCGAGAAAGATCACCGGATTGTCGTCACGAATCGCAGCCGTGAGGAGCCCCTTTGCGTCATAAGGCGTTGACGGTGCAAGCACCACCAGGCCGGGAATATGAGCAAACCACGCCTCCAGGCTCTGGCTGTGCTGTGCAGCCAGGCGGATCCCGCCGCCCTGCGGCCCCCTGATCACCACGGGCACGCTGGGCTTGCCGCCCAGCATGAACCGGAACTTCGCCGCCTGATTGACGATCATGTCCATCATCTGGGTGACAAAGTCGAAGATCTGGACCTCGACGACCGGGCGCATGCCGGCGATGGCTGCGCCAACACCCGCTCCGCTGAAGGTGGCCTCCGAGATGGGCGTGTCGCGAACTCTGGACTCGCCGAATTTTTCCGATAGCCCTTTTGAAACCTGGAACAACCCGCCGGTCTCGGCCACGTCTTCACCCATGACGAATACCGAGTCGTCTCGCGCCATTTCCTGATGCAGCGCTTCGTTGAGCGCCTCGCTGACGGTCAGTGTTCGCGAACCCGTGGGTCCGGGCTCATGATGGGCAAGGTGCGGACCAACCACTGCAGCAAACATCTGGCTCACGGTCGGCTCATCGCTCGCAAGGCCAAACGCCACCGCGTCGGCAATCTCCTGCTCGGCGGCTTGCCGAATGGCTGCGCGTTGCGCTGCAAACCCGGTGTTGTCGTCCGCCCAGCGTTCGAAACGATAAATCGGATCGCGGGCCAACCACTCGTCCATCGCATCCTTGGACCGCGGATCCGGCAGGTTGACGCGCAGGCTGTGTTGCGTATGGCGCCATGTCATCGCTTCAATGAGCGAAGGACCTTGACCCGCCCGTGCGCGCGCCACCGCTTCGCCTGCCGCCTCATGAACTGCAAGCGCATCGTTGCCGTCGATCGTTACACCCGGAATATCGTAAGCCGCCGCCCGCGCAGAAATTCGCTCAACCGATGACGTCTTCAGAATCGAGGTGTTGAGCGCCCACTGGTTGTTCTCGCAAACGAAGATCATTGGCAGCTTCCAGACCGCTGCCAGATTGAGCGCCTCGTGAAAAACGCCCTGATTCGATGCGCCATCGCCGAAGAACGCCACCGTCACCTGATCGGTGTTGCGAATCTGAGAGGCAAGCGCTGCACCCGCGCCCAGTGGCATGGTTGCACCGACGATGCCATTGGCGCCCAGAATATTGAGCGCCATGTCGGCCACATGCATCGAACCGCCCATACCGCCGCAGTAGCCACTCGCTTTACCCATCAGCTCAGCGAGCATCCGGTCCATGCTGGCGCCCTTGGCAATGCAGTGTCCGTGACCTCGGTGATAGCTTCCAATGTAATCGTCGGGACGAAGGTGAAAGCACACGCCTGCCGCAATAGCTTCCTCGCCCGCATAGCTGTGAGCTGTTCCCTTCACAACGCCTGCCTGGAACAGCTCGAGCACCTTCTCCTCGAACAATCGGATCCGAACCATCACCGAGTAAAGCCGAGCGAGCGTCTCGGCAGGCATGAGCGTCGCCCGGCTGGTTGACATGTTCATGTCATTTTCGCGTGTTGGCCCGAGATTCCGGCGGTGAACTGGAAGCCGACCTTCTTGACGTGCTCAAGCGCAGCCGAACCGAATTTCGCCTCGATGTCGTGCCCAACACTTGGCGCATAAATCAGGTCATTCATGTCATGCGTGCCACCCGAGATCAGCACCAGCAGGTACGCGGTTTCATCGCCGACATTCTCGAAGCGACGACTGACCGCCGCCGGTACCGCGAACGTGTCAAACGGCTCGAGTATGGTTTCGTACTCGCCTTTGTCGCCCCATTGCAGCTTCCATTTACCGCTTAGCGCCATGAAGGTTTCGATCGTCTTGGCATGCATGTGCAGCGGCACGCCACCGCCAGGCGGAAGTTCGGCGATGATGTTCACGTAGTCTGGGACCTTGACCCGCGCCTCACCCCACGGCCCGTTGTCGAACTCAGGCGCGGTGATTGCGAACGCCGGCGCGGCCAACATCTTGTAGACACCCTCAGGAATTGGGCCTTCCTTGCGTTTTTCGCCGGCCCCCATGTACTTCAGTTTCTTGAACCGGACGATGCACTTCTCTTCCATATCTTCAGGCGTGTAGTGCTTGCTTTCCATGGTGATCTCCTCTTTTTTGGGATGAAGGCTACTGCGGCTTTGAAATTCGGGTGGCGGATTCGAGCATTTCAAACACCGCCGCAACCTCGTCGTCTTGTTTGCCCTGGGACATCATTTTCCCAAACCACTCAAGTTGCGCCTTGAGCACCGGGGCTGCGAGCCCCATCCGGTCGCTCTCGTCTCGAATGAACTGCAGGTCTTTCCACAAAATATGAGCCGGACCCGGCGCGGGCTTGAACTTGCGCTGCGCGATCATGGGCGCGCGAAAATCGAACACACGCGACTGCGCGGCGCTCGGGCCGATCACCTTGATCATCAAATCAGGATCCAGACCCGCCGCAACGCCAAACACAAAGGCTTCGGCAACCACCAGACTGTTGGCGCCCACGATGAAATTGGTGACCAGCTTGATCGCCATCCCGCTGCCGAAGTCTCCGACGTAGTAGTTCTTGGGGGAGAACGCATTGATCACATCGGACCAGCGGTCGGCGACCGTCTTGTCTCCGCTTACGAACAGCACACAGGCTTTGTTCGCAACCATTGAGGGCGTGCCGCTGATCGGGCTGTCCAGCATGACCGCACCGGTGGGCTTGAGCGCCTCTGCGAGTTCGGCCTTGAGCGTCGCAGGAAAGGTACCCATTTCGAGAATGGTGAGGCCGGGATGGGCGCCAGAAACGATGCCGTTTGCACCCGTGAAGCCTTCCACCATCGACTCTTCGGTTGGCAGACAGGTGATGAGGAGATCGCTCCTGCGGGCGAGTTCGGCTGCCGACTCCACCAGCTGTCCCCCAACCCCGGCAAAGTCGTCTGTGCTTGGGCGCCGAACCGCAAGAACCGAATACCCTTCCTTGAGGAGATTTTCGCCCGCCGCGCGGCCGATTTTTCCGAGCCCCAATATGCCAATGGTTGGCTTCATGCTGTCTCCCTTGTTCCCGTAGACAGCCAACGCGACCATGTCTTTGCTGGTGACGGGATTGCTTTACTTGATTGATATTCGAAACTTGAGACGCGCAACCTGCACGCTGTACGTTGTCTTAATCGTATAACATGGGTTTCAGCAGACCGAGCGTCGTCAATTCCAAAATATAAGGGGGAGTTTCAAATGATCAAGCATGGTGTCAGTCCTCAGCGCCTGCGGGCCCTGATGTGCGTGTCGGCGCTTGCCGCCGCGGTCGTCACAGCCTTTGCAACACCGGGTACCGCACAGGCTCAGCAGGCCACCGGCGAGCCCATCAAAATCGGGGCCATTCTCGCCATCACGGGCCCTGGCGCTGGCCTCGGCGGCCCGACCCGCAACGGCATCCTGCTCGCCGAAAAAGCGGTCAATGCGTCGGGCGGTGTCCGGGGTCGTCCAATCAGGGTGATCATCGAAGACGACGCGAGCAATCCCGATAACGCGCGCACCAAGGCGAATGCGCTGGTGCACAACGAAAAAGTGGTGGGTCTTCTCGGGCCGTCACAGATTGCTCAAGCGCTTTCAACAGGTGCCATCACCGACCCGCTGAAACTGCCGCAGATTGTTCCCGCCGGCCTGTCGGTCCCTGTCGAGCGCGAGCGCAAGTGCATCTATCACGTACTCCCCTCACAGGAGCTGAATGCCCGCGCGCTCATGGAATACGCGGCCACCGCGCTCAAGGCAAAACGGGTCGGCGTGCTGCATGACTCGGGCTATGGCAACGCCGTGATGGGCGCGCTCAAGGCAATCTCTTCCTCCTACCCGGGCGTCGAGTTCGTCACCATCGAGAAATTCGAGATCGGTGCCACCGACGTCACCACCCAGGCTGCCAAGGTCCGTGCGGCCAATCCCGACGCGGTGATGGTGATCGCCACCTCGGGCGTCCCGTTCCGCGCAGTCAAGCAGGTTCGGCTCGAGGCACCCGTCATCGCAGCCATCGGCTCGTCGTCATACTCCTATGTGAAGGCCATGGGCGAAGGTGCCGACAACGTGGTCATCCCCGAGTTCCTGGTTGGCGAAGATCCCCTGCCGCACCAGAAGGCGTTCGTTGACATGTATCGTCAGGAGTACAAGGAAACGCCCAAAAACTTCGAGGCAGCAGGTTGGGACATGGTTCAGTTCATGGTCGCCGCCCTGCGTGCGGTTGGCCCAGAGGCGAAGCCGGCTGAAGTCTGCGAGTGGCTGCGCCGCCCGCACTCGGGCGTTCTTGCCGACTATGACTTCCGCGAGTCCGACCTGACCGGCATGAAGCTTCCGAGCTATGTCTACTCGAAGCTGGTCAAGGGCGAATACACCCGCCTGCCATTCCGCGTCGCAAAGTGATGACGACCCAGGGTCTTGCCCTGGGGCCGGGACGAGATTGAGCTCGCCATGACGCTCAGTCTCGTCGCTCAGGCCGTCCTGTCCGGGGTCACCAACGGCGTGATCTATGCCTTGATCGGCATGGGGCTTGCCGTCATTTTCAAGGGTAGTCGCGCCATCAACGCCGCTCAGGGCGAGTTCTCGCTGATCGGTGCGGTGGCAAGCGTATTTGCCATGAAGGCGGCAGGCTTCTCATACCCCGCGGCATTCGCTGTGGGTGCGCTGGCTGGCGCAGCAACGGGCGTCCTGATCGACCTCCTTTTGGTCCGACCCATGATACGGCGTCGCGCACAGGAAGACGCATTCCTGTTGCTCACCATCGGAATCGCCTTCGCCATCTCAGCCGCAGTGTTGTTCTTTGCGGGACGCGATTACTTCACACTGCCCTCGATCGGGTCCGATGGCGTGGCAATCCTGTTTGACGCCACCATCCGCTACCACGCGATCTGGGTCATCGTGATCACTGCGCTGATCGTCATTGCGCTGCGCGCGTTCTATCGTAAAACCAACATCGGCCTGTCGATGATGGCTGCCTCCATCGATGCCGATGGCGCATCCACCACGGGCATCAACGTCGACCTCATGCGCACGGCAACCTACGGCATGGGTGGCTTGCTCGGCGCGTTGGCGGGGCTACTGGTTGCGCCGCTTGTGCCCATCAGCTTTTACATGGGGCTGGTGTTCACTCTCAAGGGCTTCTGCGCCGCCATGATCGGGGGGCTGACCAATCCGATGGGTGCAATCGTAGGCGGGCTTATGCTCGGACTGCTCGAATCTCTTGCCATCGTCTTTATCGCTTCGGCATACAAGGATGTGGTCGCTCTCACCGTACTGATTGTCATCATGATTCTTGTACCCCACGGCATCCTCGGTCGCGCCGGCCGGGCGGGCGGTTAACACCATGAATCGTCGCGTGCTGTTCGCAATCGCGATCCTGGTCTGGGCGGTGCTGCCAATGGTCCTGCCCAGGCATTTCACCGATCTGCTGGTATTTGCCGCCATTTATTCGGTCGCCGGCCTCGGCGTGGGACTGCTCCTGGGGCACTGCGGCATCGTGACCCTTGCCCAGTCCGCGTTTTACGCGATCGGCGCCTACGCGTCAGCGATTGTCACGGTGAATTTGAAGCTGCCCATGATCGTTGGTGTCGCTGCTGGACTCGTCACCAGCGGAGTCATTGCGCTTGCGCTGGGCTGGCCTGTTCTCAGGCTCCGCGGATACTTTCTGGCCGTCGCCACGCTGGCGCTCGCCATGATTGCAAGCGCACTGTTTTTCGAATGGGACTGGCTCACGGGCGGAACCATCGGGCTGGGCGGAATCCCCAAGCTTGGTGCGTTCGGCGTGGTACTCGATACGCCGCAGTCGTTTTACTACGCAGCCTGGATCACCGCGGCGCTCTCCATGATTCTGGTGCACAACCTGGTGAGCGGCCGTACTGGTCTCGCCATGCGAAGCATGCGTGACGCCATTGATGCAGCCCGTGTGCTGGCTATTGATATTCACAGTCTGCGTGTCCAGATGTTCGTGCTTTGCGCGATGCTGGGCAGTCTTTCCGGAAGCCTGTTCGCCCACTACACCGGCTACGTCAGCGTTGCGAGTTTTTCAATCGACAAGGCGATCCTCTTTCTGCTGATTCCAGTCATCGGCGGTGCGGGGTCCATCGCGGGCATCATCGTTGGCGCACTTTTCATCACATTTGTTCCAGAAGTGCTCTCGAAGATCGGGGACTTCCACGGCATCGTATTCGGCCTTGCCCTGGTGATTGTCGTGATCGCAGCGCCGCACGGTATCGTCGGTACCGTCGAACGCTGGTGGCACAACCGGCGCTCGGGCGTGTCTCCAACGGCAGAGGCCCGGCGATGACCTCGCTCGACGTTCGCGAAATCGGCCACAGCTTCGGCGGCCTGAATGTTCTGACCAATGTCAGCTTCGAGGTGCCGGCTGGGAAAATCGTTGGGCTGATTGGTCCCAATGGATCCGGCAAAAGCACGCTCTTCAACATCATCAACGGATTTCTGGTCCCCCGGGCAGGCAAGGTCTTGCTGAACGGCACCGATCTTTCGGCCATGAGCGTTGAGGCACGCAGTCGGGCGGGACTCGTTCGGACCTTTCAAACTCCCAAGGTGTTCGAGCACATGACCGTGATCGAGAACCTGATGGCAGGTGCCTACAAGCTCACCCGTTCGGGGGTGCTCTCGGACATGCTGCGCCTGCCAGGCGCACGGCGAGACGTCGCAATGATGCGCGATCAGGCGCATGAACTCTGCCGACGATTCGGTCTTGAGCGCCTCCATGCGACTGCAGCCGGCCTCCTCACAAGCGGGCAGCGGCGAATGCTTGAGCTCGCTCGAACCTATGCCGGCAAGCCCCAACTGCTGCTCCTTGACGAACCCTCGTCGGGTCTGACTGCCGAAGAGGTTTCGCAACTCGGTGAGTGGCTCAAGACTTTGAACAACGAAGGTATGACGCTGCTACTCGTCTCCCATGACATGCAACTCATGAACGTGGCGAGCATGGTGCATGTGCTTTATTTTGGCGAGATCGTCGCCACCGGCACCATGGACGACATTCAGCGAAACCCAAAGGTGCGCGAGGTATACCTTGGCGCGTAACACGCAATCGCCCAGGGGTAGTCATGCTTGAGACGCATCAGCTCGCAAGCGGCTACGGCAAGATGACGATCCTGCGCGATATCGGGATCCGCATCGATGATGGTGAGGTTGTGGCGATCGTTGGCGCCAATGGCGCTGGAAAAACCACCCTGGTGCGAACGATCTGCGGCCTGATCGCCCCCAGTGCGGGAAAGATCATCAAGAACGGCACTGACCTGACCCACGTGCCCACCCACAAGCGGATGCGGCACGGAATCGCAGTCGTGCTTGAAAACCGACGTCTCTGGGGCGAGTTGACTGTTCGAGAGAATCTTCGGCTTGCAGAGGTGAACGCCCGATCCACGGCGTCGCCCCGAATCACCTACGAAGACGCGGCCAAGCTGTTTCCAATCATCGCAGAGCGCCACGCCAGTCCGGTTGAACTGTTAAGCGGCGGCGAGCAGCAGATGGTCGCCATCGCCCGGGCACTCCTGATGCAACCCGATTTGCTCATCATGGACGAGCCGTCAACGGGTCTCGCGCCGAAGATCGTGAAGGACATCCTCCGGGTTTTAGGCGGTTTGCGGGAACGCGGAATCAGCCTGCTGCTGGTTGAGCAGAACGTTGCCCTGGTATCCGAAATCGCCGATCGAGGTTACGTCATGTCCGTGGGGAAAATTGTTCATACCGTCGGCCCCGGAGAATGGGCCGGCTTCCTGGCTGACGAGAAACTCGTCAAGGCCTATCTCGGCGGATAGGCACCGCTTCGGGCGTAAGCGCCGCGCCCGTGTCTCACCTGTCAGAGGACCATCCATGCCCATACCCGTGATCCTGCCGACCCTGGGACCGGCGATCGAGGAAGCAACGCTGGTGAAGTGGCTTGTTCCGATCGGGGCTTTCGTGCGGCGCGGCGACCCGCTGTTCAGCGTTGAAACCGACAAGACGCTCACCGACATTGAAAGTACGGATGAAGGGTATCTGATCGAAATCAAGGCGGCGGAAGGGTCCACCATACGGGTTGATCAGGAGCTTGCGGTCCTGGACGAACATCCCGCCCAAGGCGCTGCCACGCCGGTGTCCGCACCGCCACCTGCACCGCCACCTGCAGCGGTCGTACCGCCAGCGCCGAAGGCGGCCGCCTTCGCCGAGTCGGCAAAAACGCCGACTCACGACGCCGTCGCGGTATCGGACGCGTCAGCCGAACGTTTTTCAGAGACCGCCCCGACTGGCAAGTCGCACGCCTCGCCGCGCGCGAGGCGACTGGCGCGCGAGTCGGGCGTTCCTATTGACCAACTTCAAGGCAGTGGCCCAGGCGGGCGCATCATCGAGAGAGACATCACAGCCTTTGTTACTCAGGCGGTCGCAGGCACATCGGGCGCGACTACGCAGCCCGCCATGTTGAAACGATCTGAGCAGTTCCGTGACCTGCCGCTCTCCGCCGTACGTCGCTCCATTGCGCGCAGGATGATGGAGTCCGCGCAGGGCGCGCCCGTGTTCTTCACCACCGTCAAGGTCCTCACCGACCCGCTCACCGAATTCCGTTCGCAGCTTGCCCGCGCGAGGTCTGTTCAGGTGAGCGTCAATGATGTGGTGGTGCGCGCCTGCGCGCTTGCGCTCCGGCAGCATCGCGAGATCAACGCGAGCTTCACGGGCGATGCCCTCAGGATCTTCGAGGACATCGATATCTCCATTGCAGTGGCAATCGACGACGGCCTGATCACCCCTGTGCTGCGCAATGCTGACCAGAAAGGGCTGATTGCTGCAGCCACAGAAATCAGAGCGCTCGCCGACAAGGCGCAACGCGGGCAATTGTTGGTGAATGAATACCAGGGTGGTACGTTTACAGTGTCAAACCTTGGCATGTTCGGTGTGGAGTCATTTACCGCCATCCTCAATCCTCCTCAGGCCGCCATCCTTGCGGTAGGTGGCATCAGCCGAGAAGTCTGGCTTGATGCGGGGGCACCGCGCGAACGAGGGGTCATGAGGCTGACACTTACTTCGGACCACCGGGCGATCGACGGCGCACAGGCCGCCCGCTTTCTTGCTACGCTCAAGGCGCTGCTCGAGAACCCCTTCAGCCTGGTTGTCTGACGCTCAAGCATTTCGAAAATATCAACCCCGCCGCGGTCACCCGGATTGCGTCCACTACGCTCACCCAGAATGCCGAAGGAGATGACGGATGCATGAACCCCGGTCTTTCGCCGATGTGTCCTACGATGAGGCAATCGGCCGCGCCACCGCAATGATTCCGGTACTCCGCGAGCGGGCCCCGGAGGCTGAGCGCGGACGAATCATCCCCGCGGAAACCATGGACGATCTTCACCGCAGCGGTCTGCTTCGGGCCCTGCAACCCAAGCGGTGGGGCGGGATGGAGCTCGACATCGTCGCCACGTTCGATATCGGTCACGAATTGGCTCGCGGTTGTGCGTCCACTTCCTGGACCGCCGTCAACCTGCTCATTCATCACTGGATGCTCGCCCTGTACGAAGACGGCGGCCAGGAGTGGATCTGGAGTCAGGACCCTGATGCGTGCATCGCGTCGGGCGTCGCCGCCGCTCAAGGACAGGGTCGTGTGGTGGACGGCGGGTTCGTCATCAGCGGCCGTTGGAATTTTTCAAGTGGTGTGAACGTCTCGGATTGGAACATGCTCGCGGCCACCATCCGCGACGACAACAACAAGGCGATCGACCATCGTCTGTGCTTGTTGCACAAATCCGAGTATGAGGTGGTCGATGACTGGCGTGTCCTGGGCATGCGTTCAACCGGAAGCATGACCGTTATCGCCAAAGACGTGTTCGTTCCCACTTACCGTGCGTCATGCATGTACAACACCCGCGGCGGCGATCATCCTGGCGCACGCGCCAACCCCGCTGCAGTGTACCGGGTAGCGCTGCCGATGATGGCGGGCCACATCGTTGGATCTGTACTGGTTGGCAATGCCCAGGCCGCGCTCGAGCAAACCATCGCCTTCATCAAGGAGCGAAGCGGGAGTTATACCGGCGTGAAGCTGCGTGACGTTCAGCCGATCCAGATCAAGATCGCTGCAGCGGCTACCCGTATCGATGCCGCGCGTCGGATCATTCGCGGCGAATTCATGGAGGCGCAGGAACTCGCCAACCGCCATCAAGTGCCCGACCTGGAGACCAAGCTGCGTTGCAAGCGCGATGTCGCGTATGCCGTCAGCCTCTGCACCGAGGCTGTCGACATGCTTCATGCAATGGCGGGCGCAAATGGCATTTACGATGCTTATCCCATTCAAAGAATTTTTCGTGATGCCCACTCCGGCTCAAGCCATTTCCTTCTGGGCAGCGACCTACAGTTCACCAACTGGGGGTTGAGCGCGCTTGGCGGAGAGGTTGCCAATCCATTGCTCTAATTCAGCCGGTGGCGTTGCTAGCCAACGTGTTGGCTCAGAGCTGATTTTCGTGCGATAGCGTTAACCGAACCCACCGCAATAGGAGACTTCCCATGGCCATCAAGGTGCTTGAAATTCATCATCACGCCATTCGCATCGACGGCGTCCCCGAGCAGGCGATACTCGATTTCTACACGAATGTGCTGGGCATGGAAGCTGACAAGGGCCGCCCAACCATTCCGGGCATTCCGGGCTTCTGGATCAACGTGGGCGAGGTAGGGCAACTGCATCTGATCGGCGGCAGCGTTCCGTCGCCGATCGCCAGCAGACCCGACCAGGACCCCGCCGCGCCGCATGTGGCGCTTGGCGTTGAAAGCGTCCCCGAAACCAAGGCCGAGCTCGAGCGTCTGGGGATTCCCTACTGGACCACCCGCGCAGCCAACCCCGAGCTCGAGCAGTTGTTCGTCAATGACCCGCGCGGAAACATGATCGAACTCCATCAAGCGGGGAGCTGCCGCTGCACGCTCGCCAATCGCAGTCGCTGAAGTCCTGCGCGCTTAGCTTCGCAGATGCACCCCGGGGCGGGCTCCTGTGTCCTCCCCGTTTTCAAACACCGGTTCACCGCCCACGATCGTGTAGTGCATGCCCCGCGAGGGCATCACGAACCGTTTGGCGCCGCCGGGCAGATCAAACCGCTTGTGAGCGCGCTCGTCGGAGCCCACGGTGGCGGGATCGAAGATCGCCAGGTCGGCCGCCATTCCTTCAGCGATCTGCCCCCGATCGCGAAGTCCCAACAGCCGGGCTGGTTCGGAGGTGAGCCGCATCACCGCATGCTCGATCGAGAGCGCACGACGCTCGCGCACCCAGTGCCCCAACAGATACGTGGGATACCCTGCATCGCACAGCACCCCCAGATGGGCGCCGCCATCGGATAGACCCAGGACCGTGCCAGGGGTTCGGAGCAGGCTCGCCACACCCTCCTGATTGGTATTCAGAAACGCGAGCGCAAACTCGGTCTGAAGATTGTCCTCGATGGCCAGATCGAGCAGCGCATCCACCCCATCTTTCCCCTGTTGCCGCGCAATGGCGGCAATAGTCTGCCCGGTGAAATGCTCCAGGTGCGGAGACTTCGCCTCTGCAACCGCCATCAGTTCCCAATTGCCGGTGAATTGCGCCGGCCCTTTCAATTCCTGTCGAAACTGGTTACGAAAGGCAGGGTCGGCGTAAACACGCTTTTGCTCCTCGACCGACAGGTTGAGCGCGCGGTGCCACGACTTGAAACTCATGAACGAATGCGGCGTCCGCAGATCCATGTCGCGCGTCAGCGGTCGGGCACAGATCTGAGGCACCGATCCGAGCGAGGTCAGATGCGCTGCCTTGGCCAGGCTCGCCGAACACGCCTGGGGAATGTCATCGCGATGCAGCAAGGCGAGCCAGGTAACCGGGCGGCCGCTTTCACGGAGCAAAAATTCGAGCATCTCAAGATTGCTGTCCGAGAGCACCGACATCTGCTCGGTCAGGGCCACTTCAATGAACCCGCGACCCGCATCGCGAAGCACCTGTGCGTATTCGCGCAGCTCGGCACGATCGGCCTGCCGGCAGGCAATGGGTCGCCCGCGATGCCCCATGTGATTGGGCAGCTGCGTCGTTGAAAATCCGAAGGCGCCAGCGGCGACCGCCTCCTTAAGCAGATCTCTGATCCTGGCCCGTTCGTCATCGTTGGCCGCCCGCTCAATGGCAGCCTCACCCATGACGTAGTAACGAAATGGGGTGAGGGGCGCAAGAAACGCGACGTTGGCGGCAGGGCGTCGCTGGGCGGTTGCACGCATGAACTCGGGAAAGCTTTGCCAATCCCAGGTGATGCCTGCATCCATCACGTCGTAGGGCATGCCCTCAACATTGACCAGGTCCTGCATCGCAGGAATCCGTCCCTCGGCTCGCGTGGGCGCGATCCCTACACCACAATTGCCCATCAGGACCGTGGTCACGCCGTGCCACGGCGAGGGGCTGAGCGAGGTATCCCAGCAGACCTGGGCGTCGTAATGGGTGTGGGGATCGATGAAGCCGGGCGCAACCACTAACCCGGTTGCGTCGATCACTCGCGAAGCGCCTTCCTGCAGCTTCCCGATGCTGACGATCTGTCCCGCCTTGATGCCAACGTCCACATGGCGTCCGGGTGCCCCTGTCCCGTCAACGACCAGACCACCGCGAATCGCCAAATCGACTGCCATATTGCCTCTCCCGGCTTGTCAGGGCCACCAGTGCGCTGAGGTGAGTGAAGCGACGCAGTGTAAGAACCGAAGCCTGCTCAGTCTTGATGCGTTGCAGCATCGAGTGCCGTTTTTGAACGATTTCAGGCTGGCGCGCAACGCCGACGGTTGCAGGGTCAGGCCAGCCTGGGGAACAGCTTGAGGGCATAGTTGGCCGCCTTGTAAGTGACGGGCGTGGTCGTGACGACCGCTGCCTGCGCGAGCAGCAACGCGTCCCCCGACGCGTGTGAGCGCGCAGCATTCACCGCTACGATGCCACCGCCACCGCCACGATTCTCGATGACCACCGCCGCACCCAGTCTGGCACGCAGTTCATCGCCTAGCAGCCGTGCAACGATATCAGGCGCACTCCCGGGCCCGGACGGCACCACGATAGGCAGGGTGGGGGCTGGCGCCGACTGCGCATTGTCGTCTCCAGATATTCGGTCGAAGCGCCAAGCTTTCAACAGCGCGGATGACTATAGCGCGACTGAGATTTGCTGTCTGCAGTCGACAGCAGCCGCCGGGTCAGGCCGCAAGCAATGACCGCCCGCCGGTCATCGAGTGACGCATCGTTTCGCTTCTTCAAGCAATTCACCGCGCAGCCACCCCGGGACGGCGATACTCAGCGCCCACCAACGGCTGCCACCGGACCATGCAGAAGGAACCGTCATGATCCATCGAATCCGCTTCGCCATCTGCGCCCTGTTTACCCTGCTCGCCCCGCTTGCCCTCGCTGCGGCCGCGAACGCGCAAACCTTCCCCAGTCGCGCCGTTACCCTCATCAATCCCTACCCACCGGGCGGCGGGGCTGATGTGGTGGCCCGCGCACTTGCCCGCGAGCTCTTTGAAATCTGGCGCCAGCCTGTGCTGGTCGAAAGCAAGCCTGGAGCAGGCACCACGATCGCAGCGGGCTTCGTGGCCCGTGCGCCCGCCGACGGTTACACCCTGCTGCTGTCCACCAGCCAGCACGCCATCGCACCGGCGCTCTTCAAGAACCTGCCCTATGACATCGTCACCGACCTGCAGTCCATTGCAGTGGTATCCGAGAGCCCGCTGTTTCTGGTCGTTCGCCCAGACCGGGGCATTCAAACGCTCGCCGATCTGATCGCACGCCTGAAAGAGTCGAGTGCATCAATGAACTACTCGTCATCGGGTATCGCGGGTCTGCCGCATCTGGCCGGCGAGTTTCTGAACCAGATGACGGCTACACAGGCCACCCATGTCCCGTTCGCGGGCACATCTCCCGCACTGACCGCGCTCCTGGGCGGACATGTCGACCATCTGTTTGCCGATACCTCTGCGGTAGGTCAGATCCGGGCCGGCAAGGTTCGCGCGCTGGCGGTCACCTCCATCTCGCGCCTGCCGGCTTTCCCCGACCTGCCGACCATTGCAGAAACCCTTCCCGGATTTCAGTTCACCGTCTGGACTGGCCTTGATGCGCCGACCGGCACACCGCGCGCCGTGATTGACCAGATTCATGGGGCCGTCCAGAAAGCCCTCGCAACGCCAGCCATGACCAAACTGTTTGCCGACACCTCGCGCACCGCGTCCTCGATCAGTCCCGATCAGTTCGCCGCCTTCAAGGCAGCCGAGGTTCGCAAATACCAGGATCTGGTTCGTCGCGCCGGCATCAAGGCCGAATAGTCGGCGAGGCGCCAGGTAGCGCCTGGCATAGCCGCTTTCTGCACTCGAGCCAAACAGAGGGTCAGGCTTACAGCCCTATGGCCTCGGGAGTTGAGAGTGGTTACCATCCGACCACCTTTCATTACCTGACTCCGAGGCAGTGTCCATGAACGAGCCAGTCAAAGCTTTCCGAATGGCTTCGCGCGTCAAGGCGGGCTCCACAACAGTGCCTCGCGGGATACCGCGCGGCGTCCTGGCAGACGAGATCGAGTTGCTATCAGTCGCCCTGCCCATGCCCCAGCGACAGCACTCAGAAGAAGTCGTCGACGAACGCTTCACCATCGCTGCGGATACAGCTTCAGACATTGCCGTACCCGCACC
>Ga0078894_10000864_pt1 | contig 21752 bp, 18 predicted proteins | sample LauGreSu1BDMLBSD_2_FD_67506 | JGI IMG/M metagenome (GOLD analysis project Ga0078894, IMG submission 67506) | Freshwater lake microbial communities from Lake Michigan, USA - Su13.BD.MLB.SD (version 4) (version 4) | ecosystem: Environmental > Aquatic > Freshwater > Lake | place: Lake Michigan... | reverse complement strand
CAAATTGTTTGATGAATTGCTTGGTGCATCAAGCATTAAACCTGAAATTTTAAAGGGAGCAGATATTTTGTTTTTCAGGGAGTTAACTGGAGATATCTATTTTGGTGAGAAAGGAAGAAAAAATGATGGTGATACTGCCTATGATCTTGCGGAATACAGCAGACATGAAGTAGAGCGTATTGCTAGAAAAGCTTTCGATGCTGCAAGAACCAGAAGAAAAAAATTGTGCTCTGTCGATAAAGCGAATGTATTAGAAACAAGCCGACTTTGGAGAGAGGTTGTGCAGAAAGTAGCATTAGAATATCCTGACGTTGAAGTAGAATATCAATTTGTGGATGCAACAGCCATGTTGTTGATCAAGGATCCAAAGAAATTTGACGTTGTGGTAACAGCTAACCTCTTTGGAGATATTCTTACAGACGAAGCTTCTCAAATTGCAGGTTCTATGGGTATGCTTGCTTCAGCATCCATTGGTGATGGTACTGGTGTTTATGAACCTATCCATGGTTCTGCACACGACATTACAGGCAAAGGTGTTGCAAATCCATTGGCCTCCATTCTTTCAGCGGCGTTGTTACTAGATATTTCATTTGGTATGAAGGCTGAATCTGAGGCAGTGATTCAGGCAGTAGATGCCGTTTTGAAAAGTGGTTATAGAACAAGAGATATTGCGGATGCGCATACTCCTGCAGATAAAATATTAGGCACTGACGCTATGGGTGATCAGGTATTGTCTAAGCTCTGATTTTTTAGCTTAATTTTAAAGGAAGTAAATGATTCTCAATGAGAAAGCAGAGCTTCCTTTTTTTATTGTCTTTTTTGCCATGTTTAGTATTTGCACAAACACCCAAAGTGGTTTTGGTGAAGGACAAGTTACATCCCCAGGTAAAGGTTACAATTAACGGCAAGCATTTTACAAATTTTTTCTTTCCGGATACTATTGCAAAGCCTGTTCTTTATCCTATCAAAGCTCCTAATGGGACAATCATTACTAGGGGTTTTCCTGTGACACCTATTCCAGGAGAACCTACAGATCATCCACATCATCTTGGTCTTTGGATGAATTTCGGGGATGTAAATGGACTTGATTTTTGGAACAATTCTTTTGCAATTCCCGAAAACGAAAAACAGAAATACGGCACGGTGCGTTTTGTCAAAATATTGGAGCAAAAGAATGGCGAGACTGGAAAACTAAGCTATGCTGCAAATTGGAATAATCCCACTGGAAACACTTTGCTGGAAGAAACCACACAATTAGAATTTAAAGAAATCAATAGAGTTTGGGTAATCGACAGGACTACTACTTTATTAGCAAAAACAGCAGTACAATTCAAAGACAACAAAGAAGGTTTATTGGGCTTGCGTATGGCACATGAGCTGCAAATTCCAACTATCGAAACTAAAAAATTTACTGATGCAAATGGTATTGAGACAATAATCAAAGCAACAAGTGATTCTATTGCCAATGGAAACTACTTGAACAGTAACGGGTTGAAAGGCGATGCAGTCTGGGGGAATAAAGCAAGCTGGTGTATGGCTTATGGTAAAATGAATAAGGACAGCATAAGTGTTTTGATGATCGATTACCCGTATAATGAAAATTATCCTACACCATGGCATGCACGAGGTTATGGCTTGTTTGCAGCTAATCCAATGGGATCAAATGTTTTCAATCAAAAAAATCCTGTCTATAATAAAGAATTGAAAAAAGGAGAATCGATTACATTTAAATTCAGAATTGCTATTGCTGCGGATAAAAAAATCTTATCTAACAAAACCATTCAACAGCTAGAAACTGATTTCAGTTTTTTTAATAAGACGCTGATGTTTGTAGGATCTTATACCTGGAAACAAAATCCTGGCATTCAAGTTTATCAATATGACTTGACGAATGGTAAGACCAATTTCGTTAGGTCGATTAAAGCCCCCAATGCCTCCTACATGGTTGTTACACCCGACAAGAAGAATATGTATGTTCTGAGTGAAGAAGACCGGACTGGATTAGTTTCATCCTATGCAATTGATCAATTAACTGGAAATTTGACCTTGTTGAATAAGCAAAGTATTATAGGAAATGGTCCTTGCTATGTGAGTTACCATGCACCTTCTAAAACAGTGTATACCGCAAACTATTCTAGCGGAAGTATTACTGTGTTTAAAACGAATGCAGATGGTTCATTACAACCCGCTTTGCAACATATTGTTTATAGTGGAAAGAGTATCAATCCATCACGACAAGAAAAGTCACATGCACATTGTGCCGTGGTGAGTCCGGATAACAAAAATTTATACGTTAGTGATTTGGGGACAGACATCATTCATCGTCATACTATTTTACAAGATGGAAGTCTATCAGAAAAACCGATCGATTTTCAAGTAGAGGCTGGTAATGGCCCGAGACATATTACCTTCAATGCAAAAGGTACACATGCTTATTCTATCAATGAAATGAAAGGCACTGTTGATGTATTTAGTGTTTTACAAGGCGACTTAAATAAAATCCAAACAATAATTGCTGATACAACCCAAACCGCAGCAGATCATGGGAGTGGAGCTATTCAACTTTCTCCAACTGGGGATTGGTTATTGGTTTCCAATCGTGTGACCAGTGATCAGGTTGTTGTTTTTGCGGTTCAATCCAATGGGCAATTGGTAAAAAAACACCATGTTGAAGTGACAAAGAAACCACGATTTTTTAGGTTTGATAAATCAGGTAAGTTTGTTTTGGTAGCGGGACAAGATGCTGATCAGGTTCAGATTTTTTCATTCGATGAAGTAACTGGCAAAATGTATTTACAATCTACTTTAGATATTCCTGTTCCTGTTTGTATTGAGTTTTTTAAATAATTATCATGAAAAATAGTTTACTCTTTTTATCTTTTTGTTTCTTTATGTTACAAGCTAAATCACAAGGTATGGATCCAGAAAAGAAATTGCAGCAAATGGGTATTGTATTAGGAGAAGTAAAAGCGCCTGTAGCAAATTATGTGAAGGCTGTGCAGACAGGGAATCTACTTTTTTTATCAGGGCATATTCCTGATGAAGTAGCAGGAAAGAAAACGCGAGGTAAAGTTGGAACTGCTCTTAGTGTTGATGAAGCTAAAGAGGCAGCTAGACTCACTGGCATTGCTTTGCTTACTACTTTGAAATACTATGTTGGTGATTTGAATAAAGTGAAGCGTATCGTTAAAGTATTTGGTATGGTGAATGCTGATCCAACTTTTACTCAACACCCTGCAGTCATCAATGGATGTTCAGATTTTCTTGTTGCTGTTTTTGGTGATAAAGGCAGACATGCCCGATCTGCCGTCGGAATGGGGTCCTTACCGTTTGATGCATCAGTAGAAATTGAAATGATAGTAGAGCTTTAGGTATTTAGTAAATCTTTGTGAAGATGCCTGAAGGCTTCCATCGCCCCCATGTATTGACATGTTCTTGCGCCAGCTTTATTTGCTTTTAAAAAAATAGCTTTCCAGTCTTCTTCTTTTAGCTGCTTACTTTCTGTTGTAGTGTATTGCGCCAGTTGGTACAATACAGCACCCGCAAATGCATCACCTGCGCCAGTGGTATCAATAACTTCAATAGCGATGCTAGGAATGATACTTTGTTTTTTATTCCATCCAAGCAAGGTTCCATCTTCGCCCAATGTGATTGCAAACACAGCATTGGTCTTTTCAAAAAAACAGTTTGCTGCGTCTTCTATGTTTAATTTACCTGTGATCAACATAGCTTCTTCATCGCTCACCTTGAAAAAATCTGAGTGATTGATGAATTCCCAAGATCTGTTTATAAATTCTTGTTGGTTTTCACCAAACAACAGTTGTCTGTAATTTGGATCAAAGCTGATGAATAAATTTTCAGTCTTGGCCTTGTTGAATAAATAGGAATAAGCTGATTGAAGTGGACCTGGTAAAAATGCAGTTGCAGATCCAAAATGTACAATTTCAAAATCTTGGATATGGATACTGCTCACCTCTTCTTCTGTTAGCATTTTGTCTGCACCCCTATTGAAGTAAAAATCTCTTTCACCGTTTTCCATTAAGGAGACAAAGGCAAAAGTGGTAAAATGATTTTCGTCTACCAATACTTCTGAGGTATCTACTTCAAATGCGTTTAATATTTCAATAAGGTGTTTACCAAATGGGTCGTTACCCACTTTTGCTGCAATCGCTACCTTCCCACCTAATGCAGCAATTGCTGCAGCAACATTCATGGGTGCGCCACCTGGTTTTTTTAGAAAATGATCACCATCAGTAAGTGGAAGTCCCTTATCTGTGCAGATCATGTCTATCAAAGCTTCACCGATACATAGAATTTTTTTCACATCAATTGTACAATTGGTTAAAGACCAATTTAAATGTGCCATGTGTTTGGGCCCTGAAAGTAATTTCTGGTCCAAACGCGTAAAGTGTTCCTTTGCCGACTGAAGCAGAGAAAGCAGCAACACCATCTTTTAAATAGGTTTGTCCCCATGCCCAACCACTTCTCAATGTCTTATCAGAAGCAAACCAGGCCAATGGTTTGATGGTGCCTTTGGTTTGTGCATCAGGATTGATGGTGAAAACAGGACTATCATCAAAATACACATCAGCAAGTTGTTTCATGCCCCATGCAGCCTTTGCATCTTTATCCATTGTCACTTGCATCAAACTTCCAGGGATATAAAATTTCTCGTTTGGCAAGTTTCTTTCGTTGCCATTTACAATTTCAGTCAGCGCACTTCGAACTGGAAGATTCAGGTGATAAGCAAGTGAGGTGCTTGTTCCAATTGTTACAATCTGTCCACCTTCTTCAAGGAAATTCTTTAAAGCTGGGATTGATTTTTCTTTTGTGAGATTACCAATTGTTTTTCTGAATTCTTCAGGAACATCTTCTGGCTTTGGCGACATAGATCTTGGTGCTCCAGTGAGAGGAGGCATCGCTCCACCAACAAAAATGATAACATCATATTTGTTTTTCAAATTGCCTTTATCGATGTCTTGAGCATAGATTACTTCAGCATCAAAATGATATTGTTCCATGATCCAGCGCATCCATCCTGAAGGCATGGCGCCTCCATAAGTATCCCAAAGTGCAATTCTTGCTTTGGTGATTTGTTGTAGTGAAGCTGGTTTACTTTCAACTCCAATTGCATCAGCACCTAATTGAGCAGCGTTCTTGATTATCCAGTCTTTTGACTTAGCATTCATTGGGACAAAAAACGATCCTTTGGTAGTGCCGTTTATTTCATCTGATGTTCTGAAAACAGGGATATTGTTTTTCAACAACTCATTGACTGCTGTGAAACTATGGTTGTTGGCTGCATTTAAGAGATATCCTGCTTTTGCAGCATCAGCTTTGATATTTCCTTTTAGTGGAAGTACTTCACCAATGTTCAATCTTTCAAATGATCCTGTTACATCATTAAGTGTTCTGTCAAAATCAACTCCCATTTGATAAGCCAGTGTCCAGCCAGCTGCATCGTAAGGGGGAACGGGCGGGCCTCCCGGGTATTGAAAATCATTGGGATGGTCTTGAGGTTCGAACATATCAAGAATATGTGGACGAAATGACTGATCTGTTTTTACGATATAAGAACCTTTCGGATAAGATTTTCCTTCGTGTGTAAAATCTGCATTTGCTTTGTGAATGATGATTCCAGTTCTGATCAATGCGTTGATAAAACGAGTAGCTGTTGCAAAATCAGCTTGATTCGCTGGAAGGATGTATGCTCTTGCATCTCTTAGTACAGGATTTTTAAAAATACTATCGTAGTATTTTAAAGGAATCATGGTAGTATTTCTTCCCCAGCTTTCTGGAGTAGTTGATTCTGATGCAGGTTTTGCTGGCAATTCTTTTTTATACAATTCAGTGATGGCATCACTGCGTTTTGGATATTGCGTCCAGGTATCTGTTTTCCCTTTTTCAATTGAATTTCTACCCATCTTGTAAATGTTGTAAAGCAATTCATCACGGTGTCTTGTTGCGTACATCAAAACAGCATAGTTGATGGAGATGGAGTAGTCGATTGAGTTTCTGAAAAACCATCTTCTTGGCGTGATCGGATAAGGGTTTGCGCTGCTGGGGATTAAGCGCGAGGGCACAAGTGGAATATTCGAAGGTGTGGGGCTGCCAATGATTTCTGTAAGCAAACCTACCATGTTATGGAAATAGGTTGTTGTTCTCAGTCCACCATTGTACCAGGTTGAATAGGGGGAACCTGCTCTTTGTGTGAAACCAGGTTTGCCTTCAGCATTCAGTCTGTTGATCATGGCGGCGCCGACTGCATCGAGGCTGGTCATCACCAATGGATCATACACATAGTTAAATGGATCACGGAAGGGAGGTCCTGCTACCACTGCACCGGGAGGGCCTGTTTGGTGGTGGTTGTACATGATTTGTGGAATCCATTCTACAAAAAGCTGACGTCCCATGTTCTGTGTTTCTTTTAGGTTGAGCATGTAGAAGTCGCGGTTGTTATCATGACCAGCATATTTTTCATACATCCTTGGTAAGTAAGAAGTAGATCTTTTAGCGGTATCTGCATTTCTCATGTACCAATCAGATACCAATTCTTGTCCGTCTGGGTTTGCATGTACCATTAGAATGATGACATTGTCCAGAATCATTTTTGTTTCATCATCTGTTCTGCTGTTCAGTTGGAAGGCCAGTTCAATCAGTTGGTGAGCACCAACTACTTCAGTTGCATGCAAACCGCCATCGATCCAAACAACGGCTTTTCCTTGTGCGGCCAATGCCTTTGCTTCTGCATCGGTCATGTCTTCCGCCCTTGCCATTTTTTGAGCGATGGATTTATATTTTTCAATGTTTTTATGATTTTCAGGCGAGGTAACAATCATCATGAATTGATCACGGCCTTCTTCCGTTTTACCAATGCTTACCAACTTGGCACGGTCAGATGCCTGATCAAGTTTTTTGAAATAGGCTTCAGTCGCTGTGTAATTTGCCAACATGAAGTTGTCGCCTATGTTGAATCCAAAATGTTCTTTTGGACTTGGAATATTTTGAGCAAGTGATTCAAATGAAATAAGACAGGTAAATAGCAAAAGGGACAAAATGACTTTTCTCATAACTCAGATTTGTATCTCTAAATATATCATTTAATCTGTATCAATAGCTGTAGTTCATGCTCAAAATTTTGTAAATTGCTCAATACAAATTCTAGACATGAAACTTCTTCAAAAATTACCGATTGTATTGCTTGGTGCAACTGTTGTACTTGCATTCACACAAGCTGATGAAATTGCTCCTGTTGAAAAAAACTTTGATGACCCCAAAAAGATTTATGCTGAAAAATGCGCCTCTTGCCATGGTGAAAAAGTTGAGGCATTTGTGGATCGTAAATGGAAGCACGGAAATTCCAAAGCAGAAATTGTTTCAAGTATCACCAATGGCTATGCAGATTTTGGTATGCCATCTTGGGGTGATATCATTGCTCAAAGAGATATTGATGGCTTGGCAAATTTAATTGTTACTAGTTTGAAGCATGTGCAGCAGTATGATTTTGCTAAAGAAAAAAAGAAAACAGATGGTCCGGCTATTTTTAAAACTGCTACCACGACTGTCACCTTGGATACCATTGCTACAGAGTTGAGCAGCCCTTGGGGTTTTGAGCAAATGCCTGATGGTAGCTACTTGATAGCAGACAGAAGTGGTGTTTTGTATCATGTTGATGATAAGCGAAACAAGAAAGTAATTGGTGGGACTCCTGAGGTTGTTGCAGAGGGACAAGGAGGGTTATTGGATGTTACGTTGCATCCAAAATTTGCAGAGAATGGATGGATCTATTTATCCTATTCAAAAGGAAAAGTAATCGATGGTAAGAAACTTGCAACTACTGCAGTTGTAAGAGGCAAAATTAAAAATGATGCTTTTGTAGAACAACAGGAAGTTTTTGAGGGACTCCCTTATGGTCCGGCCAGACACCATTATGGCTCGAGGTTGGTGTTTGGAAAGAATGGACATCTCTTTATTTCTATGGGTGACAGGGGACAAGAAAAAGTATATCCTCAAAATCTAGAGACTGCTCCTGGTAAGATTCACAGGGTAAATGATGATGGTAGTATTCCTAAAGACAATCCTTTTGTTGGAAAAGGAAAAGCAATTGAAACCATCTATGCATATGGAATCAGAAATCCACAAGGTATGTTCATGGATCAGGCGGGTGTGCTTTGGGAGCATGAGCATGGTCCGCGCGGAGGTGATGAGTTAAACATCATCAAATCTGGTGCAAACTATGGGTGGCCTGTAATTACTTACGGTATCAATTATGATGGTAAGCCAATTTCACAAATCAGTAAGAAAGAGGGAATGGAACAGCCCATCACTTACTGGTTACCTTCAATTGCACCAAGTGGATTAACAATGGTTGCTGGAACTAAATATCCAGCTTGGAAAGGGAATATCTTAGTGGGTTCACTTCGTTTCAATTATGTTGATCGTGTAGTATTGAAAGACAACAAATTTGTAAGTCAGGAAAAAATATTGTTGAATATTGGTCGAACCAGAAATGTAGAAATGGGAAGAGATGGTTACATCTATGTTGGTATTGAGAATCCGGGAACTGTCTTCAGGGTGAGACCAATGTAACTGAACATTTAGCTAATTGAAAAGCCCCCCGAAACTTCGGGGGGCTTTTTTGTTGGTTGCTGTTTTTTAGTAATCAAGAAAGCATATTTTTTGCATATGCCAGGCATTTACCAACTTCTTTCACTGCATCTGAACCAGCAGGAATATTGTATTCCAGTTCAATTGAAACTGGGATTTTATATTTTTTAGTCTTTAACAGTGTAAGTATCTCTTTGATGGGTGTATCTCCCTCGCCCCATGGCATATTAGCACCGCCATTGGTTTTATTCTTTCTATCCTTTAAGTGAAGCGAAGTTATTCTTTCGTGTTTTGCTTCTATCAAGGCCAACAAACTCTCTTTGGTATTGTTTCCTCCAGCGGCGATATAATGTCCGCAATCTAGATTCAATGAATTGTATGGTGATTGTGCAAGTGCTTCATCCCATGCAGTATCTGTAGCTTGGGTATGGGCATGATAACCAACATATACTTTATGCTTTGAAGCAAAATCACCAAGACGTTTTGAGTGAGTTGCTTTTGCAGGAATCTCGACTGTTACTGATGTTGCACCCAGTGCTTTTGCTGCTTTCATTGCATATTCAATTTCTCCATCAGAGCTGGTTTCATTCAATGCATTTGGCTTATAGGCGTAAACACTGATACCTTCTTTATTTAACTTTTTTCTCAGTTCAATAAATTTATCCATGCTCACTGCTTCTCTCCATTCTTTAGCAAGTTTGTTTCTTTCTTGCATTGATAATTTTGGAGCATTGTTGTCGCCTCTGCCTGGTCCGCCACCAAAAGGAACAGGACTACCTGCAAATGCTTCAGCAGGCTCCCCCATGAGTTCAATTGCATTGATACCACAGGTTTTGCAATAGTCAATCAGTTGGTCAATATTACCAGGCATTGAACGAAAAGAGTAAGTGATTACCCCCATTTGCACACCGGCAAATTTGGAATTAGGTTTTGGTCCCATTGCCAGTATATCTTTAGGCAGGAACATACTAATTCCTAGCGCAGTGGATAGTGCAAGAAAGTCTCTTCTAGAGTTGTTGGTTTGTTGGCTCATGGCATCGTTTTTTATTTGGATGATTTTTAATTTCCTTACTTGCGCTAAGCAAATAGGTTAAACTTGAGATTTGCTCTATACAATTTAATCATTTTTAAATTCTGCTCAGTAGTTTCGCTGCTGGAAATCATAAATATGGAAATGGATATCTCTTGGTTGTCGAGAACCAGTCTTTTAATTGGTGAAGAGCGTTTGCGTTTACTCACACAGAAACACGTGATGGTGGTCGGTTTAGGAGGCGTTGGCTCATTTGCAGCTGAGTTCATTGCAAGAAGCGGGGTTGGTAAAATGACCATTATTGATGGAGATGTGGTTGATCCGACGAACAGAAACCGACAATTACCTGCACTAGCAACCAACCATGGGGTTTCCAAGGCTTTAATCATGGAGGAAAGATTAAAGGCGATTAATCCGGAGCTTCAATTGAATGTTGTTAAGGAGTTTGTGAATCCTGAAATGGTTAAACAGCAGTTGTCGTATGACCCAGATTATGTGATAGATGCAATCGACAGCTTAACACCAAAAATTACTTTTTTAAAACTGGCATACGAAAGTAAAGTGAAGGTGGTCAGCAGTATGGGAGCTGGTGCTAAACTCGACCCGACAAAACTCCAAGTGGTTGATATTTCAAAGACGTATAATTGTCCCTTTGCTCAGCAAGTTCGTAAGATGCTGAAACAACATGAAATCAGAAAAGGAATAAAAGTGGTATTCTCTCCTGAAAATCCAATTAAGGAAAGTTTGATGTTAACTGATGGAAAGAATTTTAAAAAATCTGCCTACGGAACAATCTCCTATCTACCTGCTGTTTTTGGAGCAGTAGCTGCTTCGGTTGTGATCAGAGATTTGATTGGAGAGAAGATTTAATCGAGAATCAATTCCTGAAAATCTTCTTCAATCATCGTTTGTCCATATCTTAAAAGCAATAGATTGGTTTCCATCAATAGTTGCATTTTTGAAAAGTCTGAAGTGAAATCTCCTTTTCTCCAAAGTGTAAAATAGACTTGTTTTTTTGGTGCATCCATTTGGTTTTGCATAACCATGTGGTGAAGAACTGAAATGTCTTGATCTGCAAGGTGATCAAATACGCCAAACTGTAAAAGTTTGCGTGTGTGGCTGACAATGTCAAATGTAATTCCCATAAGAATAATTTTGTACAAGGTCATTCAATCATGTAAAGAAATTGTGAAACAATTATCAATAAAATATTTCCTGAAGTTAAGTGGGGATAATTTGTGATTCTGACTCTTGCAAAACCTCTGTAACTTAATGTGTCCAGTTCGTTTCCACATTTCCTAAAACAACTTTTTATGCAAGAGCACCTGTTGTTTTCCAAATTGAGTTCGAATGTGAAGGTGGATTTGTGTGCCTACATCAATGAATACATAGCACAACATCCTGATACTGATATCATGATTGGTTGTGATTCTCAGAATTATGCCGAAAGTACAATCTATGCTGTTGTTGTTGCCTTGTATAAAAAGGGCAAAGGCGCACATTTGTTGTACCGCAGATGGAAGACGAGTAAAGAATATACTCGATCTACAAGGTTGCTGACAGAAGTATGGAATGCTATTGAGACTGCTGAACTTATGCGTGGTTCAGGATTGCCCAAGCCCATTTGGATTGATGTTGATTTGAATCCTGATCAGCGCTACAAGTCCAATGAAGTATTCAGACAGGCAGTCGGTATGGTTGAAGGGATGGGTTACAAGGTTCGATACAAGTCAATGGATCCCATGATTACCTATGCTGCAGATCATTTGATCAAAACCTGATTAAATTTCGTGTTCAATATCGTATTCGTAAACTTCATTAGAAAAAGCCATTTCCATCTTTTTTCTGTCAAAAGCTTTTTCCTGGTTCGAAAGAAAGACTGTTGCCACACCATTTCCTATGAAGTTGGTAATTGCTCTGGCTTCAGACATGAATCTGTCCACGCCCAATAACAAAGCTAATCCTTCAATTGGGATTACTTGAACAGCACTTAGTGTTGAAGCCAATACAATAAATCCACTTCCTGTAACACCTGCTGCTCCTTTGGAGGTCACCATTAAAATACCAATGATGGTGAGCATTTGAGAAATTGAAAGGTCAATATTGAAAACCTGTGCAAGAAAAATGACTGCCATTGAAAGATAGATGGTTGTTCCATCCAGGTTAAATGAATAACCAGCAGGAACAACTAGTCCCACTACTGGTTTAGCACATCCCATTTTTTCCAGTTTTTCCATCAGTGATGGAAGAGCTGCTTCTGAAGATGAGGTGCCGAGTACAATCAATAATTCCTCCTTGATATAATTCAGGAATTTAAAGATGCTGATTTTATAGTAGTTTAAAATCAATCCCAGACATACAAAAACAAATAGCGCCATCGTGATGTAAACCGTCAACATTAATTTTCCTAGTGGTAGCAGCGTGGCTATACCATATTTACCAATGGTATAGGCCATTCCACCAAATGCACCGATGGGAGCAAAGAGCATAACAATATGGAGTCCTTTGAAAATATATTTAGAAGCCCATTGTAATGGGGTAATTATCTTTTCTCTTGCGGAAATTTTGCTCAGAAAAATACCAAATGCAATTGAGAAGAGTAAAACCTGAATAGTAAGGTTGTCTTTTAGAAACTGTAACCAGGAAAATGCTTTTGCGCCTTCTGTAAACTTGCTGATGTCGCCTCCCTGAATTGCTGAAGTATTTACACCAGCTCCAGGTTCTATGAAATGGGCTACAACAATGCCAATTAATAATGCGAAAGTGGTTACGATCTCAAAATAGATGATGGCTTTTCCGCCTACTCTTCCTACTTTCTTCAAATCGTTCATGCCACTGATACCCAATGAGATGGTCAGAAAGATGATGGGATTGATGAATACTTTCACTACTTCAATAAAGTATTTTCCAAGGGGTTGCATTTTCACGCCCAGATCAGGAGAGAAATGACCTAATAATGCGCCAGAAGTTATAGCGAGTAAAACCCAGAATGTGAGGTTGGTAATCAGCTTCTTGAACATGATAGTTTTGGTTGTGGAGCTAAAGTTAATGCATGAGACTGATGTTTTTGGATGATCTTATAATACTTTTGATAAATGAAGATTTCTGGATTTACCATCATCCGCAATGCAGTAATAAATGATTATCCAGCGGTGGAGGCTATTACGTCCATTCTGCCTGTTGTTGATGAGATGGTGGTTGCGTTGGGTAAAAGTGATGACGACACAGAGGGATTGATTCGTGGCATCGGTTCTGATAAAATTAAGATTGTGCATTCGGAATGGGATTTGAGTCAGTTGCCTGGAGGCCGGGTAATGGCTCTCGAAACCGATAAAGCTTTTGCGCATGTTGCTGCTGATAGCGACTGGGCTTTTTATATTCAATGTGATGAGGTGGTGCATGAAAAATACCATGATACAATTCGAAAGTCATGTGAGTTGCATCTGAAGGATAAAAAAGTGTTGGGTCTGGTCTTTGGGTACGTTCACTTTTATGGTACCTATGATTATTACGGCGATAGCAGAAGGTGGTATAATAAAGAAATCCGGATCATTAGAAATGATAAACGTATACAGTCGTTCAGAGATGCACAGGGATTTAGAATAAATGAAAAGCGCCTACCATCCAAGTTGATTGACGCCAAAGTCTATCATTATGGGTGGGTAAAGAATCCTGCTTTAATGGATAAAAAATTACGCACCTTGAGTACCAATTGGATGGGGAAGTCCATGAAGGAAAGATTAGATAATATGCAAGGTGTTTTTAATTATGACGAATTTGATTCCCTTGAAAAATTTCATGGAACACATCCTGCCGTGATGGATAAACGAATAAGAGAGAAAAACTGGGAATTGAATGTAGATGTAACCCGCAAACGGTTTACTCCTAAAAAATACTTTCTTTATTTACTGGAGAAGTACACTGGCATTAGGCCGTTTACGTTTAAAAATTACAAAATAATTTAATCGTCTTTGATAACAATCAACAACTTGAAATATAATCACAACATGAAAAAGCAACTATTCTTCTTCTCATTTTTTTTAGCATTGGTCTTGACTTCAAATGCACAGAAAGTCTTGAACAGTTGGGTGTCTCCTGAGTATTCAAAACCAGATTATAGAAAAGTGGCAGTGTTGGCAAAAATTACTGATAAAGAGTTCCAGCAAATGGTAGAGGACAATGCTGTTTTGGCATTGAGAGAAAAAGGAATCACTGCTATTACTTCTTACTTAAATTTTAAACAAGAGGATTTGTCTAGTCATGAAGCGTTAATTGCGAAGGCAGATCAACTGCAGGTAGATGCAGTGGTTGTTTTTTCCGTGAAGCGCGAGGATACCAAAATTCAGAATACACCTACGCTTAGTGCAGGTATTGGTATACCGGTCCGAATTGGATTTCTTCATACTTATATAGGGGGTAGTGTGCCATTGGCTGGTGGATCAAAGCTGGTTGATGTGTTGCAGCTCAAATCAGAATTCTACAACAGAAACAGTGATACTCCTCATTGGAATACCATCTATGAGTTCAAATTGAAAAACAACTATGAAGCAATTGCAAAAGGGTGGACGACAAGAACTGTTGATGCTTTATTCAGTAAAAAGATACTATAACCACTAAACAAGTCGACAAATGCCTGTTGAGATTAAAAGGGTAGACCAGTTAAGCGAGTTAACAGGAATCAGAGCTTTGCAAGCTTTGAATCTCAGGAAAAATATAGATGCTGAAACTGCTTTATCTCAAGGCTTTCTAACTGCAGCATATACAATGGATTATTTACAAGCGATGCATGACGCTTCTCCATCCATCATTGCTAAGGATGGAGATGATGTGGTGGGTTATGTATTGGTGGCCACAAAAGAAGTTAGAAATGGGCATGATTTGATGGCAGATTTATTCAATGTGATTGATACCAAATATTACAAAGGCAAGTGTTTAAAAGAGGTTAACTATGTGGTAGTTGGGCAGTTGTGTGTAGCAAAAGATTATAGGGGTCAGGGCTTAGTAAAAAGAATGTATGATTACTATCAAGATTGTTATGCAGCAGCATATGAATACCTGATAACGGATGTTGCACAAGCGAACACACGTTCATTAAACGCACATAAAAAATCTGGATTTATTGTAATTGATACACTTGTCTATGCAGGCATAGACTGGGACATTGTTTTATGGGATTGGAAAAAATAATTGCTATTCCCTACTAAACCAATTTCATATTCACCGGATCCCAATTAATTGGTCTACCCAATTCTGCACTCAAGTTACAAGCGATAGAAGGTGCAGCCGCTCTTAGTCCAAATGATGCATCTTCAACAATTGCGCTTCCTGTTCGGATGCCATTGAAGAAACTGATCATGTGGTCTAATCTGTCATCGTATCCTTTAGGTGAATCAAATTTGATTTCTCTTACATAATCGTATCCACCCATATCATCACCATATTCACTGGCATACCATTTTTTGAATTCTTCTTTCTGTTTAGCAGAGAAGCTTTCATAAGAATCATAACCACCATATCCAGGAGCAGCGTGACGTTTGAGTGATTTTACTTTTAGGTCATTCCATCCAACATCGATAACCCCTTCCGTTCCGATTACTTTGAGTCCAAATCCACCTTTGCCTTCGCCATCGGTTAGGTTCACACGTGTTGAAACTTGGAATGCATTGTGTTGCTTGGAAGCTTTATAATCCATTAACGCGTTTACCATATCATAGGCATCTCTACCGTCTTTCCAGAGTTTTAGATCAGCCAGACTGAAGATCGTGCTTGGTCCCAATGATCCTGTTATTACGTGAACACTGGTTAACAAATGCACAATAAGATCACCTGCTGCGCCTGTTCCATAGTCCTTGTAATTTCTCCATCTGAAAAAGCGTTTTGCATCAAAAGGAACTTTTGGTGCATCACCTAAGAAGCGATCGAAATCCACTGTATCCGGACTTGCATCGGTAGGGATAGAATAATGCCATGCACCTCTGATGTCTGTCCTGTCGCAAAATGCTTGTATATAAGTCAGCTCACCAATAGCACCAGATTGAAGTACCTTATTGGCTTCGAGGATGGCCAATGCGCTTGCACGCTGGCTTCCCACCTGGAATACTTTCTTTGATTTTTTCTGTGCTTCAATGATACCGTGACCTTGTTCAATTTTCTGCACCATTGGTTTCTCGCAGTAAACATGTTTACCTGCGTTTAGTGAATCAATGGCAATGCGTTGATGCCAATGGTCGGGTGTACAAATCAATACTGCATCAATATCTTTTCTGTTGAGAATTTCTCTGTAATCTCTTGTAGTAAATAAACCATTGCCCCATTTCTCTTTTGCATAATCGAGGCGACCTTGATAAAGATCACAAGCAGCAACTATTTCAACACCTGGTACCCTTAGTGCAGTATCAGTATCAAAATGTCCTATAATACCAGCACCAATAAGTCCAATTCTTATTTTATCAGTTGCAGCAACTTTAAACTTGCTGCTCATTTCAATTGATGGGATATTGCTTTCGGCTTTAACGTTTGTGCCGATGGCTAAAGCTGCTGCTGAGCCACCAATTTTTCTGATGAAATTTCTGCGATTATTGTTCATGCTTCAATTTAAGGATAAATCAAATCTTTTGTTAACCCAGTTTCAATTATTTATCTATCCATAAAGTGGGCATGTTTTGGTAATTTTGCGTCGTTCACCAATTAGCATGAAGGAAAATCTCAAAAGATTAGCAGATAGCCTGGAGGGAGAATTGTTTTTTGATAAAACAATGAGGACTTTATATGCTACAGATGCTTCTGCTTATCGGGAATTGCCTCTGGCAGTAGCCATCCCCAAGACAGAAAAAGACATTGAGCGACTCATCACGTTTGCATTGGCTGAACAAACATCTCTCATTCCAAGGACAGCTGGTACTTCGTTAGCGGGACAAGTAGTGGGAAGTGGTATTATAGTTGATGTATCTAAACATTTCACTTCAATTCTTGAATTGAATAAAGAAGAGGGATGGGTAAGGGTTCAGCCAGGTGTGATCAGAGATGAGTTGAATATATTTCTCAAGCCTCATGGTTTGTTTTTTGGACCGGAAACTTCTACTGCCAATCGTGCTATGATTGGGGGTATGGTGGGCAACAATTCATGTGGTTCTAATTCTGTAGTATACCGAAGTACAAGAGAGCATTTGCTGGAAGTGAAAGCAATTTTAAGTGATGGTTCTAAAGCCACCTTTCATGCATTGTCTTTAGATGAGTTTCATGAAAAATGCGAATTAGGAAATCTGGAGGGCAAGATTTATAAATCTATAAGAAGCCTGTTAGGTACTTATGACAATCAGCAAGAGATCCGAAAAGAATTTCCAAAGAAGACTGTAGAGCGCAGAAATACTGGCTATGCAGTCGATTTACTCATCGATATGGCCCCATTCCAGGCTGGTGGTCCGGAGTTTAATTTTTGTTCATTGATAGCCGGTTCTGAAGGTACACTTGCTTTTATCACTGAAATCAAACTGAATGTAGTCCCGGCCCCACCAAAAGAGACTGGATTATTATGTGTGCATTTTAATACTATTGATGAATCGCTACACGCTAACCTGATTGGGTTGAAATACAGGCCCAGTGCCAGTGAGTTGATTGATCATTATGTGTTGGAATGCACTAAAGGAAATATCGAGCAAAGTAAGAACAGATTTTTTGTGCAGGGTGATCCCGGTGCAATTTTAGTTATAGAATTTGTCAGAGAAACCAGAGAGGAAATAATTGCAATTGCAAAACAAGTAGAAGAGGAAATGCGAGCTGCAAATCTTGGGTATCATTTCCCCTTGTTGTTTGGTGCAGATACTAAGAAAATCTGGACACTTAGAAAAGCTGGATTGGGTTTGTTGAGTAATCTTCCTGGTGATGAAAAAGCAGTACCGGTCATTGAAGACACTGCTGTGGATGTAGAGGATTTACCAGCTTACATCCGAGAGTTCAATGAAATCTTAAAAAAGCATGGTTTGTACGCTGTACATTATGCCCATGCCGGATCAGGTGAATTGCATCTTCGTCCCATTATCAACTTAAAGACCAAGGAAGGTAACCAGTTGTTCCGCACCATTGCTGAGGAAGTGGCTACTCTTGTAAAAAAGTATAAAGGATCGTTGAGTGGTGAGCATGGTGATGGCAGGTTGAGAGGTGAATTCATCAAGCAGATGGTAGGAGAGAAGAATTACCAGTTGTTGAAGGAAGTCAAGCAGGCGTGGGATCCTCATCATATTTTCAATCCGAATAAAATTGTTGATACCCCTCCGATGGATACCATGTTGAGGTATGTACCCGGACAATTAACACCGGAATTTAAAACGGTATTCAGGTTTCACCAGCAAGATATTTTACAGCATGCTGAACAATGCAATGGATCTGGTGATTGCAGAAAGACACATTTATCAGGTGGTACCATGTGTCCCTCCTATATGGCCACCCGAAATGAAAAAGATACAACAAGAGCCAGGGCAAATATTTTAAGAGAATTTCTTACTCATTCGGATAAGCAAAACCGGTACGATCATAAAGAGATTTATGAAGTAATGAGTTTGTGTTTGAGTTGTAAGGCTTGTAAAAGTGAATGTCCTTCGAATGTGGACATGGCCAAATTGAAAGCTGAGTTTCTTCAGCATTATTATGATGCCAATGGTGTTCCATTCAGAAGTAGGCTGATTGCGAATTTTAGCGCGACGGCTAAGCTTGGTTCAATTGCGCCATCATTGTATAACTGGGCAATGGATAACTCAGTTATTGGTGGGACTATTAAAAGCATTTCAGGTTTTGCAGTAAAGCGAAGTATGCCACATTTATCAAAACAAACCTTGCGTAACTGGTTTGCTAAACATAAGTTGGTACAAGACTTACAAGTTTTTGAAAAGGAAGTCTATTTGTTCTGTGATGAGTTCACCAATTATAATGATGCGCACATAGGTATCAAGGCAGTCCAATTGCTTAATGCATTGGGATATGCAGTGCACATGGTAGAACATGAAGAAAGTGGGCGTACCTGGCTATCAAAAGGACTAGTAAGAAAGGCAAAACAAATAGCTAATAAGAATATTCGATTGTTCAGTGAACTGGTTTCAGAAGACAAGCCACTATTGGGTATTGAGCCTTCGGCAATTCTAACATTCCGGGATGAGTATTCTGATTTAGCTGATGATGATGTTTTGGATAAGGCCAAGTATTTGTCAAGACACACCTATTATATAGATGAGTTTTTAGCAGGAGAGATTGAAAGAGGAATAATCAACCAGGCTTCATTTACAAGTGAAACTAAAAAATTGGTTTTACACGGACATTGCCAGCAAAAAGCTGTTGGTTCACTTGCCGCTACCCAGAAAATGTTATCCTTTCCTCAAAACTATAGCGTTGAGGCCATCCCATCTGGATGTTGTGGTATGGCCGGGTCTTTTGGGTATGAAAAGGAGCATTACGAGATTTCTATGCAAATTGGAGAGCTGGTGTTGTTTCCTGCTGTCAGAAAGAATGCAGCTACTTGTACTGTAGCTGCGCCAGGAACCAGTTGTAGGCATCAGATCAAAGATGGCACAGCCGTAAAGGCGGTTCATCCAATTGAGGTATTGTATGATGCATTGGTAAAATGAATGTATAGTCGGTATGGCCTCGCTTAAAAAAAATCATTACTTTTAAGGGAATAAATAATAAAAAATGAAAACGATTTACGCCTTTTTATTTGTCGCGTTTAGCTCATTATTAAGCACAAATCTTCAAGCTCAAAACGCTACTGAAGCATATTTTCTTGGAAAATGGAATGTAACAGTTAAAGGAACTCCAAATGGTGATGTAACATTACCTGGTCGGTTTGAAAAGAATGGTGTTTCGATTAAAGGTTTTTATACAGATCCTGAGTCCAAAGAAGAAAAAGCAATGGACACAGTTTATGTTGATGTCGATAAACTGAACTTTGGATTTAATATTGCAGGTTACGATGTTACAGTTACATTGACAAAGAAGGATGACAACACAGCGACAGGCTCTTTGATGGGCATGTTTGATGTTGAGGCAGTCCGTGTAACAGGCGGCACAGCTAATGGAGCTGGCAATGCAGTCGAGGCTTATTTCTTAGGCAAGTGGAATGCTACTGCAAAAGGCACTCCTAATGGAGATGTTACAATACCTGTTAAGTTTGAATCTAAGGAAGGTAAATTAACAGGCACTTTTGTTGATCCGGAGTCTAAGCAAGAAGTTGCCATGTCTGGTGTGGTAATTGATGGAGCAGCTTTGAAAATGTCATTTACTGTTATGGGTTACGATATCACTATCACGATTACTAAAAAAGATGACAATACAGCAACTGGTAGTCTAATGGATATGTTTGATGTAGTAGCAGTTAGAGTAAAGTAAAAAACTTGTTTATGTTTAGAGTTACTTCATTTATCATGCTTTTCTTTTTTGCTTCCTGTGTTGCTAATATTGGAACCAATAATAATAATGAAGAGTTATTGACTGAAGAAGAGGTGATGGCGGTAATCAGTAAGTTTGATGAAGGCTGGAAAAATAAAGAAGAAGCTATTGTAGATTCAGTTTTGTCTGAACACTATGTTTATTTCACCCAATCTGGATATACCTTTAATCGCGCAAAGCTCGTAGCTACAGCTGGATCAGATGTTTATACACTGCAAAACATGGAGCGAGAGAATTTTGTCGTTCAGATTGAAGGTAATACAGCAGTAGTCAGTACTATCTGGAAAGGAGAAGGCTTTTATCACGGCGAACAATTTAATGATAGACAGCGATGTAGTGTTACTATTGTCAAACACAATGGTATTGTAAAAATTTTAGCAGAGCATTGCACGCCAATAAAAAAATAAAATTGTAAAATAATTTTCGTGCTGATGGAATTTTTTCCATCAGCATTTTTTTGGTATAACCTTGTATAATCATTCTTTTATGGAAAATTATACCACAGTATGGACGCAGTCTTAAGTATTACTGATTGGGTATTGGTTTTAGTTGCAACTTTTCTCATTGGAATGGGGAAGGGTGGTGTAAAGGGAATAGACATGTTGAATGTTACTATCATGGCAATCATCTTTGGTAGTAAGACATCAACAGGTATTGTATTGCCACTTCTATGCGTTGCTGATATCGCGGCAGTTACTTATTACAGAAGGTTTGCAGAGTGGAAGTATTTCTGGAGACTGGCACCGTGGATGGTGATTGGAATTTTATTTGGTGTGTTTCTTGGTAAGGATATGCATGAAGTGATTTTCCGAAAAGTCATGGCTGGCATTGTATTGGTCACCATTATCATTGTTTTGTTGATGGAGTTTCGTAAAAGCAAGACAGTGCCAGATCATCCTGTATTTGCAATTGGAAATGGTTTGGCAGCCGGGTTTACAACGATGATTGGAAATTTGGCTGGTGCGTTTGCCAATCTCTACTTTTTGGCCATGCGTGTGAGTAAGAATGTATTCATTGGGACTGGCGCATGGATATTTCTATTTATGAATTTATTTAAGTTTCCTTTTCAGGTATTTTATTGGAAGAACATCAATACAGATACACTGAAAGTCGATTTATTTTTGATTCCTGCATTGCTGCTTGGATTCTGGGCTGGGGTAAAACTGGTCGATAAAATTCAAGACGAGCAATACAGAAAGCTTGTTATCATATTGACATTGATTGGTTCTTTGGTGATGTTTCTAAGATCTTAAAGTTTGTGTTAGATTATTAATGCTAGATTGGTCTTAACTTGCGTAAGTAAAAATAAAAACATGAAAAAAATTGTGTTGGGTTTGTGTTTGGCGGTTTTCACTTTTTTGGTTGGGTGTAAAAAAGCGGTTGATACTACAATTACTGATGTTGAAATTGGAGCTTTCCTTTCTCTTACTGGGAACTGGTCGTCTTTAGGAGTTACATCTCAAAAAGCAATTGAGTTGGCAGTTGCGGATGTTAATGCTTACATGGAACAAAAAGGGACCAACATCAGGTTTTCTGGAATGGTTTTTGATACAAAATTGGATACCGCTCTTGCAAAACTTGCAATTGCTGATGTTGTCCGCACACGGACAAAATATGTTATTGGTCCACAGTCCAGCGCAGAATTGGCTGCTATTAAACCACTCGCAGATGAGAAGAATGT